>Ga0209611_10005194_pt1 | contig 21974 bp, 19 predicted proteins | sample S1TSphgellanicum_3_FD_187693 | JGI IMG/M metagenome (GOLD analysis project Ga0209611, IMG submission 187693) | Host-associated microbial communities from peat moss isolated from Minnesota, USA - S1T2_Fc - Sphagnum magellanicum MG (SPAdes) (version 2) | ecosystem: Host-associated > Plants > Peat... | reverse complement strand
AAAAAAAAATTTAAAAAAAAAAAAAAAAAAAAAAAAAAAAAAAAAGGTCAACAGAGTGCAAAAATTCGCCCCCCAAAAAATGCTAGTTTGAAATAGTTAGAAATTATACTCTACCAAGGGGGAATTGCAGCACACACCCAATAGAACCCAATTTTTTTCCTTTTGGGAGGGTAGGGGGTGTTGGAATTTATTTTTGTTTTTCTATTTTCAATGTGTTCCCACCAAGTTCTCAACATGTTCTGCAACTTCCCGATGTGTTCCCCAGCATGTTCCCAAGAGCACATAACTTTGTTCCATATGCTTTGCCCAGCATTGTCTTCTTGGAACCCTATATAGGTGGATGAATACTGGGATTTGGGAACCATATTATGTTTCTATGTTTCAAATGAATACTTTTACATGAGGGAGTTTCCAAAGTTTCAAAACTTCATTTGTGATGGGCCAATCAAAGAGACTCATTACAATTGACAAATTCTAAACTTGGAAGGCACCCCCAACTAAGTAGTATGGATCATGAATGCTCACTTAACATGGTCAAGGTCCACCATCACATACAAGATATGTTGATTTGTTGCATGTGAAATTTTGCATTGTTGTAAAAAAAATAAAATTGGAAAGGGAATTTTGTCACATGATTCCTTGTTTTTTGAAAAAAAAAAAATCATAAGAAAAGTAACTATTTTGAGTCAATTTAGCGAGATTTCTATTCATGATTGCTAGAGTAATCAGATCATAAAAAGAAGGCTTTTTTTTTTTTACAGGTATTAAGAAAAGGTTGTGATTTATTGTTAAATCCCTCTTGGGACGCTCGATGGTGATACTGTAGTAAATTTTTTTAAAAATAATAATTAATAAATAATAATAAATAAAAACCCATTGATTCACCTAGATTGAAGACCCTCACCTTTTGGAGTGAGGCCTTTTGTAGGTCATTTCTCACTAGAAAAATGTTAAAATTTGGATTCATAGACCTTGATTTAGTCAAAGGATGTTATCCTACTACTAAGGAAGGTAGTTTGTTGGTTGGCTTTGGCCATTGCTCATGGAGAAGAAATAATGCATTACTGGAGGATTTTTGAAATAAACTGGGGTGCAAATAGAAAAATCCTTGGGAGAGAGAGCAAAACACAAGAAGGCCAAGAGGACACCCAACACAAAATTCCCCCTCCCCCCCATCCCCACAACTATCAAAGAAAACTTCCACAATTTGGCAGTTAATAGCACTAAACTTTTTTTTTATCCCTATTGCAAATGGCATGGTGTGGACCCCAAACCTTGTCAAATGCTTTCAACAAGCTATTTTCCTCTTTAGGTTTCCTCTTAATCAATCACAATGTGTGTTGCCATTCATTCCATCTTACCATAATCCACTTGACCATCCCATATTCCTTTAATGAGCTTAAAATTGTGCCATCTAGACCCATTAAAACATATCTCCAATTTCTCTCAAGCCATATTGACCAAAGTGTTTAAGTAAGGACCAAAGCAAAGAAGAAACCTTTAAATTTGCCAGATAAGTTTTGATTTTTGAACAAACATATCTCCAATTTAAGGGGCCTCCTCCAAGTGTAACTGAGTTTTAAAAGGTATATTAAGTCTATACAGAAAGTGAATGCATATTCTTAAGTTTTCCTGGCTTTTGGACATAACTATACCGTAGCTTAGGGTCAGTTTCCACATTGACAAAACAAATAATTATATTTTTTCAAAAAATTATTTCGTTTTCAAAATTTGAAATTATTGAATTTTCCATGATCTATTATGATGATATTGTCACATAGGTAGGGAAAATATTAAGAGTGTAGCCTATGATAATTATGATGATTTTCAACATGTCAACTTCATATTTTCACAAAAATTCATTTCACTATTTTGAGGATTATTTAATGACAAAACTGACCTTAGGGTAAGGTAATCTATGCATAATGGTTTCCAAATCCCCAAGTTCACAAATGGGGCCAATCAACAAGGATGTTATGGTTCACTTTTGCCTTTCAAGTGTTGACCACAAAGGCCTTATGCCAAAAACACCATACGGAGCTAACATCTTTTTGGCTCCTCCTTTTTGCCCAAACATTTCTCCATTTTAGTTTGAAGTCAAAAAGGATGATCCAATTTCATTTTTCAACAACATTTCCTAAGAATATTTCTATTGAATTAAGCAACTTGCTTCCCTCCTTAGCATTGTAACTAGTTAACTCCCTTTGTTCTTTCCACTTCCATAGGCCAAGCTCAAAATCTAGCTCTTTTAGAGCTCCAAAGTAAAGTTAAATTGTTTACCATTTGTTCCAGGTTTGGTACAAACTCTAATACATCTCAATGAACTTGAAAAAATCTTCCCCATGTTCATGAGCTGGAGAAGCCTTGAATAAACCTCACATTATAGACCTACACACAAGGAAGAACCTCAATCCCTTGGAGAAAAGTACCATCCACCAACAATAGGAAGTCTCTGGTAGTGTAGAAAACATAGGAAGGGTCTTGTGTTGAGTCCTCGAATGGCTCGAACCATTCATCATTTTTCAAATTAATTAAGGGGTTAATTTTTTTTTTTGACAAACATCTAGAATACTTTCCAACATCTATACAGCCATATGCATTGTTCATGATCATCAAACTTGAAAAGGCCTTTAGCTTCTACCCAAAAGCAAAATTTCCTACTCTCAAAGTTTCACAAGTTCCCAACCTAGGCTACCAAATGTAATTCTTGAGCATGCAATATGGATATACAATAATTTGACCCCCACCATACCTTGACCCTTCTTACATATTCAACCCACAAAGGAGGTTCAAATTGCAATTTGTCAACAAAGAGTTTCCATGCTTGCATAATCAGACCCAAATTTTGGAACTTGGAGTGGAAACATGCCCTTTGACTAAGGCCCAATTAAGGCTCCATTTTTCATACCAAAAACACTAACAACTAGTTACTTTAGACCTAAGAGCAAGTCCTATGGTCTTAAAAATTTTGGCCCGCCAATGTTAGTTTTGGAGCAGGCTTCCCCTTTGGCTTGGTGGTCACAGGTTTTCCCATGAGTCCAGGTTTCTGTGGTACAAGCCTACAAACCATTAGTAGTTTGAACCACTTATCTTGTAGTTTTTTTGTGAAGCATGGATATGGAGTGGTGGCAGTGTGAAATGGAAGCGTAGATGCATGCTACGGAAGAGGATCATGACCTAGATGGAGCAATTGTGCCAATTCTTTTAGAACAATTTTAAGAGAACATTGAAGCAAGAGACATGGTGAATTGAAGGAATGGAGGTTTATGGAAAGGATGATCACCAAATGTTGCACGCAATCATGTGCAATGGCATGACCACATCTTCAAGGATTAGTTTGCAGTAATCCCACTTATTTTTATGAAGTTTTTTTTGTGTCATTTTAGGATGCACCATTCTTTTTTTCAAAGAATTTGTGAGTGTGATCATTTTTTATTCAAAAGAATGATGCTTCTGGTTTGCTTAGTCTATCCCCAATTTAAAAATGCACCACTACAATGCATATGCTTGCATACAACAAGCATTAAATAGGCACAACAGATTAAATGCGGCACCAGGCTCAACAATTGTAGTACAATACAATATAGTACCCAATGGGAAAAAAAAATTCAGATTTTTTTTTATTGTACCTACACAATGAGGAATGGTTTAAATTTTTTTTAAATATTTTTTTCAAAGGAAAAAAACTAATGCAAGGGTTAGAATCCCCCTTACAACCTAAAGGTCTTGGGTTTGAACCTTTTCTTGAATTAACTTTTTCATTCACGAATGAAATTGATGAAAGCAAATTCCCAAGGTAAAAAGGGTTTTAAATTGCTCTTAGGGAACAACCATGTTCCCAAAGGAAGCAAACCTTAAGTTGGCTCGAGGAGCAACCATGTTTTTAGGGTCGAAAAAACTTTTTCTCCTTGAAAACATGATTATTCTCCAAGAAAAAAAGGTTTAAGTTGTTCCCCAAGACAACTTAAACTCCTTTTCCTTGGGGACATGATTATTCCCTGGGGAAAGTCCTAAGTTCCCCGAGGAAACATATGTTCCGAAATTTTTAACAATCCCAATCATCTCATATATGTTTTTATATAGACTTGTGACCTATCATTGGAAAGGTTTTAAGGAGAGCTACAACTTTGTAATCGAAAACACTTCAATCAAAATTTAAATGCAAAAGTTATGATCACACAAAGTTTTAAACACATTTGCACCATATGTCTTGGGGAGCAATTCCCCCAAGGAACAAATGTGTTCAAAACTTTGTATGATCATAACTTTTTCATTTTAGTTTTGATTACAGTGTTTTCAACTACAAAGTGGTAACTTTCTTCAAGACCTTTCCAATAATAGGTCACAAGCCTATATTAAAACAAATATGAGATGACTATGATTGCTAAAATTTTCAAAACATATGGAACATATGTTCCCCCGGGGAACTTGGGCCCTTCCTCAAGGGAACTTGATTTTTCCCCAAGGAACAATCATGTCCCTTGTGAGAAAGAGTTGAAATGTCCCTAGGGAGCAACTAAAACCTCTTTTCCCCTAGGGAACAATCATGTCCCTAGGGAGGAGCTTAAATTGCCACAGGAAATTAATGTGTTCAAAATTTTGTTTGATCATAACTTTTGCATATGACTTTTGATTAAAATGTTTTCAACTACAACGTTGTAATTCTCGTGTAGACCTTTCCAATGACAAGTAGAAAGACTATGTAAAAACAAAAATAAGATGATTGATTGCAAAAATATTTTACAAATATGTTTCCCTAGGAATTTGGGCATTTCTCTAGGGAAATTACATTGTTCCCCAAGGAAGGTGCCCTTCTCCATGGGGAACTTGGGCCCTTCCCCCAAGGAAAATTCATTGCTCCTAGGGGAAGGTTTATTTTTCACTAAAGAATTTTTCTTACTCCATAGGAAACTTGTTTGGAACTAACATTTAATCTTCTTTTGCCCAAGGAAATTACTTTGGGCAATTAATTTTTAAAATTACTTAAATGTTAAATAGATTTTCTCATCCATTTTGTTGGTCGAAAAAATAATTGGGAAAAGGATTGAATTCTGGACCTTTCAATTGAAAGGAGGATTTTAACTAGTACATCAAAAAAAAATTCTTTGAAATTATTTCTAAAAAAAATACTTATAACATTAATCATTATGCGGGTACAGAATAAAAAATCCAAATTTTTTTTCTTGTTGGGCATTACATTGCAAATGCGTCAAACCCAATGCCGCATTTAAGTTGTTATGCATGTTTAGTTGCCCTTGCATACAATATTGCAATAGGAGCAACAACTAAATATTGCAGGAAAAAATAATCAATGTCAATGGAAATTTTTAAACATGTTGCTAGAATTGTGAGAGATTATTTTGAATCCATCTAGCTTTGTCAACCCATAAGAATTGATATAAAGAAATAGATGCACATAAACGTAAAGTGTGCATTTTCAAGAATGTTTGCATTGATTGACATACATTATGAGTGGAAGAACTACCATGTGGTGTGGCAAGGTTAGTTTCAACATAAAGATTAAAAAAACAATAAATTATGCTAGTGGTTGTGGATGATCGATCACTATGGGTATGGCATGCCATTTTTAGCTTGTTTAGAAAAAATTATGATGTTAGTGTGCTTGAAAAATCCCCATTTGTGAATAACTTGTTTCATGGAAAATCCCATGACATCAAATTCCAAGTGAATGGCCAAGAGTACAAAAGATATTATCTCCTTGCATATGGTATTTATCCACCTTCAAGTCGTTTAATGTGCAAAAAAAACATGAATGCCAAGATGAAATTTGTTCTGACTTTGCATTGATGCAAGAATTAGTGTGTGCAAAGATATGGAGCAACATTTTGGTGTGTTGCAAACCCATTGGGCTATCACCAAAATTCTTTCATGATTTTGCCACATGGACACAATAAAAGACATCTGCATGGCCTATGTGATTACACATAATATGATAATTGAAGATGAGGAAGGTGAAGACTTGCTTGTGTGATTATGCATAATATGATAATTGAGGATGAGGAAGGTGAAGACTTTGATAATTTTCTTAAGGCAATCCAAATAGTTCTTGTTCAAAGGGGACTCACTTTTGGACAACTCCTACAAGGCACATTTGAACTAAAAGGCCATCGTACTCACTTTGTGCTTAGAAATGATCTTGAAAACACATGTGGGCACAAAAGGGAGATGCAAACCTGTGATTAAAAGAAATTCCAAATAAAAATAGTTTAATGCATGCTAGGCATTAAAAGAAAATCTAATTTTTTTTTCCAAAAAATTATCTTTGATTTCGTTCTAGGATAGGCAATAAAACAATGTTTAACAATTTTTCTAAAACTAAGAATCATTCAAATTCAGTGCATGATGTGTAGATTCATCCAGCTTAATCTCTAAAATATGACACTAATTGTTAAACCTACTTGCTCTCACATTTTGTGAACTTTGCATTTGACATGCCTTTGAATCTTTAATATGTGAATCTGGGAAGTGGGTTGCTTGGTTTCTTGCATAAAAGTTCTCTCTCTTTAAATATAAGTAATCACCTATTATTTTTAATTGCCATTGCTATAATTACACCCATCCATAGGGCTAGATGTTGGATTGAATTCCAACTCCAAGCTTGTTTTTTGCACAAAATAGGGAGGCAAAGAACCTCTCCAAGGTAGCATGGGCATTTGAGGAAAAAAATTGTCAAATTACCTTAGGTTTGGTGTACGCTACTTCCAAGCACTAAAGGACGAAGTAACATGCATCTCAGGTGGCTATGAATAGCCAAATGTCCCACAAATAAACAAAGTCTCAAAGGCTAGTCATCTTCCAAGGTTTTGCCATAACATGAAAAAATGAAACCTGTTCAACCCAATACACAATTAGCCATTGGTTGAATCAACCTTTCATTTGACCATTATCTCCAAGTTAGCTAGCTTCATTCAATAGCCATGATGCAAAACAAAAGAACCTAAAAAAAAATCAACAAAAGAATGACAAAATAAAATAAAATAAAAAGGTGAACATAAATTTGAAATGATTAAACAACAAACATGACACAAAATGCTATTATGCCATAAAAGAACATGCAAAACATAACATGAATGTGGTAAAGAAATTAAAATAGAACCAACAAAAAATTCAATCACAAGCCTTCATTCAAACTTCAAACATTTATCACATTCAAATGAATCAAACATGATGAATCAAATTCATTGTTATTAGTTCTATGGAGCTGCAAGTGTAACATTTCAAGAAGAAGAAAGAAAATAAAACCACCTTCTTTTACCATGCATCCTTTTGCCTAGCCTTGCATCAATACTTGACATGAACCTAGCATCCTGGCCAAAATGTGTACACCCAAAAAGAAAATTTTCATAGAAAAAAATAATTCAAGAATGTAGCACAATAAAGTGTAGCCCGAACACAGTGATGTGCATTTTAAAAACAACCTATGCAAGCTTGTAAAGGTTATGGAATTAACGTGCAAAGATGAGACAACATCAAAGGAAACTATTTTGTCACTTGTCAACAAGCCTGAAAAGTCAATTAGTACTTGTTTAGACTAGAAAATTACAACTAACATTTACAACTAAAATTGTTTTAGTTGCATAAGTGAACTCACACCCAACATTTAGTTGCAAATCATGACTCAACATGACATCACCAAATGGACCATGGATGATGTATACAATCAATGTATACATGTTCATCCTTTGGCCACCCATATAACATTTACAACTAGGTCTTGTTTTTGCAAATATTTTAGCAATTATCAAATATGCACACATTACTTGGCACATGTTTTAAACTAGGGAAATTTTGAAATGATAATTTTAAATCTTGAAAAAATCCATGCCATCAAATTCCAAGGATTTGTGATAACGTCATTTGGTAATACCAAAATCCACCATGTGGCATTATGAGGAATTTTGGGTGAAAATTCTTTTATTACTCAAACATTCATATTGGTCGTCCATTATGAAAATTCATTTTACATGATCCTAGATTGTGAAACATGATGCAATCAAAATCTACCACATGGCATATTAATTGTACTTTGGAAATAAAATAAAATGAATATTTTCTAAATGAGTAGGTAGGTAAGTACATAGGCTTGTGTAAATAAGTAAATAAAATTAGGCACGTAGGACATACCTACCTAGGCTAAATACCTACTTACTTATTTACTTAGGTAAATAATTAGGAATTGTGTACTTACCTACTTGCATACTAAATAGGTAGGTACGTAGAAAAGTAGGTGGGCTAAATATTAACTATGTATTTAATATGTTATTTCATTTTATGTTTTGTTGTTATGGTTAAGCTTTTTTTGAGTTCGTCCTCAATGCACATGTTTTCAAATATAAAAATAAAAGAAAATGCACCTTTCTTATATAGTTTATAAAATGAGATTGGACGATAAGTTAAATTTTCTAATTACACCTTAATTACAAATTGACTTGCAACTAAAAATATTTTCCCATATGTTTTGTGCTTGTTTTTAAATTTTGTAAATTACATAACTAAATACATCAATAGGAAATGAATTAACTAACTAATTACCTACCTACCTATTTATAAACCTACTTATAATCACCTAATATTTTTTAATTATCAACTAAATAAATGAATAAATTCTGAATTTATTGCCTAACTAATTTAATTAATATTAGTATTAGCTAATAATATTAGTTATATATTCAATATTAACTATTAAATTATGAGCTTATTAACTTATTTAAATGATAATTGATGATTATCATGTAAAGAGATTCATTGAATATTAATTCCGAAATTAAATAGGAAATAAATTTATTTAATCATTAATAATGACTAAATAAATGCATTTGTGAAATTTTAAGTAATATTTCTATAAGCTACATAAGTATTAATTAATTAATACTTATTAGCTATTTACCTTAACTCTTGATTAGTAAATATTATGTGAGGATTAATTAATTAATTAATTAATAATTAACTTATTCATTGATTTTTTATATTTTATAAATTGATTAATAGCTTGAAATGAAAAAGTTATCAAATAAATGAGTAAATCTTGAATATTAAAATTTTCAATTAAAAAAAAATCAGACTAAATTCTTAATTAATATATTTTAAATTATTTACTGATTATTTTGCATTGAACTATTAAATAGTTTATATTTTTATTTTTAGATTAAATAATTTAATTAATTAAGTAATATTCCTTACTTTTCATTTTAATCAATTAGTTATTAGTTATGATTGATCAATAATTATTAATTATTAACTCATTAAAAATATACATTAAATCAGTTTTATTTTATTTATTATTATCCATAGTCTACATTATTTATCAATTAGTTGATTGTACTATTTTATGCATAATTAATATTGGTTTAACATGAAGAGTGTGTCATCTTAATATGACCTCACCACTATAATTTAATTATATTAAATAAACATGGTATATTTGTAAACAAACCGTAATATAAAAGTAAAATGAAAATTTTTATTTTAATATGTTCATAATATGTGTTTAATTTGCATTAAATATAGGCTAAATACATTTAAATATGTTAAATACGTTTTAATATATGTTTCATATGTACCTTGATTACATGTTAAATATAATTTTAATGTAGTCCAAAACACCTTAATGTACATAAAATGTATAAGCACACCGTAAGAAATAACCAAGTTACAATTGAATTTGCAACTAAATGAACATAAGGGCCTACTCTTGGATAAAAATCCAAGACTTTAGTCAATATGGAAGGATGTATAATTTAGTAATCACACCATAGTTAGAAAAATAGTAAGAATTGTTTTTAAATGGTTGTTGGTTGTAAAAATATAAAACATAGTTGCAAATGATAGATAGTCACATGTAGTTACAAATTGAATGGTTATATAATATAAGATTTCTAGTAGTGTTAGTGTATGCCATCTTTTGTTACACCATCTTCTATTTGAATTTAAACATCTCTTGCTTGCGCTTCAAGCGCATTTGTTCACATGCTTCATCAGAATCAAGTTGCACTTCATTGAAGGTGAATAACATGAATGCTTGTTGGTTGTTGAAGGCCACAAATTTTTTTCATGTCACAATTGTGATGTTAATAGTTACTTTTGCTTGTAGTTACAAAATAGTGTTGTCCTTTGTGCATTCTTTTCATTTTCTTGTGTTTATTGCATTCCTTGTAGTTGTAACAACACAACTGCTACTCTTCATCTACAACAATTTTTTTTCCTTTTCTTGCTTTTGATTATGAGTGTGCAAGGTTGTCAATTGTTGCAAATGCTTCAACAATGCTTAATGACGCCATTTTGCAAGCAATGATGTCAAAAATGTGTTGTAGTAGGACCCGTTGATTTATCTCAAAATGTGGAGGTGGGAGATAAGATTTTTGGTAGAACCACTATGATATTTAGTTTGCATGCACAATGGTGGGGTGCCATCTAAGCCATTTTTTTGCGCCATCATATGTTTTTGCCATTGCTAGGGTTCTTAATGTACCCCGGTGGAGATGTTCTTAGCAATCATCCCAAACAAGACAAATTTAATGTCCATTGGAAAAAACTGGACCTAAACTACAAAAAAAACACACTGCCTCAAGGCTACAAAGTGTGTGAAAATGTGATGAAATTCCCCTGGCCCTCCCCTCCCTCCCCCCAATCTCAAGAATTTGATGAATTTTTCCTTCGAAAACAACACAAATTTTTTTACAGAGACTTTTTCTTTTTTTGAGGTTTGAATTTTACATGCTTCAATGTTTCACAAACTCTTAGAAGCCTGCAAAATTTATTTTTCCATAGATTGGTTGGTATTTAGAATGCTAATCAAAGCCCTGACCATTTTAAAGAGTGTTTAGGTCTCATGAAATTGTGAAGGACAGTTCATTAAGTTGGGCCAATGACCATGTCGAAGCCTTTGTTAGGGTAAGTATTTTGAAGAACCTTGTATATGAAAATGGCAGGGATGGGAACCCATCCACAAGAAGTACAAGGCAAATAAAAGCACAAGAACACATGTCATGTTGGAAGGATCCATATTTTCATTTCTTGATCAAACAATGGGCATCCAAGATCAATGTCAAAAGTTAGGAGCACATGGGTACTGCAGTCTTTGTGGATGAAGACAATGAGGAGTAGACATTGAAGACACAAAAGAAAACTTAGAAATATAAGTTCGGACAGCACCTATTGGTTAAAAGGGTTGCCATTTTGTGAATGAAATGTCGTTGGGACATGGCTACTTCTTGAGAAAGAGCATTCCATCATGAATTCAATGTTTCATTTTGGAACCACAATCAAGATTCATCATAAACTTATGAAGAACTAGATGCTTGTATGAAGTACCATTTTTTTTTCATATATGTGTTTGTGATATCTCGTTGAGCCTTACATGAAATTGAACTCCACAATTTCCAAAGCTGCAACTCCTTCAAGGTGAACCTCACCCCCAAGTAAATGTGCTAGCTTGTAAAATTCAAATGAAACAAACCTTGTAGTTTAAAAATGTTAAAAAAGGACTTGGGAAGACAACAAATGGAAAAATTTGTATTGCAAGGAACATTTCTTCAAAGCCTAGTCAACACAATTGAAAACAACTTAGGGAACAGTTTTTGCTCAAATAAATTTTTGGAACAAGATTCCCAACTTCATATTTTATGGACAATGTTGGGAAGTTAAAAAAACTATTTGTTGGCCAGTTCTTGCTTTTCAAGAGAACCAGCGATCCCGGTTCCAACTTTTTTTAAAAATTGAAAGAACCCCCCTTGGATTCTTTACCTTCTTCACATAGTTTTGTTCTTTGAGGAAAAAATGTAAATTTCAACATTTTCACTAGTGTCAAAGCTGCCAAGCTACTATGATAATTATATGACAATCTTGTTAAATTGCAATGGGGCTCATTTAGTGTCTTTCTGGTCATTTAATAAGATTTATGCAAGCTTTTGACCTTTACATCCGAAAAATAGTTTTAAAAGAAAATTGGAATTTACAATAAATCTCTTTAAAGAAACATTTATGGGTTTGCCATGTCCAATGACATTAACAAAGAAGTCATTCATCCACTAGTGCATGGCAAAAGGATAGAAGAGAAGAGTGATGGCAGCAACAAGAGGTGTGGCATGGCCCCCAAATTATCACCATCCTTTTATCCTACTAAAATGCATACCTTTCGCTACAAGAAACAAAAGGCATTAGGCTAATCAAGAAGTCAAAACAGAACAACATGTATATTGAAAAACAATTAGCTTGTATTACATATGTGGAGAGATTTTTTCAAGACCCAGCTGTTCTTAAGGAAGTGTCTGCTCATGTTTGGTGGATCTACCTATTATGGATCAAAAACCTTTGTTCATGGTACCTAATGTGTTGAAAGCAAAGAACAGAATGATTTAACGTAACACCCTGTAATGAGTCCACATATTTGTGGACGTGCAGATTGTAAGATTAGGTTAGAATTTTGTAATAACTGGTACCTTGGTTATGTAATGTGAATTGTGATTAAGCGACTTGGTCTTGTCATAATTTAGCATCTTCACTTGTTACTAGTTTTTTTGTTTCTTTTGGTCCTTGTATAACTTTGTCTGTAATAAAAATCATGTTCTCTAACCTCATCATGCAAGATCCATTTGTCTCTTACCATATAATGTTAGTTCTATTCATTAGTTTGGGTGAGGGGAAGGAGGGTGGGATGGGGTTCGCTCAAAGTGCTTTTTTTTCTTTTGGGTTTGTTTTGTTTTTGCAAGAAGCTACTTTGATTGGCTCATCATAGAAAAATTCTTGGAGATGTCAATAACATCCTCACTCAAGCACCCGTCCTTACTCCTGTGATCACCAATCTGAACAATACCTAACTAAACTACATTGAGTTAGATGTCCTTATGAATGAACACAAATGAAAACAAGAGCAGTTCGCACTTCTTGCAAGCCAGATCCATTGAGATTGATTCCTGAATCCATGAAGGAACATAGGTGGCACAGATCTTGGCAAATGTGCTGGAACCAGAACCATCTCTTTGGAGTCAGTCCTTTACAATCTACATGCAAAACTAGACCAACCTGTAGGTACAATGTGATGCACCATTTGTTGGGTCTGCCTGGAAGGGAGAGACTATGGAGTGGTGTAGTTTTTAATCAGTCCCACATTTTGAGGAATGTTCACATGTATTACTCTGAACTGTATGTTTGTGTTTTGAGTTCATAGCTAGATCCTTGATGTTCTTCACTACATCTAAGAACTCTGATGAAGAAAGAATTTTTTTCTCCTTTGTGCACACTAGTTCTTCTATGTGAAGCATTGGAGTTTCGAGCTTACAAAGTAACACCATAAGTGAAGTACTGCCATAGGTCAGAATAATTCAATGCCACACTATCCATGATGTAAATCCAGATTTTGAAGACCAGCATTGGAGTGTCTTGATTACCAGGTGAGGCTCCGAGAAACACATTTGACCTCAACATGAAACAAATTACTACATCCCAGTGCTTTCTTACAGTAGTTACCTGTGAATGTCTTGGAGCTTTTAACCTGATCCTCAGGTTTTGCAACATGCCCATGTGAAGAAACCATTGAAAATTGAATTTGACTTGCATTTCTACAAAGATTGTCAGACAATACTTGTGAATTATAGCACTTTTTTGCATCAGCAAAGACCACATATTACACCACATATAGACAAGACATGATTGTCTACAATCTGCAGTTTGAAATTTTTGAGATGATAAGCTGCTGACAGCCGAAATGTACATCTAATAACTTCAAATTCCAAGCTCTGCTGAAGTGACTGATCACTTGTAAACCAAATAATAGAAAATTGATTTCCAATCAAAGCCACCTAATTCCATGAAAAATTGCTGCACGCAATGTAAACCCTAAAATTCCAGTTGTACGTTGTCATGTTACAACATAAGTTTATACCCAGCAACTGCAAACCCAAAGGCCCCCAAGAAAAAGTGCACAACAGTACACTATTTGGAGAAATGTTCCTTTGATCAAATGTCTCTCAGTTGTGGTAATCTGCATGTTCCATTGCAGAAATAAGCTGCCATGGGATGATATTCTGGTCACCAGTTAGTCAAAATCAACACGGCAACGTTCAGCATCAGGACATGTTTCAGGTTCTTCCTGCACACCAAGGGCAAACACTTATGCATACTTTTTGCACTCAAAATGAAAACCAGAACTGCTCATTGATGGCAACAACTTGTACAGAACAAGCTATGAAAATCCACAAAGCTAAAGTCAATCCAAAGAGCAGAATATTCCTGTACACAGTTTTTGACAGAGAATGGTGACAAATTGCAGGAAATTCCTATGACTCTTAACCTAAAGAGCGGGATGCATAAATTCCAATTTTTTTTCAGGTTCTCAGCTGCAACAAGGCAAAAATAACTGCAACCATCTCAATTGCATTACTCAAAACTCTCCACATTTTATTTTACTTGTAACCTCTGGTTTGAGCAAATTCCAACTTAGACAAAAGGTAGGAATTGCAAGAAGACTGCCAAAAAGCTGCTGACCATATGCATGAGTAGTCAACCATAAGGTCAGATGATTACCCTTAATTGTCGTCTCTTCTCCAAAACTGCTGCCAAGGGGGGACGACCTGCAAACAAAAATTGACGTGGACTCCATGAAAAAGGTCTTTGACTTCAGTTCTAATACAAAGTTTCTCATGTATGGAATTGAGTCCTGCAGGATCTCTCACACTAGTCAATGGAGGAAGACACGCAACTGAAGTTTTGTTCGTTATCCCCATCCGAGATATTCTTCTCTGTTTGCATGGTTCAAAGGGGCTCCCATTTTCTTAGTGTAGGCCAAATAGGACACACTCAAGTTACCATACCTATAAAAAATTACCCAGACAAAGAGGAGAGAGAGAAGCACCTGTAATGGGCAGTCGGTACTTTGCCCAGAATGAGTAGAGAGCATCTGCAATGGTGGCCCACTAGAAACAGAGCCAAACTTTTAGTTACGTATGTGAATGGATGTGCCATGTAACATTAAGCTCTGAGGTCCTGGCATAATGTCTACCAACCAGACCATGAAAGACACTTCAGTAAATTCAGGTGAATGAGATCAGTCCTGAATCACTCCAGTGATGTCCATCTCTCCCAGTTGCAGAAACACAATGCAAGAAACAGAATGCCAAGCATTAAATAAATAACATCAATCATTTTCTCTTGAATTGGACTTACAGGCTGGTGATTGGTGATGGCATATATCCATCCAAGCCCTACTTCCTCATACAATGCCCTGAAAGCCTGCAAAGCCCAGGCCACCCACATTCTCTTGTATGTCAAGATCAAAAGGTTATAGAAACAAGTCAAAATCTTTGGAACAAGAGGCTGGAAACGAACATCTGTATTGGCAAGCTGACATACGGACTTTGACGGATTGAATGATTGTGCATAAGAAAGAGCTGACATAAATCCACCGAGACTCCTCACTTGATGTAGGACAAGTCAAGGAAAGTATAATAATGTATGTCAACTGCAGATCACAGATGAATCAAACTGCTACTCTCGCATACTCACCCTCCAGGACCTAAACCTAGTTCAAATCCTGGGTTTGTCCACAAAGCTGCCCTATATCCCTGTGCTTCCTACCAACGACATTTATTTCACTTGGTCATTGACAGAAACAAAGGTAGGTGAAAGGAGAAGGGAGCCTACCGCAACACCAGTAAGGACTGTTCCATCTCGTCGAATAGCATGGATGTGCCCCATTGCCTGCTCAAATACAAAGGACATCAGACTCTATTCCACCATCTTTGAGCATCACAATACTTCATATGATTCTAGCATCTGAGAATTTGAGATCAAACAAAGACAAAAATCCAAGAAAGCTAGATATGAAATACCGTCTCAAACTCAATTCCATTGTTTTCGTCAGGAGAATAATCATCAGCGTCAATGTCCACAAATGTAATAGCTCTGTACTTATTGTCTCTCTCCTTCAACATATTTACCTGTTGCAAACACCAAAATCCCACTCAAGCTCAATCAAAAGAAAGTAGTAGTTAATTCTCAAGATGAGTATTGAAAAATGCTTATTCCTCTCAATCAAGAAAGAAGTGCATAAATCAACAAAAAAACCAAAGTACAGGACTGATTCTGCATTTATATTTGCAGTCAAATAGTTCTCAGTGATGAGAAGAGCTGGATAAGTATTCTCCATAGTTATTCTTCTGTGCATGACAAGCTTTCATAATCAAGTCTCTCAAGAAACAAGAAATTTATGAAGTGGATCATCTCTGAACCTCAATCATGCAAATAGGACAGCCACCATCATAAAGCAGCTTGATCTTCCAGTTGTTATCACTCGGCTCCATCCCTGCATCCATCTTCTTCGCTTGCCTGCTGCTGCCACTTTCAACCTGGCTCTCATCCACCTGTGTCTCTGTTGCCGCTCCTCCCACTGCTCTACACACCACTGTTGTCATAGAAACCACACCCAAAAACAAGAAGTACAGCAGCAAGCATCAGCCTGGATAGTGAAGAAACCTACAAAGCAATCCATTTCTCCTCACTTGCCCAAACCTCTTCAAGAGATATATGCAAGAAACCCGAATCTACCACAGAAAAAAAAACTTACAAGGAAGCGCTCTCCCGCAGCTCGATCCCAAACTTACAAATTCAACAGATGCAGGGCCAGAAAGTGTGATTTTAGATTTCATCTGCTGTCGAGCCACGATTGCAGTACATGGTCGAGCACCACCACTAGACGAAAGAGGTGGAAGAATAGGCTGGAGGTGCGAGAGCCGAAGGGCAGTCATCCGCCGCCTACTGTTGCTGCTGCCCTGAAGCAAGCCGGCATTCATCAAGTTCATGGTTGCTGCCGCCATCTCTTCTATCTAATGAAGCTTATTGAAATTACTGAAGGTGGAAAGGAACAACCACTTTTCCCATACAACAACAATACTCAATAGTACGACAAGGGTCTCTCTTTATGGAACAGTGTGTTTTTGCTCAAGGGGATGCTTCGCCTAATCAGCATGCGCATTAGCTCCGACCCACCAACATTCTCGTCAGTTTCCCACGAGGATTCTCAGAATCTTAATAGCTACAAAGGAATTCAATCGAGAATCTTCTGATCTTTATTCTTTTCCAAGGTGAAGAGAGTATGGATCTGGCAATCCCCTCTCAGGCTGACTCGGCAAGCTCCACCACAGAAGAGACTCAATCCATGATCAGAAAAAGGTATGACACTTTCTAGATCGAAAGCAAGCTATGAAACACATTGATAGATCTATTGCCGGCTTTGCCCAAAATCCATCAACTTGGGCGCAGTTCCCCGCGAAGGATTCAATGGTACAAAAATAGCTCCAACAAGACGCAACATGGCCCACCACCTCTGTCAAAAAACTCTCTACAGACAAGGAAATGAAAAGGAACTGTTTTCGAAAGAGCTTTTCAGGGGATTTTCTGTTGAAGATTACAGTCTGATATGTGATTGGGGATCCTTGTTGCACTGCGCTGCTTTTCCCTTGTTGTTTCTCCTAGCTTGAGAATGATTGTGTCTGAGGGTTTCTGAAATCGTGAGAAACGGAAACGGTTTGTTCCAGCAGCAATCATGCTAAAGGCTTTGAGCACAAAGTTTTCTATTCTCATGCATCTTTTTGGGAAGAAGATGTTTCTGATTTCAAAACACACCGCGGAATATGTTTTGCAATCGAGAGTTTGTTGCCTAATAATCCGGTAACATACTGCTGCTGCGTGCACCTAATAACATCTAGAGCTCCAGAATCTGTAGGAAGTCTCTTCACCTGTAACAGATTGAAGAAGAACCTGGCTACAAACTCCGCAAAAGATTGCTCATAACTGGGGCAGGTCTGCCAGTGAAATTGCTCCCATGGTTCGTTCACACATAGATACCCTTCCATCAGATACAAGAGAAGGTTCATTCCTGCAGGTCAAGATTAGGGGGCGAAGCTTTGCACAAGAGCTGTGCTGCAATTGGACAGGAAAACTATCCCTCCACACACACAGAGATGGCATGTTGCCAAGCAGTCTGCAAGCTGTTTTTCTACATTTGTGGCCTGTCTCAAATCTGTCTTGCAAGCACAAAACTCCAAAACTGACGAAGTGAGATCCGCATCTAAGTTATGGAGAGCTGCAGAAGCTAGCAAGGATTGTTCAGTATGGAACTCATGAGATCATTCTGGGGACATTTGTTGGCAACAACCCACCTTGCATCACGTACAATGAGATCTTTGACAAGATGGTAAGAGGGTTTGCTGAAGAAATTGGGATTGGATGCTTTGCTGTGTTTTTCAGCATTGGAGATTTGATAACAGTACACACTATCTATCCAGTTTTCAATCCCAACAAGTTCCTTTGCCAGCTGATCTGACTCCAGTGTGCTTCCTCAATTCTCTTTTGCATGCCAATCTTCACAATCTCCACCACAGAAAGCTTACCAACAGCTTGAAAATTATAGTCCTGTGCAAGACTTATTGGCCTCAAGTATCGGATGAATCTCTTTTGCCTTGGCCATCTCCCACTAAATTGAATGCAACAGTTGTTCTGACATCGTGCCAACTTTTGTTTTCAAGTGCCGGTTGTGAAGTGGACTCCACATCTTCCTCAACTGTCACTTAGACAAAGCTTTCTTCCAAGGACAAATCTTGATTATTCCATGGTGTTTCATAATAGAAACTTTCCTCATTGATTTGCATTTCCTGGGGTCCCCTAGCTGAAGCATCTTTCTCCTTGACCAAAAGAGAAACACCGGAAGTGTATAAGATTGCAAAGAAATGCTCTGGTGTACGAAGAGATGCTACTCATATCAGGAAATGGTTCCTCCAGAGAATGGAACTGCCAATTATACTTCAGTAGAATTTCACTCCTTCCACTCCTTTAACTCCACAAGAATGTTGTGCAAGATGCTCAGGGTTAGCTGCTGTCCATTCCTTCTCTCCCTCAGCTGCATTTTTTCTGAATCTGCAGCTTCTGTGAACAACCTCAAAGACATCAAGCTAATAATCATCTGCTGGAAATGCTGTAAGTAGCAAAATGCTTCTGTGTTTTACATGTATGAGCATCACCACATACATTTCACCTGAGTTATGTGCAGCATGCTCAGTGAGTAGCTGCGTGCATACATCCCTGCACAACCATCCTTATCATCATCTTCTCATTCTTGTCCCAACCTTTCTTCTTCTTCTTCTTCTTCTTCTTCTAGCTGCAAGTCCAGATGCTCATCAAACACCTGTAAAATCTTCATGTGAGTGTGAAAATTGAACAACCCTCTCCTCATCATCATCTTCTAGTTCTTATCCTAACCTTCTCCTTCTTCATGACAACAAGGAATGTGCTTACTTCCCAACATGACAAAAGACAAACTAAGCATTTGAATGCAAACCATTTGGTCACTTGAGAGATATATTGCGTATCAAAAGGTAGACTGGAATGCATCTATGACTTCCTCACCCAAAGCAGCTCACATTGCCTCACAATGACAAAGAGAGTTTTTTGGGGCTTGCTTCTACTACTATCTCATTACCTAATCAAGCTTCTGTATTTGCACCACCATCCATACTCCCAATCTGTTAAGACCATTGGGCACAAATAGATGAGAGCTTGATGAGCCCACAATTTCCTTGCCATGATTTTAGACTTATTCATCTCTTACCTCATGAGCAAAAACACCGACAATGGAGCTTTGTCCTCTCTCATTTTCCCAACAATAACAATTTCTATTTCCAAAGGCTTGCATTTTGTGTTTGCATTACCTTGACTTCAAGTCTAAAACAAGCTCACATATATCTTCATGGGACCCATCATGGGAAATGGTTGGTAAGAAACCTACCGTAGTGGCATACCCTATTCGCACTAAATTAATTATTTTCAGGCCACTGTGAAAAAATAATACAAATCCGTCCTGCGGTGCGAAATGCGAAATATAAATAAATTATTGCGGATCATTCAGTGCGAAACCCAGGAAAATAGGTACCTATAACGAAAACCGTGACATCTGCGGCTCGCGCGCGGCCGCCAGCGCACTGTATCGTACGTGGGCCCGCGCGATCGCAAAGTTGGGCGCGGTGCACTGCAGTTCTGACTTGGTGTAGTCACGTGCAGTTCTGATCAGGGATCCCCTTCGCAGCACAGGCTCTCATATCATTACTAGGCAAGAGATTCCGAATGCATGCGGTCTGAGCCTTGTGGAACATTCTAGAGAAACATGATGTGTGCTGGTAAAATCAGAACTCGAAATGAAATCAACGCAATGTAGTTCGACTTGAATGACTTCATGATCTGCATGCATCTTCTTTAAATGTCATCTGTAACTGCATACAGACAATCAGGTAGACAAAGTCCAGAATTCCGACATCGACTTGAGCCTGAGCTACGGTACAGTAATACCTAGTGACAAAGTATTCACGTAGATATTACTAGCAACTCACTCGAACTCAATGTCCTCAATGTTATCGAACTCATCCAGATTATGCAATTCTTCGACCTGCTCTGCATCCTCCATGTCTAGCCGGTCGAAAATTGCTAATGTCTCCTGATCCTCCAAGCAGGCGCTCACAACGTGAGCAACCGAAGCTGCAAGCGGGAGCTCATCAATCTGCACATCACAAGCAGTTTGAACTGCCGCTTCTTCCTCACGATCCTCCAAAGGCTCGAAGTTTGCCAGCAGCCCCTTGGTCAAGCACTCCGAGATTGCATGGCTCTGGAATGCCGAGTCGTGAATCTTCCCCAGTCTACACTTCTCCCAACCCCTCCTGATCATCTGCTCTTCCACCGCTAGCTCCTCCCACGCCGTCATCAGCCAGCCCACAACCTTTCCCCGAAGCTCTTTCACCCCCAAATCCAGCTTGATGTCCTTAGGTTCCACCTTGCCCAGGACCTCGAGAGCCACTTGTTGTGCCTGCCAAGTGTTAAACTGCTGCCGGAAGCGATGCTTGAGAGGTCGCTGTAGTACAATGTCTACCACCTGAAGCTTGCTGGTGCAATTTGCAGGGACGAACATCGTCTTGATGAGGGGAAACAGGTCGAGCATCCACTCCCTAAAGCCCACCGAAATGTGCACCTTCCAGCAATCTATAAGCCAGACCATCTTTTGCGAATCAGGAGCCAAGCCCAACTCCTCACACTTTTTCACACGCCACGGATCCAGCACCTTCTCAACAAAGCTCTTCATGGTCACAAAATTGGACCAATGGTTTTTCGACATGGTCAGATGCGAGCCCGCTGCGACCGCCCGTTTAGCATCTTCATCCTTTGGAACTACTGCTTCCGTTTTCCCCTGGAACACCAGCTGCAATGGCACAAGCTCCCCACTTGCAGTGGAGCTAACGACCGCCGTGATCTGCCTCTTGTCGTCCTTCCCCAGACATTTGACTTCCTTCACTCCTTTAACGTCGTACGTCTGCTCTGTGGAGGGGCGGAGATGGACAGCCGTCTGATTTGAATTGCAAACCAATTCTGGTGGGATGCCCTCCGTCTTACAAAGCGCAGCCACTCTGAATGCCATCTCATCCCCCTGCTGCTCCCAATCTTCGGGCAGCTTGCTGGTAGCCGTGGTGGCTCTTCTCCACGTCCACCCCAGGTAGCGGTTCAGAAACTTCCGAGAGAACCTTTTGGAGACTTGAAACAACTTCACCCCCCTTCTCGTAAGCTTCAGAAGCAGCTCAGGCGCCAGTGCTTGCACAATCCCTAGAATCACCGTCTGAGCAACATTAGCATCCATTGGCTGGCCTACATCCCGCATGCCTTTCAATGTTGAGAGGATCGTGTCAAAAGCCTGAAGGTGATCTTTAAAGATTCCCCGACTCCCGTTATTTCCCTTCTGCACTCTTGCCTTCTGAGCAGCAATGCCCTCTTCGTACTTCTTGCGCAACTTGAAATGGCCTGACTGAACATCCCTCTCAAACCAGCCCTTCATGGTGTTCATGGTTAGCTTGTCAAAAGGGCTGCCTATCCGACCAGGCTTCCTAATGTGCTGCAAGGAGAAGAGAGCATCATACAAGCTCTTTGGG
>Ga0209611_10005191_pt1 | contig 21983 bp, 17 predicted proteins | sample S1TSphgellanicum_3_FD_187693 | JGI IMG/M metagenome (GOLD analysis project Ga0209611, IMG submission 187693) | Host-associated microbial communities from peat moss isolated from Minnesota, USA - S1T2_Fc - Sphagnum magellanicum MG (SPAdes) (version 2) | ecosystem: Host-associated > Plants > Peat... | reverse complement strand
CCCCTCCCCCCCCCAATTCGAAGTCATTACCCAGCTTAGAATTGTTTATGGATGAAATCCATCACTCAAATAAAATCATCCATAGTTGGGTGAAATGCAACCATAGATGAAAAAAGTCAAATGGTTGGATGGGAATTTTCCAATACAATTGAGTTGTATTTATGCATGAATAGATTATATTTGTGAATGAAGCATACCACACATGGAAAAGGCCATATGAATAGAACACGACAATGGATGAAATTATGTTCAAGAATCGAATTGACCACAAATATGCAATTGGTTGTATACCTATGTGAAATGATGATGAGGATGATGAGCTTTAACAACATGGATGAATTTGGACTTCCAAAAATGAAATTTACCACAAGGTTGCAACATATGGATGAAATTGATGACACAAATGAATTATTATGACATGGAAGAAATCCATGTGCATGAAAACCTCTACCACATGGTCACTCTAGATGAATTTAATCAATGAAAAAATTACATGATCTTATTCATGTAAAGTGATAAACATGACTAAAATGTACACTACCCACATGAATGAAATTTAACATGGATGAAACTAAGTGAATGATGAACTATCTACCTCTATCCCAATCATGCGTCTTGTTGTGTGTTCTCAAGAAGATTCTCATATATATATATAACCATGGTTCTCAAAAATCAAATAATTTTTGCAACCCTTGCCAAGTCTTTGCAAGGAATAAAAATTAATTCAAGCACAATTTCCCCTTACAAATTATGTATTTAAATTCTTGGGATCAATGTTTCTTTTTTCGAAATTTTCTTTTCAGTTTTACCAAAAATTATGGGGAACTTTGGAAAATAATTCTAGTGTAAATTTGAGTAAGTTATTTTTTCATTTTTTAAAAACATTTTTCAATTTTTTTTAATCACAAAAATGGGAGAGAGAGAGAGAGAGAAGAAAAAAGGAGGGAAAAAATCATGTGAGATTCCTCAAGAGTCTTGAAATTCATCATGTGGAATGCAACCACCCCTTGTCGTAATGCTTTCAACAATAACATTGTAGCATCAATTACTAACAAGTATCAAAGTAATTTCAAACCCATGCATATTTTTTTTAACAATATATTATTTGGTGAAAGAACATTTTTAGGAAATTAAACTTACTATGACAACCAAAAACAAAAAATCGCATCAATGATGCAACACTCCCATCACACTCCCATATTTTTTTAGTTCAAGTAGCCTAGAAAATCAATACCTAATAAAATTATGAAATCACATGATTTTAGGAATCACCCATATTAATGTGGCCCATAAGAATAGAATATTGCGCAATATTCAGGAATATGTTACTAGAATTATTGTGCTTTTCATTGATTGTTTTAAATGATGTATATTGTAATTACTCCTATTGAATGGATCAAATTATTGTGCCCTTGGACCCTCCATTGCTTTTGCATAACATTGCAAGTTTATGAAAATGTGTTAGTGCTGAAATTAGTTGGTGTTTGTGAACTAAATTATTTGGAATATGAAAGTTTATCTCCAAGTTATTTCAAGACCACGAAACCCATTGGGATCTCTAAACTTCTTTTATGATTTGCATATTGAAAGGCATGAATGAATAAGAACATATATGGAGATAGGTTTTTTTTGGAAAAATGTTGTTGGGCTAGATATCTCTAAAATTCTTTTATGATTTGCATATTGGAATGCATGAATGAATAGGAACATATATGGAGATAGGTTTTTTTTGGAATAATGTAGTTGGGCTAGATATTTCAAAAACAATTAGTTGACCGATATGAATGGAATCTCCCAAAAGCCTTAAGGAAGAATATAAGTTATGACTTTTTGAACACAAACAAGAGCGTCACAAGCTAGTAAATACAATCCAATATTAAAATTCTTTCCAAAAATTGAATGCAAATTGGGGTTCATGATAAAAATGATGGCGCCTAGGAGGCCATCATAATGAAAAAATGAAATTTTCACATGGCATTCACACCACCCCCCTTAGTTAAAATGTTCGATTAACTCCACTCCAACAATTTGACCCATTATATTTTGTTCACACATGCATTAGTTGAACTTACAATTCAAAGGCATATATACAATTAACATATATTTAAAACTAAAGCCCCATTTATAGCTATAGCCACCAATGTAGGCAACAATCTCGTCCACCCCTTAATCAACAAATGGGCAAATTAAATGCCAACAACAAAATTTATTTTAAAAAATTAGTTCAAAATTGCCCAAAGTAACTTTGGGCAAGTTTTGGTTTGGGAAAACTAACCTTAAAATATGTTGTTTCCTTTTTGTGTGTTGGTGGGAACTTGAACATGCAAATTCACATCCAAATAAACTAAAAGGTGTCAAACAACATGATCAAAACCTATGGATGCATTTTAAATCAAAATTTATTTGAGAAACACAAGATAAATTCAAAAGATGCTTGTAGACATGATGTCAATTAAAAATTAGTAGTTTAAACCCTAAAACATCAAAACCTTACTCAAATGATATTATGTCAATTCCAATAATTGGAACTTCTAGTAGATAGTGGTTATTGGTGACATAATTATAGAAAAAAATAAAATCAAGTAAAGTGGTTGTCACACCTAAGTTAAATTAATAAAAAGTTCAAGCATTCAAACTTTAGAAATAAAAGAAGAGTTGAAAGTGACCTCTTGTTTAGGGTGACAAAAAAGAGGGTTCAAACACAACTTTTATTTAGGGTTGTAGAATCAAAACATTAGGTGTGCCCAAAAAAAAAACAAAAACATCATTGCTATAAATTTACTATGGGTATAAAAAATCAATTATAGCTACCCTGCATGCCCTTTTACAATTGGTTCATGTTTTTCCAAATGTGTGTCAAATTTTGAAACTATATTTTCCCAATTACTAAAAAATGTAGCTAGAAAAATGCCGAAACAAGTGTTAGCATTAATTAACAAGAAACTAGAGCTCCCAATTGGCGAGAGCTCAGAGTTTAACTTTTTTTGAACCAATGCCCCATTAATAGTTCCAACATCAAAGAATTATTCCACCACATATCAAGTTAAATTTGATAAACAAACGTCTTTCCTTGTCATGTGAGTCTCCAAAACATTTAAAAATAATTATTCAACAAATTTCAATATCTCTAATGTATTAGGCCAACAATGATTTAAACATCTTTACTTTCATTATTACACAAGTGTTTTTCACACTTAAAATTTTGTTAGATGTTCAAAATTTTACACATGATTTAAAAACACGAAAAGGTGGAAGGGGTTGTTCAAAGTTTGAAGCTGAAGAGTTGCACCATGTAGTATCTTTGTAGAAAGGTTTGAACATGTAATTTGGAGACAATTGACTAGCATAATTTTGAACATGTTTTCCATTTATTTCTCTAGATGTCTTACTAGATGATTTTCAAAAAATGCGCATTAATAAGTTTTGACATGATTACTTTTGTTACCACTACTTACATACTTTTGAGCTTTGGCTCAACATATTTGCACAATATTGGAATCTTTTCATGTGCGTAATTTATTTGCCACGTTATAGTTATTTTATTTGGAATTTCTCTTTGTAACTAGAAGGGCTTGGTATGTTTTTACTTTTCCCCAAAGATTAATCAAGTACATGGAGGTGAAACAACTTATGAGATGTAAGCAATTGCAAGATGCAATAAGCTTGTAAAAAAACATTAGAATTTGGTGAATGGCAATGGAAGACTTGGCATGCAACTTCTTAACAATACCTACATGATCTACATAGTGTGTTCTTGTAAATTTGTTTTCAAACTTTCATCGCCCAACACATGGGCAAACATAATGGCAAAATCAAATCTTAAAAATTTGTTTACAATGCAAAATCAAATTAAGATGAATAGGTGGACCTATTGTCTATGGCATAATATGAATATAACAATTTTCAATGCACTCAGTAACATAATAAATGATTTTCTTTCCAAATCATGGTGTACATATTCAAAGTGTGAACAAGTTGTGAATTTTGCAATTGAAGATTTAAAAACATGGTTGGCCCAAACATGCAAGCTTAAGTTATTTGTCATGTTGAAAGAGCATAGAAGCAAAATGTTTATCAATACCACAAATCACAATTACATTCAAAGTTGGGAAACAAGTTTGGTTTCAACAACATATTGAAACAATAACATGACCATGGGAGAAATGGGACTATTGACGTTTGATGTTTTGTTCCAATCAACATCATGAAACAAATCATTGTTGTGCCATTTAACCTTCTATGTTTAGGTTTTATGAATATTTTGCCCATGTTTCATTATGGAAATTTACCACGCATCAACAATTCTAGGAAATGTTTTGAAATCGTTTCCACCAATTGAATCAATAAAAAGTCATGATTTTATAAATGACTTTTTGAAAAAATTAAGATTGTGCATGGACAACCATAAACCCCAATAGAAAACTTTAAACATATATACAAGCCTTAAAATCAATTATGAAACAACAAAATATTTTACATGATAACTCTTGTAACTCTAATTAATTATGGATTAAATTATTAATTATAATTTCTTAAAATCTAGTGGTTATGATCAAGTTTTCTATTAAATTGATGCAAAATATTGTCAACATTTGTTTGTTGGATCATCTAATGAAGCAAAATATGATTAATATATTATTGTATCATCTAATGGCACCCAATCCAACTTTCTTTCCAATTTTTCAACTTGCAAATATACAATTGTTAATTCCAAACTTCTTAGAAGTCCAAACTAAGTACATGATTTGTATCTTAACTTTGCATTCATGGATGTTGTTCATTTACAAATGGGTAGATGCATGAATGAGTGGTTCATCTTTTGGGGAAAAAATCCACTCAAAGTTCATTCTATTGTGTTAAATTAAAATCTTAATTTGGTGTCAATGGGTAATCATGACAATAAAGTCCAAGTATCAAAAGCAATAATGTCCATATTAGTGAAAGCCCGAGTAGACACCTCAAGAACATGGGATTTACCACAAAAACAAGTCAAAACCAATGGACACTAACACTATTAGGGTCAATTATGACCATCATACAAAAATCAAATACTATGAAATGGTTAAAGTTTTCAAGATAAGGTTTTCAAATATAAAATATTTATATCATAACATATGACATACTTAACAATTCCATTTTTCATTTGGATTGAAATTCTATGTCAAAATCACAATTTCATCAAATTCTAGTTAATTGACCAATTCATGTTTTTGAATTTCAAAAGTCTAGAGCAAAAGGAGGGTGTATTATTTCAAAAATGATTTATGCATATCTTTTCATAGTCAATTTTTAAATCTAAAACCAAGCTTCAATTGGAAAATTTAAGAATATATGTTTTGTTATGAGACATTGAAACAAGGTGGGTATGGTAAATACCAAAAGAAATGTCACAAAAGTGAGCCATTCATTTATGCATCTACACAAGTGTCCACCTTTCATCAATAATGGAATAATTTCGTTGTCACTTGATTTTCCATTCATGAACTTAATTATTAATTATTAATACATCATCCATTAATATATGATTCATGGATGAAATCCATCATTTAAAATGAAATTCATTCATTACATGTTTTTCTTTCCATCCATTCAAAAGAAAATAGTTGATTTCTTATAAAGAACATTGCTTGGATTATGACCTTTATTTACAGCTTTGATTAAAGCTTTCATGACCTAATTCCCAAAATAAATATTAATAAAAGTAATGCATCATAGATTACCTTTAACCTAATCAACATTAGACTCCAATTTTAAAGTATGACTTTGCCCTATTGTTGCACCATACTTTTATTCATCTCAATTGACATTTCACGTTCTTCATGTTATTAAAGAAAACTTATTTGGGCACATCAATGCATGTTTTGTGTCTTTATCCACATTCATGTTTTTTTGTATGGTAGGACTATGTTTATGCTTATTTTGTTATTGTTTGTTTTACCATAGATAGTTATTCTACTTTTGATAATTTCATGCCTATGACATTTCATTTAGTGATGGGTAAAGACATTTTGTCTACAAGTCATTTTATAATATTAAAAAAAGGTTAATAATCATTACAAAGTTGCTCTATGCTCAAAGGTCATTTGATTGATTTATGAGGATGATATGATGGCCAAAGGTGTATCATTCAACCACATGATGCTTCATTTTCTTAATAATAAACTTGTAATGGATAAATAATTTAATTGTCAATCACATTTGTTTGAAAAAACAACTACATCTTGGAACAACATTTCCCATGTGCTTTGCAAATTCTTGTTATTCCATGTTTTTGAAGAGATTATACATGTTATCTATGCACAAGGAATTCATAGCCCACAACCACGCCATGAAGGGGAAAGTACTAAAATCTAGAAGGTCACAATTACAGGGGTAACTTATTGCATCAAGTGGTTTGAATTGGAACATGGATATCATTTTGGTTCTCAAATTTGGTCAAAGTTGGAGAATTATTACTTCCATTGGAGAAAATATTTCCTCAAAAACTATATATATACAAAGTTCAAAATTGATCCTAAAGCCCCAATTGATAACTTGAATTTCTAGCATATTACTTTTGAAATAAAAATTTCACATGTATATATGATGTGTAAAAAGGTGCAATCACAATCAAATGAGCCAACAATGATGAAGGACTCAAGGACTGTAGTATTTTTTGTGGTCATTTTCATTTTCTCATAGAAAGGACTTTTGGGATGAAATCTTTTGCAATATGTTATTAAAAATACATACAACTTTTTCAATACATCACATTTTTTGTATTAAATTTTCATGAATAACCAAGAATTTTCTTAACGTGTACAGATTCTACCAAATTTTGCATTTCATTTTGAAATTTTATCTTAATTTCAAATTGTATGAAAATATGCTAATTATTTACTGCTTCATTTTATTGTTTCATAAACTACAACTTTATTTTAGATATCATTACATTACACCCCATTTACATGTGGTAAAGGACTCTTGAAATTTTTAAATTGTATTCAATATATTTTTAGTTTTTAAAATACTCAAATTTCACAACTTTCAAATTATGAGTGTTTTTTGAGTGTGGATAATCAATTAACATCATCTTAATTTTTTTCTCATCAAAATTCCTTTATAAAAAGAGTCTTTAACTTAGTAATTTATCAAATTGATTGTTTTTGATGCAATTGTTGTTCAAGTTCAAATGTCCTTTACTAAAACCAAAACCCAACTTTAAAAAAAAAGAATTATTTTGAATTATTTAACACTCATATTAGCCATTTAGTACACCATTCCATGATTAACATGGCATTAAATTGGCACCACAAAAATATATCAAACAACATTATTGTTTTTATTGAGTTTTGGCAATCATTCGACATGTTTTGTGGTTCATTTGATTGTGATTGCACCCAAAACCACATAAGTTTTAATCATTTACATTCTTTATTTTTTTTTGCATTTACATTGTTGTTACACACACACATTTACACTTACCAAAGGGTAGTGTACTAACATGGTGCCATGTAAATGTTTTGTTGGTGTGTGAGTGGAAGTGTATATATTATATACTATAAACCCTTAGTGACTATACCTATTTGTAATCTATTTTAATTGGTTGTGCCAACATCTCAAAGCTTAATCTTTTTTTTTTTTACCATGTGGCCACTTTGATTGCCCCTTCACACAAAAATATAATGTTTCCCAAAAAATAAAAATAAAAATATACTACCATTACTATGGTTATGTGAAAGTGTTTCCCTTTAGCCCAATTATATGTAATACAATAACACACTTTTGGGTAAATAATATGGGAAAAACTATGGTGTTATTGAGGAATACCTTACAAGCACATTCTTCGGGGAATCTTTGATGCATGTTGCCCCAACTCATTGCTTGAGTAGAATTTTCAATGCTAATTTTTTTCACGATCATTTTTGGCCTAGGCTTTTACAAGAGCTTGAGTGCCTATTGTGATTCATATTGATTAGTTTAATTATTTGTGGTGCATCCCAAAGCTCTTATTTATTTATTGCAATGGGACATTTTGATTTGCCTATCACCAAAAAAAGGTTTGAAACTTTGAACATCCGCCCCCCTCCCACAAATACAAGCTACATGTTATTACTAGTGTTGTGAGGGTATTTGGTTTATAGGGTTAAAATTGTGGGTTTAAGTCTAAATTCTTGTGACTTGGACCTAAGTTTATGCCCTTTTGTTGGAATTGGCACAAGAATCAAACCTTGGAATTTGTCTTTTGCTAGTTCTAGAACTCAAATAAAAATTGTGAAAAAACATTCTTGAACATGGGGTCAAGATCTATAGGTAGGAAAGTTGATTTTCTTGGAATCTTTATGGCTAAACATTAATTTTAATTAGTTGTTGAACTTCATACCTATATGGTTTTTTATTTGAATTTTTGTAAAACTTTATACCCATACAATCTCTAGCATTGGGGGGTGTGTAATGTGTACAAGTGGACCCTAGCTTTTGAAACCCCACCTCCCCCCCACCCCCCCCCCTAGTGCACCCCAAGGGAACTTCTAAAAAACTTCTAAAAGAAATAATATGTAAAAACTAGGATTGGAGCTTTTCTTTAAAAATAAAAACTACAGTGATAATAGTTTTTACACAATAGTGTAAAACCATGTAAATGTATTTGTTTTACCTTTACCCATTTTTACATATAATAATGTGGACTTATGTGGGTGCCAAATGGGGTGAATGTTGAGAATTCTTCTATGAATGGTCTCAAAAGATGCCTTTATGTTATAGGTGCCATAGTAAATGTTGTTGCAATAATATTTTGAATTATTTAATAATCTTAGGATCAAACACAAAATGGATATGAATAGAATCATGGAATAACACAAATGTTAGGTGTTGATCAATCAAATGTTATGTAAAGTAAAGAATTGATTGAAGGATTGATGTCAAATGTTATTGGATGAAACATTGTTTAAAATATAATTCTTTTAATTGTGATTGCTAAAGTAAATCAAGAATCACTTAAAGGATTCCTTGAAAGATTTCTTATCAAACCTTGATGTTTGTGATTTTTTTTAATGTTTTTTAATGCAATTATTTGTGTTATGGAGAAACATTCAAACATCATTCATGTTTCATTGAGATGCATGTTGTTTAGGGATGGTGACCTATTGCACAAAACCTTTTCATATTTGAAAATATATGGGTAGGTGAAAGGAAGTGGGGAGGTTTGGATGACTTAGACATACATACATATATACATGTATTACATACATCACTATTATTATTATATACATATAGACATTTACTATTTTTTCATGTTGTCTTTGAATTGATGAAAATTTTATATTATTTTTCTCTTTCGGTAAATTGCATAAAATTTTCCCAACTTTATTTTCCTTTTCAAAGGTATCTTGCTCCTTTGAAGTCCTAAAATGGGCCTTTTTTTGGATACTCCAATCTCCTTCTCTTATGGATTAATGAATGAACTTTGTTTTTTCCTCCAACCACGTTCTTCTATGGAATGGATGGACAATTTTTTCCCCCATTTATTCATGTGTGGCCAAAAAAGGAAGGTGCTCATGTTTTACATTCAACTTGAAAACCAACACATACATTCCCTTATGCACACTCCACATTTCAAAGAAAAGATTCACATCAATGATAAAACCCTAGCAATCATATGCATTTTTGTAGCATCTAGTATTTGTCATGTATTTATAGAAAAACATTATTTTCTATAGTTACCATTTAATTTGTTTGTGGAACCCAATTCAACGCAAACAATTTTAATTCTTATGTTCTTGAAGTTTATCATCAAGGATTGGCATGTTATTAATTTGACATGAAGATTTTTTTTGTGATCCATTTATTCAAAGAAAGGTTTTTAACTAACACTTAAAAAGATGTAATCAATAACATTCTACACATCCAACATTCATATAACTAAGGTCTAATAAACTGCAAGTGTGTTATGTTTTCTTGGACAAATGATAATATAGATATGCATTCAATTTAGAGAGGTCCCATTTAGTTTTCAATATATATATATATATATTTGATGACTTTAGCAAATCTAGTGCTTTGAACTTTGAATTCTATAATCGCAATTGAGTACATTTTGGAACATGTGCTTATCCACCAAAGTAACACATACAATTTTTTAAGGAAAATTGATAACATGAACTTCAATAGAGGTTTATGACATCTACTACATGCATCAACTCTTAGGGGTGAAAATTGATGAACATTGAAATGCACAAAGATTATACAAAACAATGCATAGGTAATAAAATCATAGAGATGTGTGACAAATGTTCACAAATGTTCAACAAATGTCAAGGATGTTTCACCCACAACTCATGTTATTCAAACTTTTAAAGAATATTTATGAATATATTCAAAATTGAACCAAAATATGATTATAACATGTGACTAAAATGAATACGATAATTTTTAATTCATTGAATAATGCATTTAGATAAAAAAACATGAAATTCAATAAGTTCAATTTTGATCATGTTCGTTATAATCACGCATTATTATAAAATAATTTGGTTCATTTTTTAAAAATTCTAAATATTTCATTTTTAATTTTTTATTAAGAATTTAAAAGGAATTATTTATTTATTTATTTATTTTTATTTTAATTTCATGGGCTTATCCATAGTTGAGATTCCAAAAAGGAGGGTCTAATTAGAAAAGATTTCAAATGATTTTTTTTATTTTCATAATGTTTAATATATATTACAATTATGGTGTATCATTGTGTTCTTTCAATTAGAGTACTGAGATAATAAACAAAGAAAAATATCCAATAATGTATTGGATGTTGCACAAGTCCTTTTGAATCTTTCGCATATTTAAAATCAATTGCCCATATTACAATTTTTTTATATAAAGGAACACAAAAGAAGTGCATGAAAACATGCTACTGATTTCAAATATTTTGTACAAAAAAAAATACAAGTGCATACTCATTGGGTGAACTTGATGAAAAACATATCATGCCAAAAAATTTAAAAGGCTTGAAATTCTAAAAACCTGCAAGGGAAGGGACTCTTTTTCTATACCATTTGGCTAATTGTTTATATTCATTAAGCTTAAATTTTTTATCTCTAGACACAAGCTATATGTGGAAGAAATAATAATGCAAAAGAACATGTTTACTTGTCCATAGAAATTTATTTAAAAATTTTCTACCTTTTTGTTTGTAAACAAAATTATTAATGCACGATCATGTATGTATGTGACAAATTGCCACCACCATATGAATTATCTTAGTTTGGACTATTCCATTTTTCTCACATAAATTTATCCCATGTAAATTCTAGTTGTCAACACTAATGAGAAAAAATGTCTTACATCCATTTTTTGGTTTTTAGAACCCCAACCATGAACGAGCCTTCAACTTTTATTTGTAGTTTTTTTTCATCCATCTTTAATTCCATATAGGTTATTTTAATTTCACATTATAACTAATTTGTATTCATTTGGTCTTTCAGTCAACTTTCAATTGTATTTTTCTTGTTTATATAAATATTATAATCACATGTTAAAACTTAATGAAAACAAAGTGAAAGAAATGTATAAAAGCTAAATAATTCGCTTAATTTTCCATTTTTGTTTTTAATGTGTGTGGACTATGGTTGTGCTTAAAACAATCTATCCAGGAGGAGACCAAAATGGAATGCAAGATTATGTTGACTTCACAAAGACAAAGATTAATCCTCATTAATGAATAAGGAATAAAAATTTTATTGATATACAAGGCATGATACAATACTCAGTTATGAAGTGAAAACATGTTACACATGGGTCACGACTTCAATTAACAAGACTAGTGGTAACATGTGCCTGTAAAGCACGGCACAGCACTGAAGCAACAATGACCCCTGATGACGACCCCTGAAACCCTAAAGCTCAACGACATTCTGCCATTTCAAAAAGTCATGACTATGGGAAATTCCTCGTCAAAATTACTATGTCAGTTATTTCTTGGAATGGCCCGTTCCGCCACGTAGGAAAAGAAAGTACGTTCCCATCGTACCCAATAGGGCACGAACGCATGTTTTCCCATCACTGTATGAAAGAGGGAGAAGAGACGTAAGTGGGAAAGGAAAGCAAGAAGAAAACGTTTGCACTGCAAGAAGACCACCCAGACGGCCCACAATTGGACTCTATCATCTGGGTCTTGTTCACACTTGTGCCAGGTCCATTAGCTGTCAGTTGGGTATAGCCATGTCACTGACTGATTGACATACAAACTTGCAAGGTGGTGTCCATGGGAGTACTACTTATAGTATACCATGGAACTTTTAAAAAGTTCATCAACACTCTAAAAAGTTCAAACACCTATGCCTTATTGAAACTTCTACCAACTAGGCCCTTTAAACCCTTTTAAGCATAATCCCTAATTTTTTTTAAAAAAAATTCCATTATTACATATTGTCCATGACACAATTATTGTCATATGTAACCACTTTTCACAGGGTGGTGAAGCTAAAAATCTTCAACTACACATGTAATTATTGCTAGATTTCATAGCTTGATGTTATTGAAGATCCTTAAATTATTCTATTCAAGCATTCCAATTGAATTTTTAAAATTCATTAATTATGTCAATGAATGTTATGCAAATTTTAGGAAGTGTGAAATAAATTTAATGTATTTTTAATTTTGTGGAAATGGAATGTATGCAAAGGATTAGGAACCATGGAATTTTATTAGGACAATAGAACATCTAAGTAAAAAAGGTGGAGTTTGCCAATTTTTAAATATGCAACTAACCTCCTATAAGGACAAAATGTTGATTCATTTGGGATTAACACCATGGAAGAGGTGTAAGAAAAATGACATTATGTCAAAAGTTGAGGAATTGTTGTGGTGATGATGTGCTTAAACTTATAATGAATGTAGAAAGAATATGAATAATGTGCTATTTTCAAATATTAGTGATGTTTAGGGCCTCCTCCTTCATGGAAAAAAAAAACTAATTTCAACATTTTAGGTGGATGGTATGGTTCACTACCAAGGTTTTAAACATAACATGGACTATCCAAATAAGTCCTTGGGCAATTTGCCTCAAATAAAATATCAATGCAAGAGGGATTGAATTCAAAGAAAAATTTGGAAAAGAAATGGGCCATTTTATTTTATGAAGTCAATACACAACTTGATTAATAAGTTGTCCAACACTCAGCAAAGCATTTAAAGGAGAATATAGTTGCTATATAGGCCATTGTTACACTAGAGAATATGCACCAATATGGCGAAAACATGTTAAGACAATCAATAAAATTTTATGACCAAAACAACTTAAATGAAGAATCCACAAACATGTAACTATAAAGTTGTTTGGGTAATTGGAGCAACATTTACAAACAAGCTCATGGTAAATGTTATGGTTTTTTTTGCAAAAATGGATGTCATCTTGGTGTTTTTAACACAATATGTGATTGTGAGATGCATATTACATCTCCAATGTTTTGATTGAATACATTGATGACAAGTAAATGATGTTGTCCAACTTTGCACAAACAATGGATTGGAGAGATAAAATGTTGATAGAATTTTTAAGTGCATCATTTATTCAACCTATGTTCTAAGGTTGTGGGTGCATTGTTTATTCTTCCATTTTGAAGATTAAGGAAAGAAAGGTTGGCAAGAAGATAATTGAAACAAGCAAAAACAATTACATATTCCATGCTTACACAATCTTCTTGCCAATTTCCATAAACATGAAACAATTTTATTTTGCGAAGTGTTCTTGAATCAAATTTTGCAAAATGTGTTTCATTGAGTTGGTGAAGCTACTTTATGTTGATTGTCTTCCTTGAAGGGTTTTCATTATGCATTCAATTGGCATATTGTTATTTGCTTGCTAATTCCTTTGACACCTTACACAATGAGGCACTATCTAAATTTATAGGTTGTTCAATTTATGGATATTTTTATGCATATATATATTACTAGCCTTCTAAAGTTGTTTTTGAAATGCCAATTCAATAAGTCATTATGCTCTTGATATTGCTTGGCAATTTGCTTTGCTTATGACATGGCCCTATCTTGCTCCTTCAAAACATAAAACCCTTCCATCCTAGATTGGCGAGCAATGTAATTCAACATTTTTTACAAGTTCAAGATATGTACTTGCAAATTTATTAGGAATTCATGAGTTCCACCTTGTTGCCATGTACCCTACACAATGGATGAAGAAAGAAAAGGTGTTATCACTTTTGGAGAGGCAATGGGTTGTTCCAGTTCCAATTGTTTAAGTGTGGGTTTTTCTCGCTCCACCTCAATTTAGTTAAGATTCCCAATTCCCTCCTACATAAAGGTAAAGGTCTCTTTCCAATAGGTTGTTGTGATTATAGTTACACACAATATGTTATGAGGTAACTATGATGGCAACAACAACCTAATGGAAAGCCATTTCTTGTTGCATGGATAGGCACTTTTTGTTGTTGGAGATATACAATTGGGCTAAAAATTTGTAGATAACACTGGAAAACATGGGGAACATTTCATATGTAAGAAACTTTGTAAGGAATTGCTGAGAACATATGATACCAAAAAAGAGGGTGATAAATGTCAACCTATGATCATTACAAGTTGACTCATGCTTCACACGACTTTGCATCTGGTCAATGCTTGACATGTAGAGCTATGAAGTGGCTATGAGCACAACTAGATGGAATTGTGAGGTGACTATGAGCACAACTAGATGGAAAAATGTAATGGAAAGTTACTCTCAGGGAAGAATTTGTGACCATTACAATGTAATGGATAGAGACCCTAACTACTCTCTCATCCGTCGCTGCTTTGATTATCACGTCCCCCTAGTTGATGATGCAACCCTACCAAACTTTATTAATAAAGGCACCAATCCAAAGAGGAAGTACAAAAGAAGAGGACCTCAAGTTCAAAACACATTGTTCCAACTCAGATGTGGAACATTAAGGACTCAAAGTCCAGATTCTAACTCAACTACCAACTACTTGTAACAAGTCAGCAGACGGAATGGGAGGTGAGTCTGGATGGGCAGGGAAGTTCAAGAGGTGGCTAAACCCACTACCGTGACTCCACTTAAGATGGAAGATGGTTTTTTCCCATCTTTCATCTTTTGAAGATGATTTTGCATATTTTGAAGTGTAATAATGAAAATTTATTGAGGAAGCAAGTTTGGTTCTAAACCAGAATGCTTCATTGAAAGAGAGGGACTGGAGGTAGGCTGTACATGTGGGGTCCAAGAGTTTTGAGGGTAGTTGGGATCAAAATTCAAGGTGCAAATTTGTCATGTTGCAGAATTGGCACCTCCCAAAGAGTCTGATTTTGCCTCTGGGTGAGGCAGCAGGGGAGCCTAAGTAGGCATCCATCCCTTGCTCTTTTAATGGAGAAATGAAGGAATAATTCTCTTTTTGCTATTGAGAAAGTTATAAAGATGATCCCAAATTGGCCAATGAGAATGACACTAAAGTGGTTGAATTGTGTGCCATATTGTGTGGCCACATACTTTATGCATTCACTAACAGATCATTGTGCTAAATGGTGCCACATACTTTGCAGTTCAACAAATACTAGTGGACAAATGATTGGCCCAAGTATATTTAACCACCCATCCCAATAGTATTCTAGTTGAAGTGAGCTTAGCTTCAGAGTTCTTATTGAACCGTGTTATATTTAATTTCAATATAATTACCAGAAAAAACTCAATTGTGAGTCTGAAAAAATAAATTTCTTGAATTTAACTAATTTCCACAAAGACAAAAATCACTTTAACATTCAACAACTTTTGCTCCATTGGTCCGACAATTGAAAAAGGACGAACATGCACACTGCCTTATCCAAGGCTTTCTAGCAATACCAAATGTGGATGCTGAGCACAGAGGGCCCCATGGTTGTTTGAGAGGGTTTTGGCGTGATCAGATCCAAACAAACAAACCACCTATTTTATTTAATATATACCTAGATTGCTTGGACCTTGGGGAGATTCCAAAAGTCCTTAGGACAGACATATTAAGACCTCCTTTCATGAAGCAAATGCATTATGGTGGACATCAACCCCCCAAACACTTTCCCTTCTATCGGCCTTGCGTACCAAGGCACGGATATTGTGTTTAGATTCATTATAGAGTATAGTAGCTAAAGGCATTCTGGTTCCTAGGTAATAAGTCTATTTTTATATGAGGATTTTTGAAAGATGAAATTTTGACTTGTGTTGAAACTTGAGATTAGTTATAGAGTTAATAATATCTTGAAGGATTTTAGTTTCTTTCAGATGATTTTTTGAAGATCATATTTTTGCATGGTGAAATGTTTGAGTTCCCATAATTCTTCTTTTGCCTTTAAGATATTTAAATGACAAGGCCACAGAGTGACACACCCCTTGTTTCATTAGTGTTTCATCAATATCACTATTTGTCAAAATTTGGTCCATGTCTTTCATAGTTATTTTAGACAGGTTTATTGGCTTAATATAATACTTGTAATGTATTCAAAGGGTTTGCTTAAGTATGGCAAACATCACTCTCTCTATATATACGTGTTTCCTCATGCATGTCATGATTTTATAAATTTAAAAATCCTTGGTTTTTGATATATGGATGCTTTTATAGCAATTTCAATCCATTGGAAACTTTGATATTTTAATGTCATTTCCAATAATGATAAATTCCTTCAAAGAAGGTGAGAGGGTGAAATTTTGAAGAAAGTGATGCACAAATTACTTTTATCTTTAGGGAGTATTACCACCAATTTTGATATGCATTTGTTGTTGCCAAGTTATGGGTGAACAAAAGTATGTACATCACAAGTATTGAGAATTTTGACATTTCTTCTCAGTCAAGAATGACAAGCTCGACTTTAAACAGGAACCAGGCAAGAACAGAAGAGCTTTGATGAAATAGCTGTTTCTGAGCCCTAGAGGAAATCATTTCAATTGTTTTCAGCATCAAAAGAGCAATTTATATGTCTACTACTGTTGCTGCTGCTGCTTCATGAAGTTGGCATTCACAGAAATTCAACAAGTTGAAGGCTCTACAGCATCTGCTGGCTGCTGAACATGGAAGCTTCAAAATGGCGCATCGGTGAATATTCACCGTAGCCATTAGAGGATGGCAGGGATTGAGACTGACCTCCACCATTGGAGCCATTCTGAAGAGTCTGCACCTGTGCTGTAGGTGTCTGCATAAGATCAATAGTAGGGCGGGTATTCGCTGCTGTTCCTGATGAAAAGCCCCCAAACTGTTGGCCTGCTTGAAACAGAGTGAGCATGGAATGGGACCGATCATAACCATCTAGAGCTGAGATGAAGTTGTCACTGCTGTTGTTGCAGTGCTGATCCCCACTGTTATCAACATTTTTGTCCATAGAACGATTGCCAGAACTAGTATGAGCACAACTCAGGAGCTTCTCAACAGCAGCGTAGCGCTGTTGCTGTTGAGGAGTCGTTGTCCTTCCTGTTGGGAGAAGCTGCAATTGAGGAGAAAAAGATGTGCTGTGGTTGTTGCCCTCACTACTACCAGCCACAAATTGCTCCAGAGTTGTATTAACCTGAGGGAGGTCCTGGGCAGGCAGGTGCAAGGGTGGGCGAGAGACCCGCGATTGCGATGACAGAAGAGAGAGAGCACGGCCAGAGTCTCTGGCAGAGATACTGGAGAGGCCCTGGGAGCCTGCTGCCATACGGGTTTGCTCAAGACCTCCCAGAACCCCTCCAGAAGAGGAAGATAGTGATAAGCCCTGACCAAGTGAGCTCAACGCTCCCTCCATGAACTGGCATGAACCTATAGCCATTTCTGTAGTACAAGGACTAGAAGCTGCCATTTGTCCTTTAGGACTCTGCAAAAGCATGAGCAGGCGGTCTGCTGTTGGACACAAGAGTGTTGACAAGATCGATTGTCTGTCTACACCTGAAGCCTGCATAAATAGGAAGAAATATAGAGTTACTATATTTCAATTACTGCTGAGTCTATGAACAACTGATTGTGATCTGTAAAATGATTCTCTTCAGCATCTGAGGATGCCTTAAGGTGGAACCAACTGTAAGAAAGTACAATCTGATGTAGTGATAACTCAAGAAGATCTTCAAACTCCAAATGAAGGCTTTGTGAACTGATACTCTTGCAGTGTGTTTCTTCTTGCCAGATAGGCATTCAAGTGATGAGACACAAAGACAGCTCACCTGCAATTGACATGCAAGTCTGTTATCATCCTGTTGCCCTACTCTGGGCCAAGGACTGAGCTTCAAGCTACTTGCAAATGAGCTTGCATACTCATCATCACCAAGTGATGCTGATGGAGAAGCTGGCCTCCTTGGGTGTTGCAGAAAAATGGATCGCTTATTATCTGCACACCCCAACTACCATAACCAGCTCAGAGAACTCAGGGTAATGGCCACTATACAGATTTCTAGATTTCTAGCACAATCCTGGCATCAACCTCCTGTGAATGCTGCAGATGATCATCTCATAGTTAAGCATCAGGTCCAAGTAAACAAGACATTGGCAAAATGAGCTGCTACAGAGCTCAAAGAGATTGCACAAGAAAAATACAGAACTAGAAGAAGATGACTTGCCCTTCGCAGTGAAGCCAGAAGGATGTGTGTTACTGTCACTGTGCAAAGGAGATGAGGCCTTGATGCTTAGTGCAGTGTGACTCTGTGGATGTGGTTTGCGTCGACGTTCATTGTGACCAGCTAGACGCCTTCGACAGCTGCGCTTGCCCTCATCAAATTCAGTCAACACATGGAACCTGCACAATCCAGAACACAAGGTGTCAGTAAGAGTGAAGCAGGATCAGTCAGAGTAGTGCAACAAAAGTACAATTTAGACTGAACACTGATATCAGAAATATTGACTGGTCTGAACAGTTTAACCTTGAGCTGGAATAGCAAAAAGGGATGAGAATCTGTCTATGGAGCAAGTGAGATGGAAAAGACATCTTGCTTGATGCTCAATATCCTTAAACAACAGATCCATTTGTGCAGTCTGTAGTTTCCCTTCGGTATGCCCTAAACATACAAATGGGGCAAGTGGTAGTTAAAAGCCCCACACAAGCAGACATGTGAACAGAGACCCAAGATCACACAAAAACCACACTAAAAGTGAGGAGAAATCCAAAAGAGGAATAGACCTATATAAAAAAGGTCATTAAAGTAGAAAAGAAGGAAAACACACACACGCACACAAGAGAAACGAAACCCAACAGGACTAAAGCCATGGACAGGTGGCAAGGGCATTTTGAACTGCACATACAGATAATAACATGACCAAAACGAAATGTCGCATAGCAATCAGAGCACATGCAGATAGATACTTACCTGGAACATTGCTGGCAAAAACGCTGCTCTTGTCCACCAGCTATGCACCTTGAAGCTTTGGAGTGCATTTCACACACTTTGTGACGACGGTGGTAGTCCTTGGCTGGGGTAAGGTCGGTCTTGCAGCCTTCAACCTGGCAGCGTGGGGTCTGCATCCCTGGTGACATAGCTCGCTGCCTCTTACCTGGGGGTGAGAACACGGGAGCGGCTGTAGTCGCTACTTTCTGCCCTACGATTACGGCCGCAGCAGCCGCAGCAGAATCCTCGAAGTAAGTTTGCCTTCCAAGTTTCAGTCCAATGAAAGCGTCCCCACCTTTAGCAGAAGGTGTAGAACTTCCACTACCGCTTAAGAGCATGGTCTCTTTCCCTCCTCTATTCTCTGAAACACCACCGTTATCCAGATCCCCGGCTTGCACACCTCCGAGTCCAAGAAAGAGCCTCCGTTGCTGCTCACTAGCATTATTCTCTGAGGTTCTGCTGGCAATCGGCTCATCGGGCTCGCTTTTAACCAACGAAGAGAGTTCGTTGTGCGAGGTATTATTACCTCTGGTTGCAGCCAGGCCTGGGATACCTGACGACACTGAAGAGACTCCTGATGGGGGGGTACTGCTACCGGAGGGAAGACCGATAGAGAAATCGCTATTCTTCATCGCTGCTGGCGAAGAAGTCGCGGAAACCATAGTAGTATTACCGCATACAACGTGACCCCACTCAGAAGAAGAAACTTGTATCCGGGTATTATGACTCCCTCCTCCTCCGCCATCCCCTTGGCGACCACCACCATTGGGGGGGTACACCATTGCGATGTTCTCCCACTCCCAAGGGTTGGGCTTGAGATCCCACTCCATGCGACCAGTGCTGTAGTCCCCTCCTCCACGTCCACTGCCCTCCATGCTTCCAGAGTCGGTGGCAGCCTGATGATGCTCGTCCCATGCTGTGGTTGACCAGCAATTCTCAGGAGCCTGGGTTTCAACATTGATGCTTGCGTGCTCAAGCGTCCCGTCCACAGCCATAGCCATTGTCCAATTCGCGAAACTGGTGTGTCTACTACTACTTCTTTCCAACGTGTCGTTCTTTTCACAAGTCTGCGTGGGATCGACGCCGTCTCCTAAAGGCAGTTTTTCCGAAAGGGTAATAATGATGCAACAAAAGTCATGAAAACGACACGAACGAAAACGCGGACAACAACAAGCTGAAGCCCCGAGAAAAAACCGATCCGAGGTCCTACTCTAAGATACAAAAAAGACAAGGAGCAGGCACGCTGTGAAAAAGATCGCGGACGGCAGGCTAATCAAAAGCAATAGCAAGTACTTCTTTCACGGCGACCAGAAGTTCTTCTTCTGCGCTGCTCTTTCTAGCAGGAAACTTAACACAATGACTCAGGTTCGTCTCGTTGTTCTAAATCAGAACTCCCTTGAAATGTGAGACCAGCCCAGTTCCAAGGACAAAATATGCCAGAAGGATGGCTTTTTCCCCCTTCTGATTCCTCTCCTGCCCACCGTGGTGGTGTTGTAAAAAGCTTTGTACCTTCCTACCTTGCAGCAGCCGCCGCAGCAGGCTTCATTCGTGCTTCGGAGACTCGTAAAGGATGATGAAGCAGCTTTTGCCTCCTGCTTCCATTGTCATCGAAGAGAAGCATCCATCAAACTGGAAAGCATGTAGGAGGTCGTCGGACGGCCAACCAGAACGCAAGCACACGGGCAAGCAGACACACACCGATGCTTGCAACAAGCCGCAGCAGCAGCAGATCAACGTGACAAACGCACACAACCCGCTGCATGCATGTTGACGCCTCGTATACTAGATGATGCGCGGCCTGCAAGCAAGCTCAAGTTTCATCATCAATAGAGTAAAAAAACCAGAAAACCAAAGGAAGAAGAAGATAGAAGATATGCAATTAAACATCGGATCACGTAAACAAGCGAGAGAGTAGGAGCTATAAATAGATAAGCGTCACGAAAGAAAGAGAGAGCAGCAGCAAAGGAAACATCCAGTGTCAAGTCAGAAAAACCACCACGGCACAAGGTTGCATCAACAGTAACAGACGCTTCCAGCAACGGTAGCAGTCGACCAGCGGCTCTCAAGAAACAGCAAGACAGGAGAGAGAGAGAGAGAGAGAGAGAGAGAGAGAGAGAGAGAGAGAGAGAGAGAGAGAGAGAGAGAGAGAGAGAGAGATATGGAGCAAAGCGCAGATTTACAAACGATGAAAAGCTTCAGCCGAAGAAGAAGACATTCAAAATATCCACAGAAAAGAACATTGTTCCTGATGAAGAGCAAGCCACGAGAGCGCGATCTGAAAACCGGCGGAAATGTATATGAAGAAAACCAAACCAAACTAAAACCAAAGCAAAAAGAAAAAAGCAAAAAGACTAAAAACTTAGCACTTGTAGTGTCGAACAGATTTTTGCGACGTGAAGGAAGGAAGAATAAAAAGAGTGTATGTGTGTGTGTGTCTCTCTCTGTCTCTCGCAACCAACACAACAACAAAGAACCAAACAAAACAAAAACACGAAAACCCGACCAAAACTCTAAAGAAGATCTTCGTAAGAAAGCTCGAGAGCAGGCCAATACCCTGGATAGCTTCAGAACCGATTCCAAAACCACTCAGAATGCATCAAATCTGTGAGAAAAACAGATCTTCGAAGACCGCAACACTACTGTGTGTGTGTGTCTCTCTCTCTCTACTGCTTCTTTCCCCCCCCCCCCCCCC
>Ga0209611_10005186_pt1 | contig 21995 bp, 15 predicted proteins | sample S1TSphgellanicum_3_FD_187693 | JGI IMG/M metagenome (GOLD analysis project Ga0209611, IMG submission 187693) | Host-associated microbial communities from peat moss isolated from Minnesota, USA - S1T2_Fc - Sphagnum magellanicum MG (SPAdes) (version 2) | ecosystem: Host-associated > Plants > Peat... | reverse complement strand
ACAAGGTGTTGGGGGCGGTTCTTAGGGTTGATAACCGTGGTCCTCAAATAATCAAATACCCGGATTTGGTGTAGAATCCATGGTCATTTTTTTAAAAATCAATTGCATGGTTCTCATATATAACCATGATTTATAATAATTGGTGTGTGTTTTTCTTTGTTTCTTTCAATTCCATGTATATAAAAAATTCGGTGAATTTTTCGAAGGAATTAGCAAAATTAGCTGAATTTGCACTAGAAAAAAGAATTAATTCTAAAAGATTTCCCAATTTAAAAGAATTTATTTGTTTATTTATTTTTGAAAAGATAATCATTGGAACTGAGTGGCTAGATAGATACCCGTTCCTACCTTGTACGGGTAAACTCTGTTGCATGTACAGCCATCATCCACAACATGCACAATAGTTATGAATCACCGGCATTGAGCGGGTATTTGATTATGTTAATAACCATCAATTCTAGTAATTTCAAAAATATTTTTGAATCAGATGATTGTTGGTTCTTGTTAAATAAACAAACAAACCCATATATATAAAAGAATAAAAAGAACCGGGGGTTTTCATGAAAGAATTGGTAAAGGACCAGTGGTTACTAAGGTGATATAATATGATTTTTTTTCAAGTTTTTTAGAACCATGGTCATATTTCTATTACTGGTTCTTTGAATTTTATTTTTCTTAGAACTGTGATTTTGAACTTTAATCAAAATTGCTGTGATAACCGCCTGGGTTTCTGATAACCGGACCAACACTGCTAATTAGCACCAATAACCAACCGAACAGAAACTTCAAAATAATGGACACTTTAAAAAGCTCATTGAGAACAAGAGTAGAAAAAGCTTTATTTTCAAAGACTAGGTACACAATTCCTAATCAATAGAAGAGCTAGTTAGTAGAGTGTGATGAGGCTTGCTTGCACTAGGGTTGCCAATGGTTTGTTCTAATTCAGTGTTTGTTGTAACAATGAATTGAGAATTTGAGAAGAAATGTTTGAGAAGAAAATGTGGGTGGGACTTGATTTGCTTGAGAGGAAATTTTGAAGAAATGAGTTGAATCAAAAGGTGAGGGATGAAGAGGTGAAGTGAAAGGGTAGGTTTGTGAGTCTGGTAGTGGACGCTTGGGCCTATCACAAACATGAAATCTTTGCTTCAAAATTGAGTCCCTCCTCCCTCTTCAACACAAGTGTATTTTGATGTGTGTGTGCATGTTTTGGTTTGAGTTTTGTCACATTGTATGCAAATCAACATTTCTCTTGAAATTTCTCTCTTCTAGTTATGCCTACCAAACCCAAGTGAATTTTTATTATTGTATCCAAATCAACATTTCTCTCAAAAACTTTCACTATTCTAGTTATTTGCACCAAACCCAACTAAATTTTTGTTATATTTTATTCATTCAAATCAACATTTATCTTGGAAAATTTTGCTCTTCCAATTATGCCGGTCAATCTCAACTAATTTTTTGGCTTGGATCTTCATCTTAAGATCAAAATTGACTCTAACAGTGAAATCGATGTTGTGTTTTTGTTGTTGGTCACCTTCATTTTGAAGTCCATTTTGTTGATCATTTTGGTCACCATATCGTCAATTACAAATGTCAATTATTCATCTCCAACATTAGGTGCCCTACTTCTCCGACCTCTTCTCCTTGTCCTTCTTGTGACAAGTCTCCAAATCTTGAAGTCAGTTCTTTTAGTTGCATTAATCACTTCATTTGTCCAAATTCCTTCTCTAAGCTCTTTTGTTTTGCCATGCATTCTTTTTGCTCTTCTAATTTTGAGGTTAGCCATGTTCATAACACTTATTTATCATCTCTTCTATTGGTAGACATTTCAAAGAATTTCCACATGTTACAAACTTCTTTGCACCCATGCATAACTCTCCCTATACTTACATGGAACCCAATATGTGATCCTCAATTATTTTCAAGCTTAATTCAAGCCACTCATTGTGAAATGAAACTTTGGTTTTGACAAATTGAACACATGAACGTTGACAATATTGGACAAGCACAATTGAAGGTGATTTGTGTGATTATATATAATCACATTACAACGTGTCAAGTCACCAACACAAAACGCATGTGTAGACTATTGGATCAAGATCTTCAACTTCCTTCACATGTGACCACATTATTCAATAAGAAAGATAAATATATTTGAATGACACAATTTGAGGCAAGCTACCAAATGCTCTAGTACCTAAAGTTTTACCATGGCTACTATTTTCAAGTTGTTTACATTCCATATCATTTGCACAAGGTGGAATATGTCACATGTTTTCTCCAAGTTTCTATCAACTTTGCTCTCTTATCCCTTCAATGGGTCCTTGATTTCCATGATTAGTGAAAATGAATATTGTATACCTAATACAACAAATGAGCAAACATCAAATAGCGGGTCAATTTCAAGATGATATATACCAATTTTTTCAACCCAATGTAATAAACACACACTTGCTATACTACTTATCGTGTTTGCTTTCATTCATTATATGATGTCATCAAATATCTTTGTATTTGCAATCACATGAGCAACTTTTGTACCCACTCCTCTAAGTAGCTATGACTTTCTAGTTGACATAATTGTTGCATAATATCAAAGTTTACAAATTATAATTGCAAAATAAACATCAATAACAAAAATGAAAATTGTTGATGGTATTTCAATTTCATCATAAGGGTTTAATACAAATGTGTGGATCACCTTCTAAAATATGAAGCTATTGTTAACAATTATAAAGAACCTTGGCAAGGGGTAAAAAAGTTCACCAACAAATTTCCTCATGAATTTGAAAATGCAATTTATGATTGGATTTCATGCATGGAACGTAGAACCCAAATGGTTTAATTGCATATGAAAAGATCAATGGGAAACAATCAACATATGCATGCCTAATATGCTCCTATATATTTGTCTTGTTGATCACCATTCTTGTCCCATCATGGTAAAATTTTTGGAGAGGAATTTATTGTGATTACAAAGATGTGGCTACATGGGAGTGAAACCCAATATTTAACAATGCTTAATTGGCATTTTGGCAAGTTACTTCTCAAGTCCTTCAATGAGTTTCCTAACCTATTACTTACTTCCAAATATTTATTGTGTGCTAAGTGCTATGCTTTGGTATGCCTAGGTACAAGACATAAGGGCACTACAAATTATGGCTTCTTACTCAACTATTATATCATTGCCACACATCCTTCTATGACCCCCACTAGCTTTGTTTAAGACCCTAATTGGATGCATGTGTGGACATGGCTCCAATCAACTTCAATCATGATCTTAAAACATTTGCATTATTGAGATTTTAATGTCAAGGGATTTTCCACTTGAAAATGAAACTAAATATTTTAAATGAAATGTTAAAAACTTGTACTGAAATTAATTATGTCAATAGAATAAAAAAACTCAACTTCCACGTTAATGGCAGTTGAAAATGGACATCCATAGATGATTTTGAAACAAATGAATTGATGGGATTATGTTCATTCATAATTTCACTACAATTTTAATCTTAATATATAATTCAAATGAATTGGGATCAATTAAGGGTTTTCCTTCACTTTTAGGGTTTCCAATTCTAACTTGTAAATCACCTCATTATTTGACCTAATTTGATTGTGAAACAATAATTCAATATTATTTATGATTTATCATAATATTCAATACATGTAAACACATAATTATGAAAACCCATTTAAGATTTTTTTGGTTTTGATATAGGGGAAGTCATATCCAATTTTTCCCAACTCATGTGTAGAATGTGAGTAATTGAAAAAAAAAGTAATTTTATAATTTACTTAAATGTAAATAGGGTGTTTGAAAATTATTATTGGGATTATATATTTTTTAAAAATTAATTAAACAAAAATTAATTTTTTTTGTACTTCATAACACAAAAATTACATTTTATTCTTCACTTGTTTCATAAGATATACAAAAAGTGACTTCCTTGGGTCTTCAATTTATGTCCATTGGAACAATTGATCTAAATTAATTATTTTTCAAATGTCCTTAGTAGGAGTTTGGTGGTATTTTTTTCTAGGTCACATTTACATGTTTTAAATTTTTAATTGTTATAAATACCATTTTTTGGTTATAGGTGGTTAACTAAGAAAAGTGATATGTTTTCATGGTTATGTGTATTCTTTTCCATGGTGACATGCTATCACAAAATGTGCAACCCACAAGTCAAAGGAGGTCCAATAGTACCATTTTCTCAACCATAATCTCATGGTTACTCAATTCATTTGGTGTCAAATTTGTTGATATAAGTTTTCAAATTTTCATAGTAGTTTTTGTGATTATAGTTTTCATTGTATGTTTATTTCAAAGTCACATGTGTAAGTTTTCAATTTTTAGTGGATACATTACATGGTTATAGGTTTCATTTTTCATAGTAACATGTTATCACAAAATTTGCAACCCATAAATCAAATGAGGGGATAGTACCATATGCACAAGGATAATTTCATGGTTACTTAATTCATGGTGTTAAATTCGTTGATGTAAGTTTTTAGAAATTCCTAATAGGGATTTTTGAGGTTATTATTTTTGTGGTATGGTTTTTTGAGCTCACATAAGTAAATTGTCAGTTTTTGATGGTTATAAGTTTTTCTTTTCATGGTAGTAGGTGCAATTTTTCAAAGTGACATGTTATTATAAAATTTGCAACCCACAAGTCAAAGGACAGAATAGTACCATTTTGCTTGCACACTCTCATGGTTGAATTGTTACAATTCATAATCTTTGAGTAATTGTTGGGTGCGCATCTTTACCTTGCCTTTGAAATTATTATTTTGCAGCAATCTTGTTAGGTAACTTGTAGCTATCTTTAAAAAAATTCTAGTAGATTATTAAATGGTAAATTCTTTGCTAGAAATAATTTTTAAAAATTGGATTAGTAAAAAAAACCTTGTCGTTTGTGGGTTTTTTGAGTTTTGGAAACATGCATGCTTACAATTGAATTCTTTTTTATCCTAATTTTTGGAATTATAACATTTTATTGCCACACTAGAAAATTGCTACAACACAACAAAAGGAGTTCGTATTTTAAGCTTTAAAATTGTTGCATGAAACTAGTCTTGCAATATAACATAAAGAGGCTGAAGCTATTATGAATGATTCAATTAAGGTAATGTTCAGAAGTTACAAAAAGTTAAAGTCCAACATGGGTCAATAATAGATGCAAGTACTTGTTATCATTTCTTTTAAGTTGATATTGCACATTAAATTTGTAAAAGAAAAGATGTTGGAGCTAAATAGATAAGTTTTCGTATGCACAACAATATACAAACAACTTCCATTTAAATATTATAAAGTTCTTTTTTTTTCAATTTTGTGAAATAGTTGGATTGGCAATCATGCAAAAGAAAACTTAGCCAAATTTGGCTAGAGATCGAAGAGGTGATGCAAAAAAAAACAAGAATCCTACTATGGATAGGTGGCAAGCTAGGACCTACTGTTTAAATTGCGCAAATTCAAAAAAGTTTTAAAAACTCAACAAACTTGGTGGATTTTTTGGAAAACACCCTTAGGAGCTTTTGCAAATCACCAAGTGGTGAAATTTCACCCCAAAACAACCATGTTAGTTGTGCTATCAATCAATTGCACATATTTATTTTTAAAGGTTGTGCTTACATGTAGTTTACCTTACCTATACCAAAGTGCATAGGTCAAGAAATGATCAAACTATTCATCTCATATATACTAATGATTACTTTTATAATATGGAATGACAAAATCTAAATTTTCTCAACAAATAATAGTTCGATGCAAGTATATAACTAAATTCAACATCCAATATAAAAAAATGATGTGTTTAATATTCAAAAACTCGACTTTATAACATTGGACTACCATGTTACCCTGTCATTATCATTGACAACATTGAATTGAGACAATAACTACAATTAATAAAGATGAAAATCCATTGAAAATGCAATAAAAATTCATGACATGTACTTCTAGAGCTTTGCTAATGCCATCTTAGTGTGATACCATTGGGAATTGATTTGTTTCAACACCACTTTCTTCACCCTAAATTGTCACCTTCCGTGGAATGATATCAAACATCCCTTGAGCAATTTGTTGGGCCCTACACCCACAGGGATAGGGACTATTACATTGGATCCAACTTTTGGAAGTTTTACCTTATTAGATATGGTTTCACATTAGATGAATCGGTTTCTTTGTTGAAAGTGTTCAAACTATTTAGATTGGAATTGAATTTTTGGATGTTCATAGTGTGGACACAATAGGTAGATGTACAACATCTTATCTATTGGCAAGATTAACATGTTTGTGATGCCTTGTTTTCAAGTGTCCAATGGAATTGAATCTTGATGAACTATTGCAATAATTTAAATCCATATGACATTTTGAAAGAGATTTCAATTGATGAAGTATGATGGAAAACATTGAGAATTGGTACTTGTAGTAAAATTTTAAATTTTAAATGATGCCATGGAAATCGAAAACATTATTATAATGCATGATTAACATAATCTTGAAACAAGGTCTTTGATATCATAATTCTCATGATCTTTTCAACTCCCTTTCTAAATGTTTATTCTAGGGCCAATTTGACCCAACAAGTATCCACAACAATGTTGTCCACTTGTCATCTTCCACGATGCAACTCTTAACAACACTTTGTTGAATCTTCACATCATACATATAGGGCTTGTTAATTTCTTGCCAAAATGAGAATCTAAAATGGCTCTAAAATCAACCTTTAATTCCCATATAACAAAATCCCTTGATGTGGTTAGGTGAAGGAATTTTCATACACAATTGTTGATGCAATTATGTAGTTTGGAACTTGAACTACATGAAAATGCAAGCTAAATCCCATGTGAATTCAAACTTTGGTCTCTCCCCTTATGACAACATTGTTCTTAACTTCAAATGTTGGGTGCATTTGTTTTCACTAATGACAAATATAACACCATACTCTTGTTTCATTCCATTGTGCTAGAATACGATAACAAAAAATGTTTTTTTGCTTGTTGGTGCCAAAAGAAATCATGTTACCGATTATTGTAAGTTTGCCCAAAAACCTTAAATCATGCACATTGCTTGTAACAATAAGTACATTGGAGAAATGATTTTTTTTATTATGTTCATATTATCACCAACTCTAAATGGCATAAGCAATGCAATTTGGGATGAATGTAATACATATTCTTGTCATCAAACATTTTATGGAAAGTGTGGGTCAAAAATCTTCTTTTAGGACCTATAGCATCCACAACCCCTTCTTTTTCCTATATGCCAATATCAATAGTCTTCATGTACTATTAGGTTGCTGATGGCCACATCTCCTTTTTAAAGTCATGAACCAAAAAAATGGATCACTTGAACTCTTCACCAACCTGAACTTGGGAGAAATTCAATCAAAATCATAATTGTTAAGATCATCCACTTCATAGACTATGTTAAACAAAGTCATGTGAACATTAATCTTGTGACATAACTTACACTATAATAATAGCTAGCTTGTAGTCTTGTACGCAACAACTCCATATTAATAGCACATGTTATGATGTGAATTGCCAATTCATTAGACATAAACATTTCTATTGATGAAAAATACGAATTCAACATGAAAACCAAAAGGTGTTAAATTCAAGGAAAAGAGAAGCAATTATATAAACCATATCTTCTTTTCAATATGGGGAAGAAATAACAAAGTCTTGTAATAAACTTGCACAATTTACAAATGAAAGTGGCAAAACATGTATGCATTTCCACAAGATTTTTTCTTTTGAGCTATCACCAACAAGTTAAAATGAACAAGTCTTGGAGCATGGTATATTTTCTCCCTTCACCACTTTGCATGATCCTTTGAACCATTCCTTGAACTACATCCATCATAAATGAACATGCCAAGGAAGGGGTAATTAAAATGCGAATAAGAATGTTAGAAGCTAATAAGGTTGAAATTCTCAAATTTGTTCTTAACACACCATCACGTATATCCCATTTTTTCCCAATCTACATGTTCATTTGCTTGAAATTGAAAAAATATATAAATTGGGCGTCAAAAGGGAGGTCCTCACATTTTCTCACCTACACCTCTAATGTTATCATGGACATAATTAATCCCCTAAGTTGCCTCTCCTATTAGAGAGCTTTATAGAAGCCTCTAATTGAATGTCATTTTTACAAGTCAAGGTAATTGTCTCCAAGCATTTCAAAAACATGTTATTTCAAACTTGGGCTTCACTTTGATTGTGCACTACCAATGATAATCAATTGACGTAAGGTGAAAATATTAATATTTTCAAAGTTACTTAAATAAATTATTTAAAATATGATTAGTTACTAGACATTGGTAATCCATGATCATATAGATTATCCATGAAATCATTTTTACTTCCATTAATCATAGAATATGAAATTTAATTTTCATCTACTAAAACATGAATATTTTTGGCATCCATGATTTTTTTTGGCACCTTTGTTGCCTCAAAAGAAATGTTTTTGGGCCTTCCCAAAAACCCCTAGTACAAAAAATATATAAAATATAAAATCTTCTCAAGCTTAGTGCCTAGAATGTCTCTATGTATTTCTTTGTGTTCTTCAACATTGTATCCAAACACCCTCGACCTTCAACATCTTGGTGCCCCCTATTGCCCAAAATAGAAAAAAATCATGTCTAACTTAGCACCCTTGGTGTTTCTAGCATGCCTTATTAATCTTGCTTATTGCCATTTTTTCATTCCTTGTCAACATCATGTTTTTTTGTTGTTCCCCACGTTTCGTCATCCTTGGTGTTGTATGGGTGTGTTTCTATTGTTGATCAAGCTTAGGAAGTTCTTGAACCAAAACATCGCACAATATCTTGTTGTCCTATCCCAAGCTAAAATGTTCTCATACCATAACATTCACCCCATGAAGTATCAACCCCACAATGTACCTCCAAAGGCAAAATTGTGATTATCTTATAATTATTCTTGTGAATTCCCCATCATTTTGCACAATTTCCAATTACATTGGCAAGTGCATATCTTTTTTCTTTCTCACCCTTGAACATTTTATAATTATTGGTTTGATTTGTCTCACATTGGTTAATATTGTCAAAGTTGCCCACAAAGGTACCCACATCACATGGAGAAAATAACCAAATTTTGTTGTCAAATAAAATGGAATTTAATATCTTCGCAAGTGTGGAATGGTGATTCAACATTTGGGAGAAATTTGCACACATAGTAGCATACCTAGGCATTGATTGCAACAACTTGGCAAGGCTTCTTACAAGACAGGGGTGGTAGGGAATTTACCTTCACATACCTATCCCTACCTCAAAAACATCATTTCCACAACTATGCTCTTATAGGTTTCAACATTATAAAACTTGTAATGAATATATTACTACCTTCAAGAAAAATTCAAACAATTATTTAACTACCTCTATTGAGGGTTTCAAGGAAAGCAATGAAAGAGGCCTTACATGAATCATAACCAACTATACCACTACTACTTGGCAAGTTTGGCACATATGTGTTGAGAAATTTATTTATTTTAAATTTAAGATTCACCATGGGAGTTCTTTAATTTTGAACTTTTTGGTATACAAGGAATTTAAATATTAAATTCTAACTCAACTTCAAAGTTTTTTTATTATCCTTATGGTTAGTGTGTTCATAACTAATATGCTTATTTGTACAAGGCCAAGGTTCGATTCTAGATTCCTGCAATTTAAAATTTTGAAATTTTTGACAACATGGTTAAAGAATTTTCAAAACTTTTGGCAAAATAAAAAATAATTTAACTTATGCTGAAGTTGCCCATGTACTATGGTATATGAAACATCAACATATATAAAAGGTAGTATTTTATTACAAAGCCAATGCACATGTGGATCATGGATTATAAGTGCAAAGCACACTCCTAATATCTTGAGTATTGTCCCCTCTCTTTTCAATCAAATTAGATCATTTGTCCTTTGGTTTTACATTTGCATTTTCAATCAAAAGATTCAACCATGATTCTAGTGATTGAATGCTTGAAATTGCTAAGCACATTACAATTTATCAAATATTTTTTTATTGGTATTGACATCTACAATTCAAGTTTCCAACTCTTCAAATAAAATGGACATTAATTTTTCATTTGGATGTTGATTGTTTTCCTATTTCTATAAATCAATGGTTTTAACATGGACCATTGTAATTTTGGATTAAGGAATAAATTATGTCTGGAATCTCCCCTGATTTTCAATTTACATATCTATTTTCAGTCATATCATTCAACAAGATTTGAACTTATCCAAGCTTGAAATTGTTGGGCACATTGCAAAATCAAAATTTATTGTGGGTATTGACATATAGGGAAGATTCTTGTATATGTATTGAGGTATTTTTTTCAACTCTTCAAGTACAATTGACATGTGGATGTACATGTTCATTGTTAAATCTTGTTATAAAAGTTGGTGCTATCAATATGTACCATTTTCATTTTGGGTTTCACAATAAATTATGTTTGGAGCCTTTCCAACTAAGATGGTATTTTTTCATTTTGGTTGGCAACATATAAGAACTCACCCCATGACACATTTACTTGCATGGGGGCATCAAATGGGGAGTCACATTTTTTGTTATAGGTTATTGTTGTTGTTGACAAAAAATCATAAAAAAATGTTGGTTACTCAACAACAACAACCAAGTATGGACATCGAATAAAAGTTCAATTATATTTCGTTGCTAAATATTCGCTTGTGCACGAAGACATGGAACATGCGTTACCTAATGTCTACAAGACTTATTTAACAAGTTCATCAATGTACAACCATGTAAAATTCTTGTTCATTCTTGAAATTGTGTTTTGCTTGTCAAATAATTTCTTTTGATCATTCACTAAAAACACGTGTCATGGATTATGTATACAATAGTGGTTAATCCAATATGTTGGTATAGAGAATAATTGTTCACTTCAATGTGTCTTCACAATTTGCAATAGATCTCCATTGTTGATTGTGTTTCATTTTTGGATTAAGCTCAAGTTGTGATTTCAAGCTATTGTGTTGCCAAATATATGATTGCTTAAAGGCAAAAATTTTCTTTTGTTCAAAATTTTGATGACATGAATTTGCATGTTTGGTTGTTTTTTAATATTTCAACACACATATTTAGAACACATTTGATGTCAATGCATTTAAATTCAAACCTTTTTTTGTATGCATATAAAGAATTGAAAAACTATGATAACGAATATGGTCACAAGTAGTCACCCTTTATAAACACAATTTTACCTTGATGTTTGATAATAGGAGTTTGACAATTGCTAATGAATTTCACAATGCTTCCTTTCATGTTGTGTTTACACAAACATTTCAAAGACATGTATACCAAATGGTTATTACATGGAACATACACAATGTCTACAAAATTATGAAAATTAAAAGGTTTGTTCCATCTCATGTTCCTACAAAAGTCTTCCAATCTCATGAAAGAGAACTTAAGCAAGTACTCCACTAATGCAATTTCCAAGCATATAATTTTGTTATTTAATCATCATGTGCGCGTTACAACCCTTGAATTCTTTGATGTGAAGTTTTATCTCAGTGTGCATATACATGGCAACCTTGTTCATACTATATATATGTAAAGAAATATTGCCACCCTTGGACAATGCAACAATTGAGTTTCATTGGATTATGGTTTCCAAGATAGAGGATGCAAGTCTTCCAAATCAAGTACCTAAAGATGAAACTATTGATCGATTTCACAATATCACTCGGCTACATGAACTCATAGTCTTATCTTTTATAATATCCACAAGTTGGATTTATGTGGAATTCAATATATATGAAAGATGGTAGATAAGACAATGTTTGTGAAAGAAAAATGGTTATAATACTAAATTCAATCATATATTACTCATGGGATCAAAAAAAAAGTTGTAACCAATGGATTTAAGCAATAAAAAATTCAAAACACAATTTGAAAATATTTGAAAATGACATATTCTTGGAATTTTTAAAATTATAAACCTTAACATCATAGTATAAAAAAACTTTGAAATTTTCTTAAGATAACAAAAAGATGTATTGAGAAATTTCATCAATATTCTTGATGAAAAGCAATCAAAAGCAATGGCCTTAGGGGGTGGGTGTGGCTCATGATTGAGTGTTTGCACCCTATAATGATTTTTTAAATATGGAAATAGAATATTATAATTAAAATAGTTAGGGAAAGAATGAAATTCAATTTTGCGCATGCATGTGTCCAAAAAACCAAAAATATTACTAAGGATGAAAGTTCTTTTCAAGTTCAAATAGAGAATTTAGTGCCTGAAACTTTGCTAGAAATGAACATAACTACCATAGTACCTTTATTATTTCGAAATAGTCTAGGCGAATATTTGTTTATTTTTCATTTTTTCACTTCAGCCTTACAATCACAAATTTCTTAAAAATTTGAATATAATAAAAATGAAAAAAAAATAATTCATCGTATTATTGCAAATAGGTACTTATGTAATTATATAGTTACTAATAAATAAGGAGATTAAATGTTGTTAAACTAGACCTTTACAAAATGAATCAATCAATTGTGATGATTTAAGGCAAGCAATAATTTTAAGTAAGTACTTGTTATTGAAATTCATGTGTGATAGTTAGGGTCAAAAGTGTTCATGGACAAATGAACAAAATGATCCATAAATTTCAAAACTTTAAAATTAAAATTTTAAAACTTTGGACAAGGCGACTAGTAAAGTTTTCAAATTTTCAAATTTTATTATTATTATTATAATTATGGCCGAAATGGAAAAGGTACTACAATATATCCTATTTAATAGGATTGCCTAAAAAAGCATTTTAGAGGTTGGGCAAAGCTACTCGAACATCTACCTAGAATTGTAAAACATTTAACTATGAGATTATGCTTGTGCAAATGACACTACTCCCCCCTTTTGAATTATGGGATACAAATGGTAACACATTATTTTGAAATTTTTGACCTACAACCATGAAAATCAAAACATGTAACCATGAAAAGTAAAACCTATAACCGTGAGAAAAAGAACATGTAAACAATAAAAACTGAAAAGTTACACACATAACCTCAAAAATTTGTACCATGCATGTTGTAACAATGGCAACCTACTACCATGAAATCATGAAAACTTACACCGATAGATTTAACACCATGCAATGAACAAACATGAAATTATGTTTGTGTAAACGTTATTCCCTTCGATGACTTTGTGGATAGCAAATTTCATGGTATAATGTCACCATGAAATAGTACACTTGCTACCATAAAAAAAAAACATGAAAATGTAACCAAGAAAAGAGATACTTGTAACCATTAAAAACTGAAAACTTGAATATGTAACCTTGAGAAAACTTACCATGAAAACTACAACCACAATTATTGCTGCCAGGAAATTCTGAAAACTTCCATTAATAAATTTGAAATTTAACATGAAATGAGACAAAAATCATTCCATAGACTTGAAGCCTATCACACTAGAGCCTTTGTACTAGTGTGGTGTGGTTCTCTCTTTTTCAAAGAAAGAACAGGCAGGTATGAGTCGGGCATATGAAGACTGAGAGTTCTAAAAAATCAAAAGAAACCTTTGATCCTTGACCAAACCAGTTCTGATCATCAACCAATGGTTTTAAAAAATTCAAAGAACCAGTCATATTTAACCTAACCCTAAATCCACCACTTCTTTGCCAGTTCTTTCATGAAAACCACCCATTCTTTCAAAATTTTGAAAAACCCAAAACCAGAGGACCTTTGAACAATACTAGTTTGTACCTGAGCTAGTGCCATACTCCATAAATGTATATAATCAGTAACAAACTTCTTCAATTTACAGAAACCTTTCACATATAGTCTCCATTCTTGAGAGTTGAGGAGGCCAAGGTTACATAAACCTGCATCATATCTTACAATAGCTCTTTATAGCAAAACCCATTAAACAATCCCCAACATGACCCACTAAGCTTTATCAGCCATAAGATGGTTCATTGATGGACTGCCCATTCCTACAGATCTAATTATGGATACATGGATAAATAAAGGATTTACTTTAGCTCACGCCATCATTGGTACCATATTACAAACCCATTCTTTGTCTCTTTTCCTGCTTGCAATGTTTAGTAGCTTTAGTGCCAAGCATCTATATTAAAAGTACAACCATCACGGGGAATTTATCATGATGTACAAAACAGGGCACATTAGTTGGCCCTTCAAAACAAAATTAATGACACACTGCTGTTCTTCAACCATCTCCAAGGTGATCCATATCAGAAGTTACAGTAGAAAGGCTGGTGTTAGATGGAATGAGAACTCTTTGAAGCGCCTCCTGCACATTCATGCTGCTCATCCCATGCACACCTCCTGCCTGAAATAACCCACATCACCAACTCAATCATTCTCATGATGTTTCCAGTTCTCAGGAGGAGGCAAGATGGAAAGGTCATAAACATATGTCTATTGTATGTTAGCCAGCTCCCTCATCTAGTGACACACCCTCCTAACCTTTTAGTGAAGTTCAAATAAGAAATTATGGCAGCAGAAGAGGGTTTCAACAAAATGACCAACTGACATACTTCAGCTGAAACACTTTGAGCCAGTCCAAACTGTATTGATAAAATGAAGGGACAAGAGATACAGGGCACATACCACTGCATTTACAGCAACATGAACTTCATTGTTGATGCAGGTACTATTGACCGATCGGACCTCCAACCCTAAATCATTTGATGCCATCAATATACGTATCAATGTGTCTGTCTGGTTGTTGGCCTCCACATTTATGACAACACCATCATTGTCTGGACAAACAGCAACTTTCCTTACACTGCCTAAGCTTGAGCTGACATCAAGGCTTGAATCTTCTTGGGCCTGGATTGATATTGTACTAGCTGGAGATTGGGAGTGATCAGTGCCTTTGCCCTGTTTTGAAAGAGGACCTGCAGCTTCTTCCAGATGTGCAACTTGTGTCTTCAGTTGGTGTATATAGTCTATAGTATGTGCGAGTACAGACACCCTGTCCTTCTGCAAAATAAACTCACTGGCACAGATAAGAAAGGCAACCCTAGAGTGCTTCTATCACAGACACACAAACGAGGTAGTGGACAAAAGCTGTAACGTTTAGATGCAGACACATGCAAAAACAAAATACCTTTTTGATGATGGGAATAAGGGTGCATAGAGTATGAAGTTTCTCATTGAAATTGTTCCGGCGACTGCGCTCTGCAAGTTTATGAACATGGGCAGCTTGATCATGAGCTGGATTTGGCATCTTTCCACACTCTCCAGAACTCAGGGTGCCACATGACCTTGTCAACTCTTGGTCTGCAAGCTTCTGAGCTTCTTTGATCATAGGGACTATTTTCTCTGTCCATTGCCGCAACAAAGACTGTCGTGATGAACGACCGTCTCCTCCATGCACTGCCAGTTTTGAGCATATTCTTCTTTTGAAGAGGGACTCATGGACATGCCGAAAATTTGATGCTGGCAGAGCAGGCTTGCAACTGTGCACATCCATCAGCAAGTTGGTGACATTGTTGGGCTGGCCTGTGAGGTCTTTCATGAAGCTCATATCAGTTGATTGTTGCAAATAGAATGGGTCGATGCTTGAAGTTGCCCGGTCTGATATCTTTAGTGGAGCTTCAGGAGTGCTATATGAGAGGCTTGCTTCTAGGAGATGAGAGAAAGATGAGAATTGTTTGTCAGTTTCACGGCTGACAGTTGATGTGGACTTTGCAGCTGAGGGATCACAGGGCTTATTGCCAGCTAAAAGATTGAGAAGGTCCTGAGCATTTGTGGCAGGCAAAGATACAGACTTCTTGCAAGAAGAATGCTCAACAGAAGATGCAGTAAACTCTGGCATTGTCATTGCCTCCGGCTCAACTTCTTTGGAATTCAGTGTGTCAGAATCCCATTTGCAAGAAGTTGTCATGTCAGGGTTGGACAAGGACTTTGTTGCCTTCTTACTTTCCAACGAATCGAACATGGTTTTTTCAACATCAACATCAATGTCAATCTCATCAAACGACCCACTTGGAAACCCATAATCGAAGAAGAGGGATTGGTTCCCTGGTGCAGTCCATAGAAAGTAAGGCTCCTCTTCCCTCAGAATTGTGCCTGAGTTCCCAAGACATTCATTGAAATCACCAGGGGGAGCATACCTGTTCACATTGAGGGAAGGAATGAACCCAGCACCAGATGAACCAGGTGCCATTATTTGTGCACCTGGTGTTCCTGAGTTCAGGGGACAAGTGACACCAAGAGAAGAAAATTGATCACTGCTGAGGTCTCCCTGTCCCCCAGGGTCCAAAGGGCTTAGGGAGCTTGGTAATGGAGACTCTATCACCCCTAACATGTGAGGTTTAACTGATGTTGATACATAGTCTTGCAAGCTGTTCATCAAAGCATCTGTTTCTGGTACCTGTGCCAACAATGAAGATGGGTATTACTCCACCAGACTTCTAAGCAAGTACTTTCAACAACAGACATCGCCCACAAAAACTTCTTCTAAGCTAAGACCTGCAAACCTGCAAAGTGGTAACACGTTCGAAGCAGACACACTTGTATTATGAACCTAAGTCTACTGGGTCTTCACCAACCAGTGTCATAGATAACAAGCAAGCTCAAAAGTGGAGAGAGAAAGGAACCACTTTTTTAAGTTTCATACTAGGTTCCCCACCACAATCAGCACAGATGAATCTCATGGAAAAGATGGGCATCCACATACCAAATCTGTTGTAGCAAGCTCTGTACAATACATGCCATCTGCTCCAAGCCCAGGAATGCAAACAACTGTCTGTTGCAGCAAAAAACCACACTATCATTAAACTTTCTCAAACATTTTATACAAGGGAAAAGTCAACAGGAAATTTTGCAGTCATAACCTCCATTTGCAAGCAAACTAAAAAAGAGCTCCAAGATCATAACAGTAACAGCCCTGGTGCTAGAAGACCCTGGAATATCCCTTGAGGGAGGAGTGGGTTTGTCCAAACTTTGATCAGAATTACAGCAAAATAGGAAGCAAAAGCTATACAATACAAAGAAGATGTCATACCTGAATGTGTGCTTCCTATTGATTGCCCCCAAGTTCCAACAAAACAGACACACAAAAAGGTCAGATTACCTGGTAACAACAAGAGACCAGACACAAAAGGGTCAGAGTACAGAGCATACTTTGGCAAACCGAAAGTTCTCAATCTACATTTCTTGGCTATTTGAAGATGCAATTCAAGGGATTCCCCTACTCTTTTTTCCTCTAGGATATAAATAGAGGGAACAAAATGTTTTGCAAGCAGGACAGATTGCCACAAAGAGGATATTTTGAAGATAGGTCTGATCATGAAGGAGATTTTCAGTTACCTGCAGAAATTGGGCTTTGTACTTGTCTGTGCGAATTTCTGCCATGTTGGATGTCCACCAAATAGGGGAGCCTCCTTGCAATGCTAATGCTGAAAAACTGCAAGCACAAACATGACCAGATTTTCTGGATATCTCAGATTTAAGCTCACACAACATAGATGAAGACTGATAAAGTGTCTGCAGACACTGTCCATGGTTTCTCTTGATCCATCTTGGGCATAGCCTCCCATCATTTATACAGATTCCATGCTTCCTTTCAAGGCCTACAAGCTTTTTTCTCACTCAAAAAATGCGTTGGTCATCTTAGCTTACCCCAGTGCACAAGGGTCCTTGAAGATGGAATAGAATTGTGGCATGAAAGTTTGAGCAGACTCTGTGCTCAAAGGGTTGAACCAGCCATGGACCCACTCCAGCAGCCTGTAGACACACAAATTCAAGCTCAGCTATCAGAACCAAGCACAATCTCTACCACTCCACTGCTAATTCCTACCAACAAAAAACCTAAGGTCAAGATGCCCTCAGACTCTTCAAGCTGATGCTTAATCACAAAGAATAGAAGGACCGCTGCAACTCTCATGGCCAGGAATTGCTCACTCACCCATCACTGGAAGAGAGTTTCCAAACAACTCCATAAGTCCATTCCAAGGACTGTACCAAAGCTTTCAGGCGCTTTTGGGAAATCTGATCCTCTGACATCCTGGGATAAAGTTGAGGTGTGACTCCTTGCATTTCCAAACTTCTGCACACTAAGTTCTTGCAGCAGTTAGGGAGGGAGATACATCATCATAAGCCAGACATTTGGTGCTGGAGATTTTGTTCTGCTAGCTAGGCTGCATCAAACGGGACTTGTAGAACAGACTTTCCCATCAGAAGACTTTTGAGAGTTTTCATTTTGCCATCCTCCAACAGAAAAAGTTGAAGTGCATCAAATTTCATTTGCATAATAAGAAGAGAAAATTCAATGGTTAAGGCATTCTAGTGCCAGACAACTACTGCCAAAAAAGAAATCACTCTTTGAGGCACTTGACAACAGTTTATTGCAGTCAATGGTGAACCCAAAAGATGAAATGTTCCATGACTTGAATATTGCAGCAGATGACAACTAGCTGCTTTCAAGACTCAAGCACTGAGAAAGCTAGTCCTCTTAGCAGAGTGAAACACAGGCACCTTTGCACTGCTGTGTGTCACTAGAGATCCACTTATAGAAACAAAAGCAAGCAGTCACTGTAAAACAGCACACTAGAGGAGGAAGAAGCTCACAATAGCAACAACAAAAGGTGGATATTAACCCCAAAATAGTGCCAATAACACACAATTGACAAGCAGCACTTGCCTTAATCCTCTGATCTCAAGGCACATGCAGTCCAACACTTGCAGAGACACAGCATCACCTAAGTAAGAAAACCACACTCCAGAAGAAAACAATTCTATGCAGAATCTGAGCAACAACTGCAGCAGCAGCAGAGCACAGGGTGATTATAATTCATAGCAGCAAAACTATGATTCCGTCAGGAATCACCCATCTACTCACATACCATGACATTTGCAAGCACCGAATCAAGGCCACCCACAAACTCTCACAGCACCAAAGTCATTGGTGATAAAAGTCTTCGTGGCCATTTTCCCTGCAGAATTCTCCTATGTTATCTCCCTACAAAAACCCAAATCTTCTCTCCTCACAAAACTTTTTTGGCTATTTTCCCTGCCAAAATTCTCCTATGTCATCTCCAGCAAATTCCCAAATCCGCACCTCTTCTCCTCGTCTCTTCTCTTCTCAACTACCAATAAAACGTAAACCAAGCAACAGAAGCAACCAAGACAGACAAAAGAAACAGGAAAAGAAAAGGGAAGAAGGGGGAGAGGGGGCCGGGGGGGGAGACCTACGGAGAGAAAAGAAAAGCAAAAAGCAAAAAACACAATTACATACTCACCTCGTACAGCAGCAACAACAGAAGGTACTTGCTCCTCGTCTTTTTTTCTTTTTCTTTTCTCTCTCTCTCTGTGTCTCTCTCTCTTCTTCCAACTCCTCTAAAACTCCTTTCCGTACATCCACAAGCTCATCGCAAAACCCTTTCCTCCTTTTTGTTGTTCTCGTTCTCCTTCTTCTTCCTCTCCTGATGCCATTGAAAAGGAGCTACGCATTCCTCGCGCGCCCGCGCCCAACACAACACTAGACACGCAGGGCTCTAAACCCTAGCGACCACTGTCCCAGCGACAGTGCGGCATCTTCCGCAGTTTGTGCCATTTTTATAAAAAATAAATTTATTTATTTAATTTATAAATTTAATTATTAAAAAATTATAAATTAATTTTTTTAGGAATTTTTTTTGTCGCCAAAATGGCGTAATCCATAGGAAGATGTCGAAAAAGTGGCAATCATCCCCCTTGGAAGGTTTTTAGCCAAATCTAGTTATAAACCAGATATAAAGTAAAAATCTTTAATAATCATCCTCCTATATTAAGTGATGGCCAAAATTAGTAAATAAATTTGGCCATTTTTTACAATGTTTTTTTCTCACTTCTTGGTGACTGAAACCAAAATCACTTCTTTTTGGCATTTTTTCTTTTTTCTTTTTCTTTTTGGCGAAATCTCGCCAGTAAACAAAATCGCTGGTTTCTGCAGCAAATTTATTTATTTATTTATTTTGGGGGGGGTGGGGTCAATTTTGTGATGTAATCAAAGTGGTGATCATCCATAGGAAAATTTAGCCAAATTTGGCTACAAGCTAAATATAAGTGTAATTTTTATTTAAAAACACATCCTTCTATATTGTTGACTACCTACTTGAACCATGTATAAAAAAAATGTGGCAATTTTTTTTCCTGAAAATTGTTCAATTTCTGGCTATTGAGAATCTTTTATACAAAACTTGATTTTAGCACTTTTAGTTTTTAATTTATTTTTTTGGCTATATATAACCAGCAAAAGAAATAAAAAAATAAAAAAATGATACTCTGCAAGGTTTGAGTCGGACCAGCTGTTTTTTTGGCGAAACTTCGCCAAAAAGCGAAATAACAAATAAACATTTGAAAAATGAAGTGATTTTGGAGGGTTTCCATTATAAAAAAAAGGGTACAAAATTGATAAATTTCTATATTGTGTTTTCAGTGTTTAGCCATTAACATAAAATATTGATTAAATATTTTTTTAAGTTGAAATTTTCCTATTGGAAAATTTAATCAACATGAATTTTCAAGTTTTAAGTTTTCAAATTATAATATCATTTTTGTGAATTAAGTTTTGATGGTGTTTGAGGACACTGCCCAGAACCGCCTATTGCTCCAACAACAATAATAAGCTTCCAAGTGTCCGGACCGAGTTTGTTAGGGGGTATTTACGTGCCCGTCGGTACCTAGGCCTAGAGTACCAAAACAACACCTAAATTGAAAGCATGTGGGATAATGGTGAATTGATACATAGAAATTAATTAATTAATTAATTAATTTTGTATACTAACTCCTAGGTCTATATATATATATGTATATATATATATATTACATAATTGAATTAAAGTCTATATTAAATGCATATTTAAATTTTGCAAAGGGAATATTATTTTATGAAGAAAATTTTGGCAGTGAGGAGGGACAGGGTTGGTTTTTTTTTTTTCAATTTTTTGTTATTGAAAATTTGGCGAATTTTCCAATTAAAAAAATTAATTAGTATGATTTTACACTGGAGAAACCAAAAAAAAATTCCAAAAGTAACCTCATTTTCCAGGCTTTAAAAAATGACCAAATAATGCACAATAGTCAGTTGTGTCGATCTTGCAATGGTTTTGTTGGAATGTCTTTGAAAGCAAATTCCGGAGTAGAGTGTGTGTAAAGTGTGAGAGAAAAGAGAGAGAGAGAGAGAGAAGCTTTCTTTATACCAAGCAAAATGCCATACAAAATAGCATGAATGAAGTCAATGACAAGAGAACCTTTCTTAATACCAAGCAAATTGTCACCCCCAAAAAAAACCATGAATGTTGAATTGCTACATTGCCTTGTAGGAATTCAACTTGGACTTATAGTGCATGGTGGATCAATGTTAAATGAAAACCTAGGTGGCATCCTAGGTGACACCCAATGTTAAATGGTCAATAGCTTAATGTTAAATGAATGTTAGTTTAACATAAAATCTTCACAATAAGTAAGTTTAAGTCATGAATGACTAGTATCGTGTTAGGGGACTCAACACTAGTGTCCTTAACACCAAGTGTGAATGCACCTTTAGGTGGTTTCCCTTTGTTTTTTCACTTCCTTTGGGGATTGGGTGCCCACCTTTATAGCTAAGGAGAGAGAGAGAGAGAAAGAAAGCTAGAATATGGAGCAACTTGAGAGCCAAAATATCCTTTGGGTTTTTTCCAACTTTGCTTTACAAATTGACCGATTTTGTGATTGTCGACTAGACAAAGAAAAAAGGGGGATTTACTAGGTGTCAACCGTCAGATCAAATGTTTCAAGCTACATGTTGAAAGCTCCATGGAAGGAGCACCATAAAGTCCCTGGGTTTGCTGGGACTATGATGGCATTGGATCCAACTTTTGGAAGTTTTACCTTGTTAGAACCAGTTTTACGTTAGGTGAGCCGGTTTCTTTGGTGAAAGTGTTTTGATTGTTCAGACTAGAACGGATTATTTTGTTGTTCAGAGTAGGTAG
>Ga0209611_10005185_pt1 | contig 21995 bp, 20 predicted proteins | sample S1TSphgellanicum_3_FD_187693 | JGI IMG/M metagenome (GOLD analysis project Ga0209611, IMG submission 187693) | Host-associated microbial communities from peat moss isolated from Minnesota, USA - S1T2_Fc - Sphagnum magellanicum MG (SPAdes) (version 2) | ecosystem: Host-associated > Plants > Peat... | reverse complement strand
CGTCGAAGCCGCCTACGAATCCGAGCTGCACGGCAAGCCAGGCTTCAAGGAACTGCTGGTCAATGCCGCGGGACGGCCGGTGGAGCGTCAGGGAGAGTACGCGCCGCAATTGAGCACGCGCCCGCCGGTGGCCGGTGAGGATCTCGTGCTCGGCATGGACGTGCGCGTGCAAAGAGTGGCCGAGGAAGCCTTGGCGGGCAAGCGCGGCGCCGTGGTGGCGCTCGACCCGAAGACCGGCGACGTGATCGCCCTGGCGAGCACCCCCGCCTTCGATCCGAATGACTTCGTCAAAGGCTTGACGGTCGCGCAGTACAACGCCTTGGCGAACAACATCGACGTGCCGCTGTTGAATCGCGCGCTGCGCGGCGCCTACCCGCCCGGCTCGACGGTCAAACCCCTGTATGCGCTGGCGGCCCAGGTGTACGGCGTCATGTCGCCCACGCAGCAGGAGTTCTGCCCCGGGGTGTTCACCATGCCGGGCAGCAGCCACGAATACCGCGACGACAAGAAGCATGGCTTTCTCGACATGCGCACCGCCATCGCCAAGTCCTGCGACGTGTATTTTTTCAGAGTGGCCGACCGGCTGCGCATCGACAAAATGGCGCCCTTCATGACGTCCTTCGGCTACGGCGTGCTGACCGGTATCGACATCCCCGGCGAGAAGCCTGGACTCTACGCATCACCCGAGTGGAAGAAGCGCGCTTTCAAGCGCGCCGCCGACCAAGTGTGGTTTCCGGGCGAGACCATCAGCATGGGCATCGGCCAAGGTCCGATCACGGTCACGCCGCTGCAACAGGCGCACATCGCCGCCGAACTCGCCGAGCACGGTCAAATCGTGGCGACGCCGCGGCTGGTGGTGGCGGTCCGTCCCGCCGGCTCCAACGTGATCACGCCGCGCCAACCCATCATGATGAAGCCAGTGGGGATCGGAACCCCGGAACAGTGGAGTGTAGTGACCGACGGCATGCTCGGCGCCGTCTATGGCCCGGGGGGAACCGCCTACGCCGTGGGCGTGGGTTCGAAATACAAGATCGCCGGCAAGACCGGCACCGCCCAGGTCATCGCCATCAAGCAAAACGAAAAGTACCACGCCAATGAAGTCGCGGAACGCAATCGCGACCACGCGTGGTTCATCGCCTATGCGCCGGTCGAAGATCCCAAGATAGCGGTCTCGGTGCTGGTCGAGAACGGCGGCTTCGGCGCCGCGGCGGCAGCACCCATCGCACGCAAAGTCCTCGATGCCTATCTGCTGGGACCAGAAGCCGCGCCTGCTCTCACCACGCCTCGCTACCCGGCTCGCCCTTGAACGGCCCCACCAACTCCGGCGTGATCCAGCCGCCGTAAAACCCGCCCGGCTGCGGTGTCACGATCGCGCCGTCGACCCGGCAATCGAGTAACGTCGGGTACACCGCAACACAATCCGCGATCGCCTCCGCGCCCGCCAACGGATGCGGATAACTCCAGGCCACCGACGGCAGGCGACGCTCGCCATCCACCAACGACCAATAGCTCGCGGGCCCCTTCCACTCGCAGAACGATGATCCTTTCGCCGCCTGGAACAGGTCCGTGGCAACATCCTCCCACGGCAAGTAGAACGAGGGCGGATGAGCCGTCTCGAGTACGCGCACCGCGCGGCGCGTGCGCGCGATTTCCAACGCGCCCCACCGAACCACGACCTCACGAGAGTCCGCCACGATCCGCGGCGGCCGCGGATAATCCCACACCGATTCCTGCCCGGGGCCGGGGGCGCTCGCAAAAGGAGGCCGCCCGCTTCCCCGCCAGCGCCAATGCTCGCGAGCCGCCTGCAACCACCGCGGATTGTCACCCAAGGGGCGGCCGGCCTAGTAGAAAAAGAGCGCGCGGACGGCGCCGATCAAGCCGCCGACGATGAGGATAATGGCCGGCAGGAAGCTCAAGCCGAACCCCGCGCCGCGCTTCGCCGGGTCCTTCACGTAGGAGAACGAATAGACTTCCCGGCCGATCAAGTACACGAGCCCAAGTCCCGCCGCCACGAACGGGCTGAAGTAGTGGCTGAACAGGTACAGCCCGGGCAGTAGCATGATCAGCAACTCCAAGGTGTTTTGTTGGACGCGAAAATGCCGTTCAAAAATCTCGTTTCCGGTCACCGCAGGAGCTTTCACTCCATAGCGGCCGCGGGCGCCGCCCACTTTCATTGCGAATACCACGAATTGCAGAACTGCGAGCGCAGTCACAATGTCTACATAAGGCATGCACGTTCCTCCTATGTCGTTGAATTCTAGCATCCCGCGGCGCTTCGCTTTGCGGCACACTACCGCCCCATGAATGCACCCCGACCAATGGCCCGCAAGGGCACTCGCGGCTATGCTCACTTGGTGGAAGTGGCGGTCCCCGTCGCGCGGGTCTGGCGCGCCTTGACCGAACCGGCGCTGATACGCATTTGGTCCGGTCAGGAAGCGCAGATCGATCCGCGCGAAGGCGGTATGTACCGCATGGGCAAGCCCAATGAGGGAGGCCGGGAAGCGCACATCGATATCTTCGATGTGAACCGGCGCCTGCGGCTCATCTACTTGAATACGCGCGATTGGCCGGCGAGCGACAGCGCCATCGTGGATGATTTCATCCTGGACGTGCGCAAGGGCGAGGGGACTACTTCGCTGCGATTGCTGGGCTCGGGCATTCCGGAGTCGGCGGCCTGGGACAAGAGTTACATGCGCATTCGCATGAGCTGGGAGCGATTGCTCGCGCGGATCAAGGTGACTCTCGAAAGTCCGCCCAGCCTCAAGAAACCCCCGGCGGAACCCCCCAAGGATCCGCCGCTGCCGGGACTCGATTACTGAAGGAGCCGCGATGCCCGGGTTTCTGCTGCGCGCCTGTTTGGTGGCTCTCGGACTGTGGCTCGCGACCGCCTGGGTCAACGGCGTTTCGATCGACACCCCGGCCACCTTGATTCTGGCCGGCCTATTGCTCGGCGTCGTCAATTCCATCGTCCGGCCGATCGCCATTTTGCTCACGCTGCCCATGACCATCCTCACTCTCGGCCTGTTCCTGCTGGTGATCAACGCAGGCATGGTGGGTCTGGTCGCGTGGATGCTGCCGGGCATGCACGTGGCGAGCTTCTGGGCGGCCTTTTGCACCTCGGTGCTGGTGAGTCTGGTGAGCTTCGTCGGTTCCTGGTTCGTCGGCGGCAAGGGCAAGGTCGAAGTGATCGTCAAGCGCCGCTAGAAGCCTGTCTGACTACGGCGCCGTCACGGGGTGGCGGCGTAGGCGCACCCATTGATCAAACATGCTCCTAACTTCACTGGGTCTTGGGCTCGGCGAGCGTCTTCGGATCGTTGAAGCTGCCGCCAGGCAGCGTCAATATGCACACCCCGACGATGATGATCGCCATCCCCGCCAATTGCACGACCGATAATCGCTCGTGCAGAAACTGCCAGCCCAGGAACGCCGCGATCGCCGGATTCACGTAGCTATAGGTTCCGATGAGCGCCGGCGTGCTGTTCAGCGTCAACCAGCCGTAGGCCGTGTAGGCGAGACCGGAACTGAAAAAGGTGAGGTAACAAAGCGCGATCAGACCCGAAGCGCTCGGCGCCCAGTGCGCCGGATCGCCGTGGACCAGGGCGACGCCGAGCAGCATGAGTCCGCCCATGAACATCTGCAGCGCCATGAACATGAGCGGAGCGAGTTCGGTATCGATGCTACGGTAATACAGCGTGCCCAACGACCAGCACACACAGGCGAGGAGCACACAGAACTGGGCCAAGAGACTGGTCGTGCTCAGGGGTCCTTCCGGGATCAGCATCATCACCGCGCCGAGAAACCCGATGCTGAGACCGAGCATCGCTGAGCGCGTGAGCGGATGGCCGCGTGGCCCGAAGACGCCGAGACCCGCGATCCAAAACGCGCTGGTGCCGTTGAGCAGCGCCGACTGATTCGACGGAATGTAACGGATTGCCCAGGTATTCAGGCCATTGCTGGCGAGCACCATGAAAAAGCCGGTGATGGTGACGTGGCGCCAGTCGAGCAGGCGCGAAGGCCAACGATCGCCGCTCCATAATCTAGCGATGAGCGCCAGCAAAATTCCGGCGGTGATGAAGCGAATCGCCGAGAGCAGCGCGGGCGGAAGATTGCTGACGGCGATTTTGGTGAACATGAAGCTCGAGCCCCACACCAGATACACGGCCGCGAGCGCGAGCGCGAGCTTCGCGGAATAACGCCGATCGCGCAATCTACGCCACGCGGCCCGAGCCTGTTTGCAGGGGCGAGGGTACAGCGATTCCGGCGGTTCCGGCGATCGGAGTCATTGCACGCTGCCCATCAGCCGCTTGACCGGACGGCTCAGCGCCAGCAGCACGGCGCCCAATCCCATCGCGAAATAAACGATGTGCAGGTATTGCCCCGGCATCGCCGCGACGTTGCCGGCGTCGAACTCCCCGGCGATCAATCCCGCGACGAGGTTGCCCAAGGACAGCGACAGGAAAAACATACCCATCATCTGGCCCGCGTAGCGCTTCGGCGTCAGTTTGGTGAAATAGCTCAAGCCCACCGGACTCAGACACACTTCGCCGAAGGTATGCAGCAAGTACGTCATGATCAACCAATATGGCAGCACTTTCGATCCGGCCGCGACGATGGACGCCGCCGCCGCCATGACCAGAAAGCCCGAACCCATGAGGATGACCCCAAGGGCGAATTTGGCCGGCACCGAGGGGTTCAGATTGCGCCGGCCCAGCGCGACCCACAACCACGCGAAGAACGGCGCGACGATAAAAATGAACAATGAGTTCAGCGATTGGAACCACTCGGCGGGTATCACGAAGTGTATCCATCCGAGCACCCGATCCGTGTAGCGCTCCGCGAACAGATTCAAGCTCGACCCCGCCTGTTCGTAGCCCGACCAAAACAAGACACTGCCGAGGAATAACACCACGAGCACCACGCCGTGCCGTTTCTCTTCTCTGTCGAGACCGGCCGCCGTGAAGTAGTAAATGAAAAACAGCACGGCCACGGCGAGGATCACGTACGCCGCGATTTGCGCCAGACTCACCGCATTCGCCGGAATCCAGCCGAGAGTCACCGCCGCCGCGACCAGAGCCAGCGCGCCCGCTCCGATCCAGAAATACAGCCATTGCGCGCCGCGGTCGCTGGACTTGGTATAGGCGCCGGAATTACCCAGATGCCTGCGCGTCAAATAGAACTGCAGCGCCCCGATCGCCATGAAGCATGCGGAGGCCCCAAAGCCTGCCCGCGGACCCCAGTAAACCTGTGCCTCGCCCGTCACCAACGGCCCTAAAAACCCACCGATGTTGATCCCGATGTAGAAGATCGTGAACCCGGCGTCGAGCCGCGCCCCGCCTTCTGGATACAGGTCGGCGACGATGGCGCTCACATTGGGCTTGAGCAATCCCACACCGATGACGATGATTGCGAGGCCGACGTAAAAGCCGCGCGGACTCGCCGACATCGCGAGCATCGTATTGCCCACGGTGATGGCCACTGCGCCCGAAAGCACGGCGCGTTGCGCGCCGATCAATCGATCCGCGATCCAGCCGCCCGGCAGAGCCGCCAGATAGGCCGCCGCCGTGTACAGCCCATAGATCGCCGTGGCGGTCCGGTCGTCGATTCCGAAGCCGCCGCTCGCGACCGCGGCGACCAGGAACAACACCAACAAGGCACGCATGCCGTAGTAGGTGAATCGTTCCCACATCTCCGTAAAGAAGAGCGTCGCGAGGCCGCGCGGGTGCCCTAGAAAAGTTGCCGCCAAATCAGACTCCGGCTTCGCGTTCGGCTTGTTCGGCCTCTTCTTTGGCGCGCGCCGCGATTTTATCCTTGAGCAGAAATCCCGCCATGATGATCCCTATTTCATACAGCAAATACATCGGCACCGCCATGGCGCTCTGAGACACGGCGTCGGGCGGCGTCACGAAGGCCGCAAATATGAATATCCCAAGCAGCACGAAGCCGCGATTCTTCTTGAGCGTCGTGATCTTGACGAAGCCCGTCCACACCAATAGTACCGTAGCTACGGGGACCTCGAAGGCCAGACCGAAGGCGAGCAGCAGGATCATCACGAAATCCAGGTAGCTGCCCATGTCGGTCATCATCTGCACGCCGTGCGGCGTGGTGGCGACGAAGAAACTCAACATCACGGGAAAGACCACGTAATAGGCGAAGGCGGCGCCTATATAAAACAGCAGCACGCTGGAGAAGAGCAGCGGCACCGCGAGCTTTTTCTCATGTCGATACAGTCCCGGCGCGACGAAGGCCCAAGCCTGATACAGCACGAATGGGATGGCGATCCCGAAGGCCAGCACCAGCGCCAGCTTGAACGGCACCGTGAAGGGCGCGACGACGCTGGTGGCGATCAACGTCGCGCCGGCCGGCAACTTGTGAATCAGCGGATCCGCGACGAACGTGAACAGCTGATTCATGTAGATCGCGCACGGAATGAAGCAAATACCCACCGCCAACATCGCCTTGAGCAACCGGTCGCGCAACTCCAGCAAGTGCGAGATCAGCGTGCCTTCCGCGAGCTCGCCGGGTTCGCCGCCCTCACTCATTGGGCGGTTTGTGATCTACAACTGGCGGATCTGATGCGTGCATGGCCGCGGCCGTGGTGGCAGAGGCGGCTAGGCCGTAGACCGGGTCGGGCAGAGGCGCGGGCCGTGGCGCCAGCGACGCCGTCTGCGCGTCCGCCGAACCGATTCCGACGGCCGGCGCCGCCCCGGTAGTCTGCGGAGGCGCGGCACTCGTTGGGGGTGCGATGACCGGCGGCGGGGCTGCGGCCGATGCGGGCGCAGCAGGGAAAACGGGTGCGGTGGGCGAAACCGGCGCGGTGGGTGAAACGGGCGCGGCGCCGACCTTGACGGGGTCAATGCTCGGCTTGTTCTGCAGTTTCAGTAATTCTTCGGCGTTGACCTCGCGTTCCAGCTGGTCGCTCAATTGACGCGCCATGGCGCGGGCTCTGCCCATCCAGTTGCCGACCTGGCGCGCGACCTTGGGCAGCCGTTCCGGCCCCAACACGATCAGTGCTATGGCCGAAGTGAGCAGGATCTCCGAGAATCCAACATCAAGCATGCGGCATCAGACGCTGGTCTTGGGCGGTACCTTGGCTTCAGCATCGCGCGGCGGCGCGCCCGCGTCGAAATCCGCGTCCTGCTTGAGTTGCTTCGCTTTTTCTTCGGATTCGCCGTCGCTCATGGCTTGTTTGAAGCCTTTGACCGCCGCGCCTAAGTCGGTTCCGATGGTGCGCAATCGCTTGGTGCCGAATATCACCAAGGCAATGGCCAAAATGACCAGCAGCATTTTCGAATCGAACATATCGCTTCTCCGATTCCGTCAGTATCCAGGCAGGCGCCCATGATACGCCAAACTCATCATGACATTGGACCGCAGGACCGGGCTGCGTGTTCGGTCGCAGTTGGTTTTTATTCATCAACTTTCCAGCCAAATCGTCACCGGCCCGTCATTGGTCAGTGATACCTCCATGTGGGCGCCGAAAACCCCCGTTTGAACGCGCCCGTGCCGGGTCCGGGCGGCATTCACGAACACATCAAACAGCCGCCTGCCCTGTTCGGGCGGTGCGGCGCTCGAAAAGCCGGGTCGCAGGCCCTTGGACGTATCCGCAGCCAAGGTGAATTGCGGTACCAGCATCAACTCCCCCTGACTTTGCGTCAGGCTCAAGTTCATTTTCCCGGCTTCGTCCGCGAATACTCGGTAGCGAAGCACACGATGTAGCAAGCGCAGCGCGGATTGTTCGTCATCCGCCGGCCGCACGCCGACCAAGACCAGCAGGCCCGGTCCAATGGAGGCGACGCGACTGCCACCTATGGTGACGTCCGCGGTGGTGACGCGCTGCAATAAGCCGATCAAATTGTATACCCCGACCCACTCTTGGCCGAATTATCGTCCACTTTCAACAGCTGCACCCCAGTCAATGTTGGCGCAATTTTGGCGCAATGTTGGCGCGGGAGAACGCCCGGTAGCGCCGCGCCGCGCCCCGCCCCGCACGTCTTCTGTAATATGTTTGCAGCATCAGGAGAGCCGATTGTCCACTCTAGCGTATCGATCTTACGTGCTCGCAGTCTTAGTTCTGGTCTACACCTTCAACTTCATCGACCGTCAGATCGTCGGCATACTCGCGATCCCGATCAAAGCCGACCTTCGCTTGAGCGACTCTCAGCTCGGCCTGATGGGCGGCCTAGCCTTTGCCCTGTTCTACACCTTCCTCGGAATCCCCATCGCCCGCCTCGCCGATCGCGTTAGCCGCACCACGATCATGGCCGTGGCGCTCGCGCTCTGGAGCCTGATGACGGCGCTGTGCGGAATCACCCATAGTTTCGCGCAACTGTTCCTGGCCCGGGTGGGAGTCGGCGTCGGCGAGGCGGGGGGGGTCGCGCCCGCCTATTCCCTGATCTGCGATTACTTCCCGAGCAAAGAACGGGCGCGCGCCTTGAGCGCGTACTCCTTCGGCATACCGATCGGCAGCGCGGTCGGCATCGTGCTCGGCGGGTTCATCACCAGCTTCATGAGCTGGCGTATGGCGTTCTTCATCGTGGGACTCGCCGGCCTCGCGATCACGCCGCTATTGAAGTTGACGGTGCGCGAACCCCCTCGCGGCGCGCTCGATCGTCAGCCGGCGGATAATGATGGCAGCGAACGAGCCGGCGCCGCTGCCGTGCGCGTGCCCGCCGCCGCGACCGCGACTGCGCCCGCAACCACTAGCGCTCAAATCGCCGGTACCACGGCGTCAATAGCGGCCCGGATCGCGTCGAGTCCGCCTGCCCCGTCTCTCCTCGATGTCGTCTTCGTACTCATGCGCAAACCGAGCTTCTGGGGTTTGTCCTTGGGGGCCGCGTCCGCCTCGATGATGGGCTACGGACTATTCTTCTGGGCGCCCTCGTTCTTGGTGCGGAGCTTTCACTTGAGCCTGCTCCACGCCTCCTTGACGTTCGGCACCTTGGTGCTCGTCGGCGGGCTCACCGGTATCTGGGCGGGCGGCGTGCTCGCCGATCGCTACGGCGAGCGGCGCCGCGGGATGTACGCCCTCATTCCGGCGATTGCCTTCGTCTCGACCATACCTTTCTATCTCGTCGGCGTGCTGTCCACCACACTCTGGTTCACTCTCGCGGTGCTGCTCGTGCCCACCGCGCTCGGACTCGTCTGGTTGGGTCCGGTACTCGCGGCGGTCCAGCACATCGTTCCCGCCAATATGCGCGCCACCGCCTCGGCGCTGTTCTTGTTCATCAACAATCTCATCGGCATCGGACTTGGCACCACGTTGATCGGCATGGTCTCCGACTCGATGCGCGTGCGCTTCGGCGCCGAGTCGCTGCGCTATGCCATTCTGGCCGGCACCGGCTTCTATGTGCTCGCCGCGAGCTTCTTGCTGTACGCATCGCGGAAATTGCGGTCTGATTGGCAGGACTAGATCGTCTACCCTCACCGACCCTACGCGCGGACGCCGATTCCCGACGACCTGGCTGCTGGGAAAGGACCGTCGGTTGCGTCAAGCGAATTCACGAAATCACCCGCCCGATACCGACTCATATCCGATTTATCTAGAGGTTGAACCCACCAGAATGCAAAAAAAGCGCGTAACGTCTCACCCTGATACCACTTACGACAAAACAGCGACATTTAGGAAAGGCAACTCCACAACAGACGCCAAAAGACCTCATTTCCGCCACAAAGTGGGAGTAAACAACACCAAAATGGTGAAAATCTCCAGCCGCCCGAGCAGCATGGCCGCAGAACACACCCAGGTTTGAAAATCGCTCAGCACCCCATAGTTGCTTCCCGGCCCCACCAGCCCCAGGCCAGGGCCCGCATTATTGATGCACGCGATGATCGACGACATCGAGGTCAGAAAATCCAGGCCGCTCGCCAATTGCACGAACACCAGCGTCACGATGCTCATGAAATACAGAAACACGAAGGCCAGCACCGCGAACACCACACGGTTCTGAATCACCGTACCGCCCACCTTCAGCGGCCGCACCATGTTCGGATGCACCAGCTGATTGAGCTCCCGATGCGCCTGCTTGGCGAGCACCAGCGTGCGAATCATCTTGATCCCGCCGCCGGTCGACCCCGAACTCGCCACGATGCAGCTCAGGAACATCATCCACATCGGCGCAAAAATCGGCCAGCGCGAATAATCCTGAGTGTGCATGCCGCTGTCGGTCGCGATAGACACGACATTGAAGGTCGCATTGCGCAGCGCGGTCGGATAGTCGGCATAGCTGCCCTTGAAGTACAAGAACAAGGAGATGCCGACGCAGCTCACGACGAGCACGCTCAGGATCGCTTTCGCCTCCGCGTCCCGAAAATAGGCCGACACCCCTCGCTGGCTCCACGCTAGATAGTGCGTCGCGAAATTCAGCGCCGCCAGGATCTGAAACACCGTCATCACCATTTCAATCGACAGGGAATTGAAATGTCCGATGCTGGCGTCATAGGTCGAGAAGCCGCCGAGGGAGAGCGCCGAAAATCCGTGGCAAACCGCGTCGAACCAATTCATGCCGGCAAACCGCAACGCCACGATGCAGGCGGCCGTGAGCCCCGCATACACCGCCCAAAGCAGTTTCGCGGTCTGACCGATGCGCGGCGTGAGTTTGCTGTCCTTCATGGGGCCCGGCATCTCCGCGCGATAGATTTGCATGCCGCCGACCCCGAGCATGGGCAGGATGGCCACCGCGAGGACGATGATGCCCATGCCGCCTAGCCAGCTCAGCAAATGCCGCCAGAGATTGATCGACCGCGGCAGGAACTCGAGCCCGGAGAGCACCGTTCCGCCGGTGGTCGTGAGACCCGACGCCGCCTCGAAATAGGCATCGGTGAAATTGATCGGCAGAAAATCCCACAGCGGAAAGCCTGCCACCGCCGGCAGCACCACCCAGGTGAGCGCCACCAGCATCAATCCGTCACGGGTCTTGAGCTCGCGCCGGAAGCGCCGGGTCGCGAGCCACAGCAAAGCCCCGAGAACGAAGGTCGCGAGCGCCGAAATCACGAACGACGACAGCGCCGGGTCGCGTCCCCAGACCGCCATCACCAAGGGCGCGAACATGGTGCCGGCGAACACCATCATGACGAGGGCGAAAACGTGGGCAACCGGCAGAAGAATGTCTTTCACAAGAAAGCAGCGGAGCCTTGGAATAGCTTTTCGACCGCTTCGATGTGACGGCGGTCCGTCAAGAACAGGATCAGATGATCATCAGGCTGCACGGTCGTGTCATGGTGCGCGATGATCACGTCCTCGCCGCGCACCACTGCGCCGAGGGTCGTCCCCTCCGGCAACGCGATATCCTCGATGCGCCGGCCGATGACTTTGGAACTGTCGGCATCGCCGTGCACCACGACTTCGAGCGCCTCGGCCGCGCCGCGGCGTAAAGAATGCACCCGCACGACATCGCCGCGGCGCACGTGCGCGAGCAACGATCCAATGGTCACCGTCTGCGGCGAAATCGCGACGTCGATGACGCCGCTCTCGATCAGCTCCGCATAGGAGGGTTTATTGATCAGCGCCATGACCTTGTGCGCTCCCAAGCGCTTCGCCAGCATCGCCGAGAGAATGTTCGCTTCCTCCGAATTGGTCAGCGCCGCGAACACATCCACGCTGTCGATGTTCTCCTCCAGCAACAGCTCTTCATCGGCGGCGTCGCCGTGCAGCACCGTGGTGCTCTTCAACTGCTCGGAGACGCGCCGCGCGCGCCGCACGTCGCGCTCGATGAGCTTGACCTGATTCCTATCCTCCAGTTCGCTCGCCAGACGAAAGCCGATGTTGCCGCCGCCCGCGATGACCACCCGTCGAGCGGGGGCCTCCTCGCGCCGCATCTCCTTCATCACCATGCGGATGTCCTTGCGCGCGGCCAAGAAAAACACCTCATCGCCGTCCTCGACGATGGTGGTGCCTTCGGGCTTGACGCTCTTGCCCGACCGGTAGATGGCGGCGACGCGCGCATCCGCGGTCGGAATGTGTTCCCGCAAGGTACGCAGAGCCTGCCCCACGAGCGGGCCGCCCTGCAGCGCCCGGATACCGACCAGACGCACCCGGCCGTCGGCGAAATCCAACACCTGCAAGGCGCCGGGATAGCGGATCAACCGCGCCACGTACTCGGTGACCAATTGCTCGGGGCTGATCCACACGTCCACCGCGACGCCGTTTTCACCGAACAGCTTCTCCCGTTCGGTGAATTCGGCGGAACGTACGCGGGCGATTTTCTTCGGCGTGCGGTACAGCGTCCACGCGATGTGGCACGCCAGCATGTTGACTTCATCGCTGTTGGTGAGCGCCACCAAAATGTCGGTGGCGGCGATGCCGGCGGCCTCGAGGATGCGTGGGCTCGCCGCATTGCCGTTCACGGTGCGGATGTCGAGCCGATCCTGCAGGTCGCGCAGTATCTCCTCATTGCTGTCGATGACCGTGACGTCGTTCGCTTCCTCGCGAGACAGATGATACGCCGCGGTACGGCCGACTTGCCCTGCGCCCAGAATGATGATTTTCACGGCGTAAGATTACTCTACACGGACGAGATTGGCGTACGACAGCATCAGCCACTTCGTGCCCTGGTTTTCAAAATTGACCTGGATTCGCGCATGCGGTCCGTTGCCCTCGAAATTGAGCACCACCCCATCGCCGAATTTCGTATGCCGGACGCGGCTGCCCATGCGCATGGAGGGCGCCGGCGACTCGTCCAAGCTGCCGCTGCGCTTGACGAACACCGGTCGCGACACTTGCAGCCGCGGCCGGATCTCCTCGACGAACTCGGCGGGTAATTCGCTGATGAACCTCGAGGGCTGGCCATAGGTGTCCACCCCGTAGAGTCGACGTTGCTCGGCATAGGTGATGTACAACTGCTTCATCGCCCGCGTCGCTCCCACGTAGCAGAGACGGCGCTCCTCTTCCAGACCGGCGAGATCCGCGACCGAGCGCTGATGCGGAAAAAGGCCGTCCTCCATGCCGGCGAGAAATACCACCGGAAACTCCAGGCCCTTGGCCGAATGCAGCGTCATCATCTGCACGCAATCGTCATAGGCGTCCGCCTGACCCTCGCCGGATTCCAGGACCGCATGCGCGAGAAAGGATTCGAGCGGCGACAGTTCGCTTTCCGCCTCGGTCTCCGGCGAGAAGCCGCGCGCCGCACTGACGAGTTCGAGCAGATTCTCGATTCGACCTTCGCCGCGCTCGCCCTTTTCCTTCTTGAAGTGTTCGATCAGTCCGCTCATCTGAATGACGTGATCCACCTGTTCGTGCAATTCCAAGCCCTTGACTTCGGTGGTCAATTTGTCGATCAGCGCCAAGAATGCCTGCAGCGCCTGCGCCGCTCGCTGCGGTAAGCCGCTCTGCATGCAGTGCACGGCGCCGTTCCACATCGACGTCGCGTTCTGGCGCGCGAAGTCGCGCACGGTATCCAGCGTTTTCGCGCCGATGCCGCGCACCGGCAGATTCACGATACGCTCGAACGAGGAGTCATCCGCGCGGCTCGCGGTCAATCGCAGATAGGCGAGCGCATCCTTGATTTCGGCGCGCTCGAAGAATCGCAGGCCCCCGTATACGCGGTACGGCATGCGCGCGTTCAAGAAGGCCTCCTCGAACACCCGCGACTGCGCGTTGGAGCGGTACAGCACCGCGACTTCGCGGCGTGCCCCGCCGCGTCCAACCCATTCGCGGATCCGATTCACCACGAAGTCCGCTTCATCGCGCTCATTGAAAGCGGCATAGAGCTTGACCCGTTCGCCGTCTTCGCCGCTGGTCCACAGCGTCTTACCGAGGCGGCCCGCATTGTTCGAAATCAGCGCATTCGCGGCCTTTAGAATGGTGCCCGTGGATCGATAGTTCTGCTCCAGCTTATAGAGCACGGCCTGCGGGAAATCGCGGCGAAACTGGTTCAGGTTTTCGACCCGCGCGCCTCTCCATCGATAAATCGATTGGTCATCGTCACCCACCACGAATGGGAGGCCCTCGGGGCCGGTGAGCAGCATCAGCCACTTGTACTGAATGGCGTTGGTATCCTGGAATTCATCCACCAAGACGTGGCGAAAGCGCGTGCGGTAGTGCTGCAGCAGCGAGGGATTGTCGCGCCACAACTCATAGGCCCGCAGCAAGAGCTCGGCGAAATCCACCACCCCGGCCCGCTGGCACGCTTCTTCATAGGCCTGGTAAATCTTGATCAGTTGACGGCGGGTCGGGTCGCCGTCGTCCTTGATGTGCTTTGGCCGGAGGCCCTCGTCCTTCTGCGCATTGATGAACCAGAGGATTTCGCGGGGTATCCATCGCGTTTCGTCGAGCTCGAGCGCTTTCAACACCTTGCGCAAAATCCGAGCCTGGTCCTCGGAGTCCAATATTTGAAAGCTCTGCGGGAGGCCCGCTTCGCGCCAATGGATGCGTAGCAGCCGGTGGGCGAGTCCGTGAAATGTCCCGAGCCACATGGCGCCGCCCGGTATCCCCAGCAGGGATTCGATGCGGCCGCGCATTTCAGCGGCCGCCTTATTGGTGAACGTGACCGCCAGAATGCTGTTGGGCGATGCCCCCTCGACCTGGATCAGCCACGCAACCCGATGCACCAGCACGCGGGTCTTCCCGCTGCCCGCGCCCGCCAACACCAGCGCGGCTCCCAAGGGCGAGGCCACCGCCTGCCGCTGGGCGTCGTTGAGTCCGTCGAGAAGATGCGATACGTCCATCAGGGCGCGGATTGTACCTAGGTTGCGCCACCCGTAGGGCGCGCGCGAGCAAGCGCGTGACACGGACGCCCATAGCCCGAGGGCGCCACGAGAAATCCGCCGGCTAACGCCCCGCTATTCACGAAGCCCCACTATTCAGGCAGTCCGCGTGCGACCTTCTTCGGCGAACTCGATCAAGGCCAGGACCAGGGACAGCACCACAGGACCTGCGATGATGCCGATCGCACCGAAGGCCGGAATTCCGCCGAGGACGCCGATGAATACGGCGAGCGCGGAGATCTTCGCCCGGCCGGAAATGAGCACCGGCCGCAGCACATTGTCGAGACCGCCCAGCAAAATGCCCCAGGCGAGCATGAAAATGGCGAACCCCCATCGGCCGTCGAAAAACAGCCACAGGACGGCCGGTACCCAGACGAATGCCGCACCTCCGACCGGCAGCATCGAAAGCAGCGCCGCCAGCACGCCGAACACCACCGGCGAGGGCAGGCTCGCGATGGTAAAGCCGATGCCGAGCAAAATCCCTTGCATCAAGGCCGTCACGCTGGTGCCGATGACGATGGCCAGCGTAACCCCGCTCAATTGCGTGAACAGCCGCTGCTTGCGCGCTTCGTCGAGGGGAATGAGTTGCCGCGCGCGCGCCAGCATGATGTCGCCGTCGCGCAAGAAAAAGAACAGCAGGAACAGCATGATTGCGAATCCAAACAGCGAGCCCAACGCGCCCAGAAAGAACCCACCGCCCATGCTGGCCGCGCGTTGCAGCACCTCGCGCGTGCCGGAAACGATCCAATTTTGAATCTGTTCCGCCGAAATCCCGGCGTGCGCCTCGAGCCATGTGTTGATGCGCGCGATCCAAGGGAACTGCTGCAGGTCCGAAAACGACTTGATATCGAGAGCCGCCGCGGATTTCTGCAGCTTCTGCAATAGCGCAGAGATCTGCGCGACGAAGTCGATCGACAGCGCGCTGATGGGCAAGAGGATGGTGATCGGCGCCAGAAAGGTGAGCAATCCGGCCGCCACCGCCGTGCCGGCAAACCGGCGCCGCAGCCGCAGATTGAGCGGATGCAGCAGGAATGCCAGGAACGCCGCCCACGTCATGGGCCCTATGAACGGCGCGAAAATCAATACCAGCGCGTAGCCTAGGATGACCGCGACGGTGAGGGCAAAGACTCGGGGGTAGAAGCTCGAAGTAGCCGGCATCGCGGCATCCTAACACTCGACGCATTGGCTGACGGGCTGAGCGACGCTGAGCGGAGCCGCGATGGCCGGTACCCGAGCCACGCAAGCCGTGAGGCCAGCTCGCCACGCGGCCGGTGGCGCTTCGGTGTCGCGCCTCCAAAATTGCCGCGGACACAGGTACCATTCGCCATCTCGTCCACGCCGACCGGTTCGCGCAATGACAGCAATTACCGTAAACAATCAATTGGTTAATATCGACGCGGCCTCCGACACTCCATTGCTGTGGGTGCTCCGCGATCATCTCGGCTTGACCGGCACCAAATTCGGTTGCGGCATGGCTTTGTGCGGCGCCTGTACCGTGCACATCGACGGCGCCGCGACGCGTTCCTGTGTGCTGCCCTTGAGCGCGGTGGAGGGTAAATCCATCACCACGATAGAAGGACTGTCCAAGGATCGCAGTCATGCCGTGCAACAGGCATGGCTCGAGATCGACGTACCGCAATGCGGTTATTGTCAGTCCGGACAGATCATGTCGGCGGCGGCGCTGCTCAAGACGAACCCACGCCCCAGCGACGCCGATATCGATGCCGCGATGTCCGGCAACATTTGCCGCTGCGGTACCTATCGGCGAATCCGCCGGGCTATCCATCGTGCGGCGGAACTTATGCCTAGCGGTGGCCAGACGGATGGCCCCGCGGTAGGTCAGATGGGTGGCCATGGTGGAGGGCCGATCGGCGGCCGTGCGCAAGGCCAGATAGGTGGGCAGACGGTCAGGCAAATTGGTGAGAACAAATGAACGGCGCAAAGCCGATGACGTCCGCGGCTTTGAGCCGCCGCGAATTCCTGAACGCGACCGCCAACCTGGGCGGTGGCTTGGTTTTGGCGCTGACGCTGCCGAGAGCGGCGGGCAAGGCCCGCGCTGCGAGCGTCGCGACCGGCGGCGCGGTGGGTGCGGCCGCGTCGGCGGCGATCCCGCCCTCCGGCGTGCTCCAACCGGGCAGCCAAATCAACGCGTGGCTGAAAATAGCCCGCGACAACTCCATCACCGTGATCGTCGACCGCTGCGAGATGGGCCAGGGCGTTTACACCGCTCTGCCCATGCTGCTGGCCGAAGAACTGGAGATCAACCTCGACGTGATTCGCATCGAAGCCGCTCCCGTGGGCGATGCGTACATCAACCCGGGTAACGGCGGTCAAGTCACCGGCACGAGCAATAGCGTGCAAGACGCGTGGGAGAAGCTGCGGCTGGCGGGTGCGACCGCGCGGACGCTGCTCGTGTCGGCCGCGGCCAAGCGCTGGGGAATCGATCCCGCGCAGTGCCACGCGAAGAATGGTTCTGTCGTCAATGCCCAAGGCAAGGCGCTGACCTACGGCGAACTCGCCGATGACGCGGCCAAGGAGCCGGTACCCAAGCACGTCAAGCTCAAGCCCAAGGGCAAATTCGCCATCATCGGCAAGTCGCGAGGCCGCATCGACTCGCCCGGTAAAATCGACGGCAGCGCGGAATTCGGTTTGGACGTCAAGCTGCCGGGGATGTTGTACGCCGCGCTTGCGCAGAGCCCGGTGTTGGGCGGCACCCTGAAATCGGTCGATTCCGCCGCCGCCGAGAAAATGCCCGGCGTGCGCAAGGTGCTGACCACCGCGGGCGGAGTCATCGTCGTCGCCGACCATTACTGGCAGGCGCTCAAGGCGCGCAAGGCCTTGGCTCTCACCTGGGACAGCGGCGCGAATGCGCGGCTCGACAACGCCGTCATCGGCACGCTGCTCGAGAACACCGCGGCGGCGGGGGCCGGTCTATCCGCGAAGTCCGTGGGCGATGCCGCCGCCGCCCTCAAATCGGCGCAGCATTCCGCGAGCGCCACGTATCTCTTGCCGCTGCTGGCGCACGCCACCATGGAACCGATGAATTGCACCGCCGACGTGCGGGCCGATGGCTGCGACTTATACGTGGGCACGCAAGTGCAACAGGTCGCGCAAACCACCGCGGCAACTGCGGCTGGCCTCAAGCCCGAACAGGTGCGGGTTTTCACCACGCTGATCGGCGGAGGTTTTGGGCGGCGCCTCGATATCGACTTCATTCCGGCGGCGGTCGAGGCATCCAAGGCGGTCGGCGCGCCCGTCAAAGTGATCTGGACCCGCGAAGATGACATGACCCACGATACCTATCGGCCGCCGGCGCGCGAAGAGGTGCGCGGCGGCGTCGATGAGTCGGGGAAGGTGATTGCCTGGCAGCTGCACATCACCAGCCCGTCGATTACCGCGCGCATGTTCCCGCCCGTCACCGGCGTGGACGACTCGGTGATCGAGGCCGCGGTCAACAATCTCTACGACGTTCCGAATCTATCCGTGAGCTATTCGCGGCAGGAGATCGGCATCGATGTGGGCTACCTGCGCTCAGTGAGCCATGCGCCCAATTGTTTCGTGATCGAGAGTTTCATGGACGAGCTGGCCGCCGCCGCCGGCAAGAATCCTTACGATTTCCGCATGGCGCATCTCGCCAACAAGCCGCGGCAACGGCGGGTGCTGCAGATGACCGCCGAGCGCGCGGGCTGGGGTAAGGCGCCCGCCGGCCGCTATCAGGGCATCGCGCTGATGGAGGCCTACATGACTCACCTGGCGCAAGTCGCGGAAATCTCGATCGAGGCGGGTGAACTCAAGGTGCACAAGATCGTGTGCGTCGTGGACTGCGGCCAGATGGTCAATCCGCGAATCGTCGAATCGCAGATCGAAAGCGGCATCGTCTTTGGCCTCTCCGCCGCCCTGTGGGGCGAGATCACGCTTGCCGGCGGCCAAGTGCAGCAGACCAACTTCAACAATTATCGCGTCCTGCGCGGCAACGAGATGCCGGAACTCGATGTGCATCTCCTCGACAGCGATGAGACGCCCGGCGGCATCGGCGAGCCGTCCGTGGCGCTGGTGGCACCCGCGATCTGCAACGCGATATTCGCGGCGACGGGTACGCGGCTGCGCGCCTTGCCGATCGGCACCCAGAAGCTGGTCAAGGCGTGAACCCAACAACACGCGATGGCGCGATGGCTCAAATACGCAGTGTTCTACGCTTATGCCTTGAACAAAAAATAGTGATCGAGAATCAGCGCCGCGAACAACCACATCAAATAGCTGATCGAAAATCTGAAGGTGCGCATCGCGAGCTCGGGTCGTCGTCCGCGATTGAGGGCCAGCACGAAATAGAGGAACCGGGCGTTGAGCGCGAGCGCCGCCGCGAGGTAGATCACGCCGCTCATGCCGGTGAGATAAGGCATGAGAGTGCTGAGCGACAATAAAATCGTGTACAGCACGATTTGAAAACGCGTGTACGGAATGCCGTGCGTCACCGGCAACATGGGAATGCCCACCTTGGCATAGTCGTCGCGGCGCGCGATCGCCAGCGCCCAAAAATGCGGCGGAGTCCAGGTGAATATGATCAGGAACAGTAGCAGCGCGTGCGGGTCGATCGAGTTCGTGACCGCGGCCCACCCCAACACCGGCGGCGCCGCACCGGCCGCCCCGCCGATGACGATGTTTTGCGATGTCGCGCGTTTCAGCCACATCGTGTAGACCATGGCATAGCCGATCAACGAGCAGAACGTGAGCGCGGCCGTCAGTCCATTGACGAATGGCCAGAGGATCAGCGTGGACGCGACGCCGAGCAGCACGGCGAACACGACCGCATGTCGTTTCAACAAATGCCCGGTGGGCAAAGGCCTGCGCCGCGTGCGCGCCATCTTTTCGTCGATGCGGCGGTCGAGCACATGATTGAACGCGGCCGCGGAGCCTGAAGCGAGTGCGATGCCGAGTGTGCCGAACAGCAACGCGGGCAGCGGCACCATGCCCGGAGACGCGAGCACCATGCCGACGATCGCGGTGAACACGATCAGCAGGCTCACTTTGGGCTTGGTGAGTTCCAAGAAATCCCGCCATTGGCGGAAGCCGACGAGGGCGAGGGGAGGGTTATCGGGGACTGTCGACACGTTGCAAGGGTACCATGCCGAGCGGCGGCACCGGCCACAGCGCCCGCAGTAGAGTGACCATGCTGACGACCAGAAAAGCCGCTCCCGCATTGTGCAGAGTCGCCAATACCAGGGGCACGCCCCAGTGTACCGTTGCCACACCGATTGAAATTTGTACAACGACTGCGAGCGCCACTAGGGCCCCTGCAAATCTCAAGCGCCGGTGTTTGGCGCGCGCCAAGGTGAGGATCCCGAGGCTGGCCAATACACCGCCCGCGACGATGGCGCCCAGCCGATGTGTGAAGTGAATGGCGACGCGGGCGGGATTGGCCAGCACCCCGCCCTCGTAGTCGACGCCGAGACCGCGCCACAGCACATAGGCGTCGCGATAATCCATGGTCGGCCACCATGATTGCTGACAGGTGGGAAAATCGGGGCACGCGACCGCGGCGTAGTTGGTGCTGGTCCAGCCGCCGAGCGCGATTTGCGTGAGCAGCACGCCGGTGCCGATCAGCGCCAATGGTTTCAAGGCCTGTTCCCGGGGGGTCAAAGGCCGGGTCTGCGGCGCTTGTGCCAACCAGCTGAGCAAACCGAGAGTGGTGAGGCCGCCGAGCAGGTGTGCGGTGACGATCAACGGGGTGAGCAGCAGCGTGACCGTGAGCGCGCCCAGGGCACCTTGCGCACAAACGACCGCGAACAGAATCGCCACCGGCGTCAGCGGCTGATCGCGATCCTTGCGGAAGCGGATGGCCCACACCAGCAAGCTCGCGATGATGATTCCCAGAGTCGTCGCGAAGTAGCGATGAATCATCTCGTGCAGCGCTCTAGTGAAGGATGAACCTGCGCCTGCTCCTACATCCGCGCCTGCAACGGCTTGCGCGGTACCTGCCTGCGGATACACATGACCATAACATCCCGGCCAATCCGGGCAGCCGAGGCCGGCATCGGTGAGCCGCACCCACGCGCCGAGCACGACGACCGACGCCGCGAGCAGCGCGCCCGCGAGCGCCAGGCGCCTGAACCACCACAATCGCCGCGTCGGGTTCATGCCTATCCTATGGAGGATAGCCGCAGCAGGCGTTTCATGTCTTCGAGCATGCCTTTCGGTTTCGACTCGGCGGCATAGGACATCATGAGATTTCCGAGCGGATCGATCAGATAGACGCGCGGCGCATCGGGAGTGCTCGAAGTGCCTGCCGCGCCTGAGACCCCTGCGGTGCCCGCAACGCCTGCGCCGGGCGAAAGCGCGTCCGGCGACGGCCGGCCGGGAAACTGCGCGAGCAACCGCTCTGCCTCGGGGCCGCTGCGCACTGCGATCAAGTCCGGATGCTGTGCATGCAGAAATGCGAGATCGCAGCAGCCGTCGGTGGCGATCATCACGCGCTGCACGCGATTCATGTCGCGATCCAAGGCAATGCGCACCTGCCGCGTGTGATAGAGGCTTTCTTGGCAGAGCTCGGCGCAGCGTCCCGTCGGCGCATAGAGGAGCGTCCACTTGCGCCGCAGCAGATCGGGCTGCGACGCGCCGCCTTCGAGCAGGGGCAACGCGAGCATCGGCAGCGGCCGCGGCGGTTCGATCAAGTCCCCCGCGTTGACGCGGCCGCCGGGACGCCAGCCCACTGGGCCATAGTACAAATAGAAGCACACCGCCAGCGGCGCAAAGAACATCAGCGCGATGCCGACCAACACCCGCCGCTGACGGCGATCGTGCGCGCTTTGCGCATTCACGACGGCGCCGTTCACGCGACGCTCGCCGGGCGTTTCAGATGGGTGACCACGTAGATGACGGCGAGCGCCAGGGCGAGACCGAACCATTGCACCGCATAGGCGATGTGGCGCATGGGGGGGAAGCCGGGCGGCTCCCAGGTGCGCACGTAGCCGTCGGGTTCGCTTGGGTCGAGCAATACGAGATCGGTAGCCTTGGTCCATGCGGTTTCGCCGAGCAGTTGCGCGATTTCGTCATGACTCGGGAAAGCCGCGACCACGGGATAGGGAGGCGCCAGCGTCGCCCGGGTGCCCAGTTGAATGCCGGGACTCGGCATATTGTCGGCGCGTCCGCGCACCCGCCGCGTCTCGCCGCCGACCGGGATCGCGGGCAGCTCTGCGCGGCTGGCTCCGAGCGGCACCCAGCCGCGATTGATCAGCACCCAGCCGCCGCCGCTGAGCGCGAACGGTGTCACCACGAAGTACCCGGCACGGCCGGCGTTC
>Ga0209611_10005184_pt1 | contig 22001 bp, 13 predicted proteins | sample S1TSphgellanicum_3_FD_187693 | JGI IMG/M metagenome (GOLD analysis project Ga0209611, IMG submission 187693) | Host-associated microbial communities from peat moss isolated from Minnesota, USA - S1T2_Fc - Sphagnum magellanicum MG (SPAdes) (version 2) | ecosystem: Host-associated > Plants > Peat... | reverse complement strand
AAGATATCCACACTTTTGTCTACAACTGTGGCTGACATCAATGGCCCTTGCTTCTCTGATGAACATAACTCCAGCCATTGCATCTTTGTCCCAGACCGCAACTTCTCTTTCAGCTTCCAATCACTAGCACTTCCCTCTAGTGACTGTAATTGCATCTGCACTTTGACAGCTTTAAACTGCATTATGTTGTTGCAGCTGATATTCCCACAAACTTCTTCTCTCTGCACACACCAGGATGGACCCATGAGCACCTTAATTTCAAGACAAACCAGCCCAAAAGTCTGAAAGCATAATTGACCCTCCAGTGAAGCTGTGAGCTTATACCTATAGTCTACCAAGCCTACTAAGCAACCCCAACACCCAAAAGATGGCATTGCCTCCAGTAGAAATGGTTTCTGCAGCTTTGTACACTAAGGATCTTATTACAAGCCAAGAACAATAAATAGACTAGAAACTTGACATCCTTGAAATGATAAACAGAAAAAATGCAAATTTGAGTTATTTGAGTGACCTACCCAATGGAGCTCAGAGGAAAGGAAGTGGCTCTCTGTGCTTATGCGAAAGGTGACACTTGCTCCCTCAGCATTGTTGGCAGTGAGCTGAATTGCAAACAGAAGCTGCAGATCCAACTAGTACTTGAATACCTCTCCATCCATGATCCTCTTCCCTTGGAACTCACAAAACCAAGACTCTTTTCCTTACATCTCTTATTTGTCACTCTTCGATGGAAGCCTCTCATATGAACCAAAACTCTCTCATATGTGACTCTCATACATACGAGAGTCATCCAATACTCTTTGAGCACTCGTTTTCTTTGGAATTGTTTGAGAACTATGCGGATAAAACCAATCCTACACAATCAGGTACCATCATGTCTATGTCTATGATTTTTGTCGCATTTTTAAAAACACAAATCTCCACACACTCATGTAAGTGATGCTTTCATCCACACAGATTTTAACAATTAGCAGATGCTTGAGGGAGTTTTTTTTTCTGTTGCAAAACACAAACCTACTCATGAGTTAGGTTGGTTGGGTCAACTTCTTCTTGCTCTCAGCCCTTTGCTATGCTTTGCAAGTGGGTCGTGATGATTGTTGTGCCATGTGGCTATCATCAATCTTCTATCCATGGTCCTGAGCACCAATGAAGAATTTGCGTTAGAAAATCCATGAGCATCTGTGGCATAAGATTTGAGGGTTGTGGCTGATTATCTCAAAGCCATATTTTTCTCCTTTTCCTTTCATTTGTTTTGGTTTCTGATCCCATGTGAAAGATGAAATTTAGGAGGCCAAATGCATATTGACTAGTAAAATTTAAGGGAGATTTTCATGGGGAAGAGTAGGTAATGTGTTTATAATATGTCCTTTTGATTCGAAATGCTCCCAAAGTTAGGAAGGTTTCTTGTTCTCAAGAGCGATAAATGTAAGAATTTCAAGTCAAGGTTCTGTGGTCACATAATCTTTTGGTCTCATTTGAAAACATCAAAATTTTGAACACCAAACCTGGGATGGAAATTGTCCAACTTTGCAAAACAAGTTAGTTTTTGTTTCTTATGCCAAAAAAGTTTTGATAATTTCATAAGGCAATGAAACAATTTCCATTTCATATTTCTAAAGACCAATTAGGTCTCCTATAAGAGATCTAATGGTCAAGTTTGACATATAGCACTTACTAAAGGTCTTTTGACACCTTCATATGGGCTTTAATGTGCCAACCTTGGCCCACTTATTCCACCAATGAATATTATGAAAGGTGATCTCCCTATAACTATATTTTAGCAAGCCATTCTCACAATTCCAACACATATGATCACATATGAAACAAGTATTCAACTCAAAAGATATCAAAATATTGAAAAGGTTTTAATTTAGCTTACTCTTGTTGCTTTATAATAACTTATGAAAATAGTATTCACCAAAATCCATTGGGATTACAAAATCTGGAAATATTTAGATCAAATGCACTAAAAATGTATTCTAATGACTGAATTTTGGAATATGGACATAAGATTTCATATCCAATATTGGCTTATTTATGTAAAAGATCACATGATAAAATGCTTCAAGAAAAGTATTTTCTTGGGCTTCAGGAGAAGAGTTTTAATTTATAATTTGTTGTCCTTTGGAATGTTAAAGAAATGAAATTTGCAAGTCATTCCACCTTCAAGCAAATAAGTTATCTATTGATCAATGATACACCTTGATTGTCTTCTAACATACACATGGCTCCATCCTTGCAAGGAGACAATACCTTAGATCTTAAGTGTGATATCTTTGTTGATTTGGTGAGGGAATTAGAAAATCTTTTGGGTGAAGGAGATTGGAGCATTTGGTCTCATCAACCTCCCGTAAAGTAAATGGGGTGTTGGACACCAGACATCACTTGACTAGCTCCAATAACTCTCAAACAATCACATTCTACTTAGAGCTTCAATTTGAAATTACATGTCTGTGAGAAGCTAATGCATCAAAGAATTCCCTTCCTCACACATCAGATCATTACCATGGCTCATTAGCATTTGTCACCCAGATTGCTTCAGTTTGTTTGAGCATCCAAGTAGCTGATCAACCAGACATTGTGACAAGCAATATATACTACTACTTCCTGATTTCACTGACCATTGCACACTCTTCACACACAAGCTCTCACACACTAGCTCAGACAATCCGGTAAGGGTAGGTCACAGGTATGGCATCATGGAATAATCACATGTGTTATGCTGCTTCTACCATGTTATTTAACTCATGTCCCATGCACTAAATCTGTCTATTGGCTCATAGATCTAGATCAAAACCACAACACAAAGGTTTCTTATGTTGCTTCACTCATAATTGTGTTCTCTAAAAATTTCTAACAAAATTCATTACACATCACACACTACAATTGAATATGCAATATAGAAATTGGAAAAAGGTCATCAATACTTCGTGTACTTTGTGTGTCATTTATTTTATGCAAAATCGAGCTAACCATGCATAAACTAAGGTGTGAAATATGTATTACATAACCTCCAAACCTAAATATGAATCTAATATTTGCAACAAGATCATGGCCAAACTTTCATTTTACTTTCAACATCAAGCCATCATATCTTTGATTTTCTTAATTACCATATTATTCAATTGATGTGAATTTCCTTTCAACATTTTATCCCCCCCATGTGCAACCTAACCTTGTCTTTCCATTATATTCTAAATATTCATCCACATTAGTGTTGTGCTTACTTTCAATTGACCCTCCAAAAATTTGTACAAGAACTTTGTTTCATTTTTTCCTTATGAAAAACTTGGACCTGTATATTTTCAGATTTTTATTATTTCTTATAACCTCTCTTATATTCTCAAGTTCTATTTTACATTATGACTTATAATTATCTACCTTACTTGCAATTCAATAGCAAAAAGTAATTTGAGAGACAAAGAATCAAATGTTGAAGGGTAATAAAATAAAATCAGGTTAAATCCATTGCATTAAAATTGAGTCAAGATGACAAGTGATTACAAAAATATAATCACAATTGATTAATTATTCTAATTTGTTCATTCCTTTTCTTATCATGCCATTACTCTCCCATCTCTCAAGTCTTCTTAATTCACTTTCCCGTTAACCTTCATTTTCTCAAAGTCATGTTTTATATTCCTCAACTCTGAAGAATTGATCACCTTAACCCCTAAATACTCAAAGTGTCCCTTAAGATAAAAAGGGGTTATTTTTATTATTCAACTTCCATGTTCACATGCAATTTCAAAGTTTGATGCCTTTTCCATAGGAGTAGATTCCAATAGTGTCAACAAAGTCCCCCAAGAATATCCAAAAAATTTATCAAATTCAAAACAAATCATTCAAAATTGTATATGAAGGCCATTTTTATATGCTTGAACATGTTAGGATTTGTACTTTGACTAGAATTGAATTGTTTCACCACAAATTTCCTTACATGGTTGCATCCCACTTCGATAGCAACATGATGTTAGCTAGGTATGACCTCACAAGGTTTGAAGCGGAACAAAAGTCATATGAGGAATTCAAGTGCAATCCATGATAACCATTAATAGGCTCACCATTTTGAGGGGACAAAGGAAGGCAAATAAGTTTACTTGGAAGTACACCAGTGTTGTTAAGATATTCAATAGTACAATGAATCAAATGCATCAAATTTCACACCTTTTGAGCAAGATGATAAGGCTTGAGATGTGATTTTTATTTCAAGGAGTTCCTAACAACTTGAAGATACGTAATTTGCATGGGAATCATGAAAAAAATGAGTCATTGGGTGTGGTCACAATCAAACAAATCACAAACCATGTTAGATCCCAATGAAAATTTCCAACAATTATAAATGTTTATGTATTGTCTTTTGAAAATGGTAATAATCATGGCAAGTTATGTTAAATGATTAATATGAATGTTTTGAAATTTGAATTAGATTTGTATTTAGTTAAAATTTAGGTTTTGGTTTGAATGAAAGACTTTTGAAAACATGCAATTTTTGTGTTAGATAATTTTCATTTTCCAAAGACCCTTTAATTTTCTTAAAATTGACTTGTTGATGGTAAAAAAATTGAGGGATAATGAACTATATATCACATTCGAAAAGCATTCATTGTTCAAGAAATGTGTGATTTGAATTTTTTAAATTACATTTGAGTTTTCAATATGTATGAATTCCAAAAGTCCTTTATCACATGTCAATGGCTCTAATGTTGTAGGATGTTGTAGGATGTTCATCACAAATTTCCCATCCCACAATTTGATAATGAAAATTATGCAAAAATTATTCTTTCATGAATTTGTGTTATTTGCACATGAATGTCATGTGTCTAAAACACATATGAAGCATGTATAAGTAGGATGAAATATTTCCAAGTGGTTGAAAATATTTCATCTTACTTATATGTGCATTATGCATGTTTTAAACACATGACATCCATGTGCAAAAAACATGAACTCATGAAATAATAGATTTCTTGCAAATTTTGAATGAATCAACGAAATTAATAAGTTTATGATGTTGAAGTAAAAGAAAAAAAATCATGACATAGTGAACACAATTTGGTTTGATTTGAAATTTTGATAAATTTTCGAAGGAAACAAGGAAACATACACATTTTCAAAAATCAATAGTTTTTCAATGTTGATTATCACCCCAGGGTGAAATCACGCTCAAAAGAGCTAGGGTGCCAAGGTAAAAGTCCTTTTTCAAGGACTGCACATGACATGTGTCATTCCTATGTTGGTTTATAACTTAAAATTTTGTATTTCAAATACCCCATTTAGCACTGCATTTTAAATATAAATACATTTTGACTAAAAATTCATTTTAGATCATGTATATTATACATTCATGCCTTCTATCATATATATATGAACAACTTTTGTTAAAGCCACACTTTCAAAATTCATAATTTTCAGGGTTAAAAACATTTTTGAACCAAATGCGCTCAAATGGGTTATAAAAACAATTTTCATCAATTCAAGTCATGTTGCCATTCTAATTATCAATCTTAAAATCCTCTCCAATTTTCAAAAGGAATGGTGCACATTTGGTAGAAAAAAGGACATTCAATAAAAACAAAGATTGTCCACTCTTGAGGTTTGAGTGCTTTGAACATGCAAAAACATTTTTTATTTGTGTCAAGCTTTGAGCATGTAAACTTTGCAATTAATGGAAAATATTCCAAAAAAAAAATGATAATCCAAACTATTATGTTTCCCTTGTGATATTTCAAACATACAAAGATGTAATTTTAAAGAATGTCCACTCACTTGGGTAGCTCCTTTGACTGTGATTTTACCCCCCAAGGAAAACACTATATGTTAAAATTTGACATTAAATGCATCAAAGATAATATTTTTTCAAGAGTATAATTGATTGAAAGAGCATTAGTCTTTTCCATCCTTTTGGAAAATGTGTTTGTTTCCTTGTCTAATTTTATGATATCCACATATTTAAGCTCCATCCTTAGGGAGGTCAAATTTCTAATTTATTTCAAATTGTGTGCACAAAAATATAAGGTGCAAATTATTGAAATATATATAATTTATAATTTATTAAAATATATATATGGAGTTTATAATTCATTATGAAAATATGCCTAAAATATTATTAAATATATTTAAAATATGCCCATCACAAGCTTCCAATATCTCAAAATTTGAATAGAATTCATGTGAAAATCATAAAACAATATGTTAGTGCAAATCCAAAAGACTCAAAATGTAAAATGGCACAATATATATATAAATATATTTTTTATATAAATGATGTTTCTTTTTCACTTATGATGTCTTGATGTCAAGTACATATGATTTACATTTTAACTAAAATTTTGCAATTATTATGATGTAATTTTGCATAAAATGATGTACGAACTTATGAAAATTGAATTTTGCATGAAATTTGTACAAACCTATGAAGCTTGGTAAGTTTGTGATGTTTAATCTTCCACTTGACCAATGGACATGTACATTTTGATTAAAGGCCCAAAGTTTGAATGACATGTCTATTATTTATTAACCAATTTGACTAGAATCATGACCTATTTCATCATTATTTATCAAATTGAACATCTAATCAAGTTGAACAAAAAAATGACCACTCTAGTCAAAATTGCCAATGGGTTCCATTCAAATGGGACAAATAATCAATTTGAACATATAATCAACTTGGAAAAAAAAGGACTTTGCCTAATCAAAATAATTAATGGTTTTCTAATCAAACAAGACATGTTATGTTAACTAATAAACCAAGCTAGCTATAAACAGTTTAGTTAAGTAACTTAGGGGCTTAAATACTTACCTACAATTATATTACCTACCTATTGACTTACCTACTTCCTACCTACAAGTTACCATCCTACCTCCCACCTACCATCCTACATGTACCTACCTACCTACCTACCTACCTACCTTCGACAAGTTTACTCATTGCTTAACTTCCTTCCTTACCTTCATAAATCATATACAACAAGAACATGTGAAATAATTTTTTTAACAAAATTACATTACTTTATGAAAGTGTGGTCCAATATCACTTAATCACTTCATGGTTTATCATTGTGAGGGTGATGGTTTCAAGTCCTTATATTTATAAGTATGTACATGCCTAGGGGCTAACATAACTAAGTTAAACTAAATTAAACTACTACCCACTTGCTTACCAATAGATATTATTTTTGATAATAATCCAAAAACTAAATGATTTTAATTAAGGTAGAAATTAAGCTAGTCAAATGGTGTGTTGTTCATCAATCCAAATAACCAATCCAATGGTCCATTATTTTACTAATAAAAAAGACCATTTTAATGTCAAAATTGACTTGACCAAAATGACATGATGCGTGAAAATCCTTTAAGGTGTACCACACATGACGAAAAAGGTTTTGTTCTTATTACAATCCTTCTTTACCCTATATTGTGATCCCCATAAAAAATAATGAATCAAAAGTTGTCAAAAATTTCAAAAAGACTATATTTTAAACATTACAATTCTAGATTCCATCATAATCATCCATAAATGTGTCTTTACATGGTTAAAAGGGACTAGGTGAAAAAGACAAAAAAGAATGACGTAGTGACAAGATTTTGGTACACTTAAAAAATTTTGCACCTTGGTAATATTTTTTACATGCATCCAAATGGGATTTTTTATTAGATTTTTTACTCACAATAATTTTTTTTTCTATTAATGTGTGAGGCATTAAATGTTGTTCATCACAAGGACAAAATGTTTAGAAATAACATGTTTTTCAACACATATATTCCAACACAACATGGCATCTCTTCACTTGTTATCTACTTACTTTATGTTTAAAATGTGTAAACCAATTCAATTTCATTTGCTCCCCACCCAATTACATGTACGTGCACAACACTAATTCCACAAAGTTAATTATGATAATTTTTTAAAATTCTAATACTAAGGATTAATGTTCATCTTATATATTATTATTATTTTGAAAATAAATAGGGTCCCATTATACTAATAATTTAATAATAATTTTTACCCAACAACCAATATACAAGACCCAATATTTTTATCCATGTAATTTTCCATTTCCAAAAAGAATGTATTGTCTTAGATTATCACACAAACAGTGAGGTGGTGGGCCAATCCATCAATTAATTTTGAGACTTTTGATCTAAAGATCTCTATTTCTCCATTGCAACTTTCAATTTTTAATTTAATTTTATCATGCTTTCATCTTGGGTGTGCAATTTATTTAATGGGGGTCACACTTATCCATCGCACTAAGTTCCAATTGGTTCATTTTATCTACTATAGGTAATGTACATCATTCTTTAAATGATTTAAAATCATCCATAGAAGTCCATCCTAATTCAATCACGACAACAGATCTTGTTTTGTATGACTAAATTATGGTAAAAACAAACCCTAAATAAGGTGTTGCTTTATTTAGGTTTGATTAGTCATTTACAACAAACACAAAATAATATCTTAGTCATATCAAACATGTCAAACAATCAGTTGTGTCCATTATGTCACATTTATTTTGACTAACAATAAGTCAATTTTTCATAATAATAAGTCAACACAAAATTATAAGCATGAATCAATTTCAAATTTTCTTGTGTATGTCTTACATATTTACATGCCTAAGGAAGGTAGGTATATTGTAAAAAGGTAAATGGTGAGTATTTAATAGTTATTTATGTACCTATTATCAATCTACCTAGATTACTAACAAGTTACCAACCTATTCATAACTAACCCCAACTCCCTATATTACCTATTTACAACCTACCCTTTTACATGCCTATGGGAGGCCTCAACATTTAATGTGATCATTACTAGAAGTTGAATAGAATAAACCATAATTCTGATTTTGCCCTGATTGGGAATCCACCTTAATTGAAAATGAAATTGAAAATGGAAAATTAGAAATGAAAAAAAAAGGATAGAATTACAAAAAATTGCTATAATTTTGGTAGAAAGAATAATAAATGGTCCAAAAAAGAAAATTTACCCACTTCTCATTAATCAAAATGAAATAGTAAAAAGGGATTCGAACCCTCATTTATTTTATAAGTTGGGCTGAAAGAATTTACAAAATTGTCATGATCAACCGCTTTGTCATTTATTCAAGAAATTTCATGATAGGGAAGTGGATCGAAGATAAGGAAGTAGATTGAATAATTCATAATTGATTGATGAAAAATAAATTATTATCTTCATTATTATCTTCTTGGACTATTTCACAAAAATCGAAAAAATCGAGATGGAAATATTGTATCACACAAGTAGAATTTGACTCATAGTATTACGAAACATTAAAAACAAAATTTTAGATAAATTAAAAATTGTTGCAAATTAAAACGCTTGTTACAAGATTTGGATATTGAAATAAATCAAATAATTCCTTAAGGAGGCTCCATACAAGATTTTCAAAATTTACCAAAAGCTTGGTTCAATTTAGTTCCTTACCATTAAGTAGGCTTAATGATAGAAATTTACTTAGAAATTTTTTTTGGAATGCCCTATGTATTTACGACACCCATGGGAGTTGTAAATACAACCAAATGTATTTTTAAAATACACATATTAATAAATTAGCTCTTGTTTCATTAGATAGAACATTTAATTATGAATCTTATATCAATCAACAAATTAAGTTTGTTTCTCAAGTTGTTTGATTCTCAAGATCTATTGATTGTCCATTGATCCATCTAGAGATGGGGAAATTTCGAGTAAGAAAAAATGAATATAATAGATTGATTACATGTTTAGCAAAGCATATTTGAATTTTGGAGATGAATCCCTATATATATAACTAAGCTTTTATTTTGAATGAAATTTAATTTATCATCTTCATGTGTGCCATAAATGACCTACAAAGAAAAAGAATTTTGAAACAAAATGTGAGGTAGATAACCAACTTTGGGGAGAAACATAATTTACTACGTTAATTTCAATAGCTACTCCACTCATAGAATTTTTAAAACCTATTGGAACATGAGTCATATATTTTGCAAAACATCGTTCTTACCAAGGTTGTATGTCTTTTTTCAGTTTACTCAAATCGAATCCATTAGGACCTTCCAAAGGTTCCAACCAAGGAGCACAAAAATCCAAAAGTGCATGGTTTCCCTTCCAAAAATAATTTCTCGGGTGGGGGAGTGCATAAGGTATTTACCTAAACCCATGGGTCCTTGGGTAGAACCCACATTAACACCAAGGTGTTGGTCTTTAATTAAAAGAGTAAAAGCGTGAGCTTGAAAAGCTTCTAGCCTAGTAGGCCCATAAAATTCACTAGGATAGGATGTATTATTGAACCAAATGAAGCAACAAGTGGTAAACCCAAAAATGGAAATAGTTGCTAAACTATAAGATAGATAAACCTCACCGGACCATACAAGAACACAACAAGCCCATGGAAAACATTTGGTCATGATATGCCAGATTTCACCAAAAATACAAATGGAACCTAACCAAATATGTCCTCCAATAATATCTTCTAGATTATTTACACTAACAATCCAACCTTCTCCACCAAAAGGTGATTTGAACAAATAACCGAATATGACACTCAAACTAAGAGTAAAATTCATAATCCTCCTTACATCTCCATTACCAAGAGCCCAAGTATCATACACACCTCCGAAATACAAATCTTTGAGCATCAATAGGAAAGCACCAACACCTAACAAAATTAAATGGATACCCAAAATAATGGTCATTTTATTTTTGTCTTTTCACACATAACCAAAGAATGGAAAATATTCTTCTAGAATTTTTGGTTTGATAAATGCATGCTAAATACCTTTGAAACCTAGGACTGCAAAAGAAATTAAGTGAAGTATTCTAGATACAAAATATGAAAAAAATCTATAATTTATCCACTCAAACCTACCCCCCATCCCAAAGTAGCTAAATGGGGCAATAGAATTAGGCCTTGTTCATACATAGGTTTCTTTGGTATGAAGTGGGCAACTTCAAATAAATTCATTGGTTCAGCCCAAAATACAATGAATCTAGCATTAAGGGGTCCATTAAAGAGCATTTCCATGGGGTAGAACCTCTTTAGGGAATACCAGATTTTCATGCGGCTGATCTTGGGTTGTCACCCAAGCACAAATACCTTAGTTTGGAATAATATTTTTGGTGTAGAAAGTTTCAAATTCAGGATCTTCCATTGCACAAATCTCCTAGGAAATGAAATTATATGCTTGTAGGTTTAGAGCTAGACCAACTACTCTCAATAACACTCATCCATAAACCAATTATCGATCTGAATAACATAAAGAAGTGTAACCAATGTTTGTTGGAGAAAGCAACATCAAAGATTTGGGACCAAAAACAATTGACTGTAACCATGGAAAAAATTACTTCATATTGGGTTGGATTAAAATCACGAAATGTATTTGCACCATCACCATCCTAAAACAAAGTATTTTCCACAGTAGCATCATGAATAGCACATAAAAAAATAGCTCCTAATACTCCAGCAACTCCCATCATATGAAATGGGTTTAAAGTCCAATTATGAAAACCTTGAAAAATATATATGAATAAGAAAATAGCTACTATATCAAAGTTAGATGTGAAAAACCAACCAAATTAACCCAAAGGATGAATTAGAAATATAAAAACAAAAATAACAATTGGAGCAAAAAAAACAATTGCATTATAAGGATGTAATTGTATAAATCGAACAAGTTCAAATTGACACAACATGAAGCCTATCAAAACAAACGCTCCATGAAAAGTGACAAAGGTCCATAAACCTCTTAATTGACATCAACGGGTAAAATCTCCTTATGCTTCAAAACCCCATAAAAGTAGTAAAGAATGTGCTAAACTATTAATAAGGGTAAAAATTGCAGCAGTTAGGAAGTTACAACCTTTTAAATGAAAACTAGCCAACCCATGAGTATACCATGAAGTCACAAAAGTTGTACTTGTGAACCACCACCTAGTGAGAAATAAGCACAAGGAAAAAGCAATAGGCCAAACCAACCTACAAATATGAAATAGTCTGTTTTTAGCCAATCATCCATAAACCATTTGATTTTTTAAAAGACTTTCCAATGGCTATAATCATAATGATTCTCCCATTATATTACTTTAATCATTTTTTTTAAACACCTCAAATATGATATAAAATTCCAATAATTGATGGATTATTCCTTAATGAACCCTCCTATTTCTTTATTTTTAATTTTATATTCCTTTCCAGACTAACCGGATTGGACTAATTAACCAAATAAATTACTATATTTACTTCCTTTCTGGAAAATATAACACAAAAATTTTGTTTCATTATTTCATCCTAGAATAGACTCGAATAATTAAAAAATAACTCTAAAATAATTTTAATTACTGTAAATAATAAATAAATAAAAATATTTTATAATGTATTGGAATTTCACTATTTCCCAAAAAGATATCTCTTCCATAATATTCATTCCATTAATTAATCGAAAATGAATGACTCAACGACTTGGTCCAATAATTAAAAAATATTTTGTAAAAATTCTTTTGTACTAATTGATCAAACATGTTCGTTCGATATATGGAATAAATAAATGAATAATTTGTATTACTACTTCTATTAAAATCCATTATAAGAGTAGCCAAATTATTGAGAAATAGTAGCATCAAGTTTGCTAACAAATAAAATATTTTATTTCATTTTTGTGTCTCAAATGCACAATTTCAAAATCTTTTTTGTTCATACCCCCATCCCCTTTAAATTTCCATTATGATTCGATTGATAGGATATAAGGAATAATAACATACATAAGGAATAATAAGTCTATTTCTTTTTCTTATATTTCTTTTTCTTATTTGAAAGGTTCAAAATCTCTATCTTATTACGTATCTATAATTTTTTACTTATTCGAAGAAATAATAAGAGCCTTTTATCAGATTTGAACTGATGACTTATGCTTTACCATGGCAATACTCTACCATTGAGTTAAAGGGCAAGTAATCAAATAGATTATTGAAGAAATAAATTTATATATAATGTGTAATAAAAATAGTATTCTTGTCAACCCAATTTAAATAAATTTATATGAAATCAAAAATTTCAATTTTATATGTTTCTATTTGCTTCTCTCCCCATGTACATAGCATAGGAGGGTCGACACATTTAGATCTAATACATATATACATAAAATAACATTGTCAACGATCAAAATCTAAGACACATAACATGGAGGGACATAAATTAGTCACACAATTATAAGCATTAATATCACATAAGTATGACCCCATCCATGTATAATTAATAATGTTCAATTTGACTAAAATTTTGAATTGACTTAGGCAAACTAAACATGCCTATTGTTGGGGGTGGTGCATAAAACAAGCAAAAATACCCCTTTATTCATTTCAAAAATAAATTAATGATGTATGTCATTATAGTCACTATGTTAAGGGGCATAAAAAATATGGTTTTGTTATAATGAACGGAATCAAACTTTTATTATGTAATTTTTATTCCATGCACAACATTTGACTTCAAGGTATAGTCATGGAATAATGAGTTAGGGGTGCACCTTGAGAGTTTTAATAGGGAGTCTTGAAGGTCTATTGACAAGTTGATGTGGTAGCTTGTGATGGGCCAAAAAAACCTAATAGTTTTGAAACAATGTTGAAATGGCAAATCAAACATTAGTTACACCGCTTTAAAAAAGTGTTTTTGGTTATTTTATACTTATTAAATTACTTTCAAATTTATTCATGTGCTACATTAATATATTAAAAACATAGTGATATAAATTTATTAAGCATTCAAAAAACATTGGAATTAAACATAATCATATAAACTAAGCATTCGTTACACTTCTTCTAGTTGATCCTTATTTCATGAATGTACCTTGCATTCATTTCATTCACTTCATTAGGTACAAAACCAATGGGGGTAAAATTCATCCTTCGAATGTTTTTCAATTCATGTACACTCATTTAGTGAGTTTTGGTTAGTCCACAAGACTTTCGAAGTTGTATGTTTGCATTTGTTACATTTCATACAATTACATTTTTTACCTTATCCAATGGTTTAGATTCATCAATCAATTTTTAATTTAATACATGAAAAAACAAAATGTAAATGGCAGAAGACCTTCTTGCACATGACCAGGTCTTCATGTAGCACGAGAAATTATTGATGTGGGATGGTTACATTTTTAGGCTCAACACATCATTGGACTAGTTAGTACAAGAGAAAAAAGGTTTTGCATGTGACCTGATGATACACCACCATATTCAACAATTGTTCCCATTTCAATCAAGTTGACATGGGCAACATGTGTCCATAATAATGCCACTCATGGTTCTTTTAGTTTCTGAATACTTTGTCCCTTGCTTGCCTTTCTTTCTTTCTCTACAAGAGACAACACAAGTCACGAGCAATCCCAGCTAGTTGAGAACTTAATTCATCCCATCATGTGTCAAAGGTAAGAGGCCACACACCATGTGTCTTTCATCATGTGCATATATAGTGCGCGTATATTGTACCTGGCAACTGATAGTTAGCAGTTTTTTTTGTCAAAATATTTATTCATTTCCATAAATGAGTCTGGCAAGCCCAATTTGTCTATTTCAGATTTTTAATAGTTGGGCATAAGTATAAAATTTCCAGCTTATGAGAATAATGGAAGAGGCAATAAATAAATTTCTTTAAAATATTTCATGCAATTTCTTGAAAATAACTGAATTTTCAAACAATTCAGAAAGTTCACTGAGCATCTTGGATGATTAACTATCAATATCTCATCCCCTTTTGTCCGTTAATAACATCATTATGCCCAAACATTATAACACATGAATTTCCTCGCTTGGTGTTCACATTAGCATCTCCACATAGTGGAAATGTGGGGTTTGGGTCTAATTTTTCACATATAATGGATGACCCATCAGATCTAGGTCTAGGGAATATTCTTTGAAAATTAAAACCCATTGGTTCCAGGGCCAAGTTCAATTTTTAAGATTGTCAATTTTCTAGGTCAATGGTTCTAGACTTTTTGAGGCTAGTCAAATTTTAAGTTCAAGGCAAGGCTAGTTTTAGACCCTTATTTGGGATGGTTTCAGGGTCGAGTTCTAAATCAAGTCCAGATTTTAGGCCTATTGTTAAGTGATGCATAAAAATCAGATATCAAATCATGTAGACACAAAATAATAATAATAATAATAATAATAACAACGCATCATGAATATTATGATAAGTGTAAAATGTATTTTTTACCCTGATTTTCTCAAACAGAGCTTTTTTTCAAGAGCACATATTCTCATTATCACCTCTATGGTCTGATTTTCTTTCAAACACTAAGAAACGAGTTGTTGTACAACAAAAGTGTTCCTTCACATCAAGTGATTTCATTAAATTATTATGAGCGAATTCACTAGTTATAATGAATGGGACTTAACGAAGAAACAATGAATTCACTGGTCTAGTGAACAGGGACTAATGAATTGCACCCACATTTTGTAACAGATGATTTCCATGTAAATCTTACAGGGAATGAGAAATGAGAGAAAAAGAAACAAACTACAATTGCATAACCTTGTACCTACACCTACGACCTGGCCCTGAACAAAAGATCCCAAGACTCACGAGACTGGACCTTTTGTTGGATCCAGCTGATCCAAGGTTTTCCCATACCAGACTTAAGGCCAGATTTTTCCACACCTAAACATATGGGGCAGGTCTTGTGACAAGTCTTCACACACCAAGACCCATTAGGTTGGGCACCCAGGCTGAAAACCCGACCCAGGGCCTTGTATTTATCAGGCACAAGATTAGGGACAATTGTGCCTTAAAAAACAACTTATGCAACAAACATCCGACCCAAGTACTAGTTTGCAGCCAATGCAGAACTCCAATTACCTCATTATCTTTAAATTGATGTTTTGAGTCAAGGGCTTCAAAGGTCTTCTTAGCATGTCCAAGTTATGATGCCTTTGCTCAAAAGGCCCAGGATGAAGCCAGTGGGAGAAGCAGCCCCCAATCAAACACATGATGAACTTGAGCATGTCAACTAGTGTTGGTCTGGTATGTATATATATATTCATTCCTGCACATGGTATCTACTATCAACACTAGTGTCAAGGACCCTACCAGGCTGGTATGATCTAAGGCCATATCAACCTTGTAGTACTACCATCCTCGTAAGGTGATTAATGCCAGCCTTGTATCAGTTTTATATCAGATTCCATACCATGTATGTACCTGCCTCATATCAGGCATGAATTGGTCTTGACCTAACAAGAGGACCAAGCTGGTATGAAAGTTTTAAAATGGACCCAATAAACTTATCGGTAAAGTCAGGCGATTAGGGGGTGAGAATGGCCAGTTTCAGCATAATAAGGCATCAAATGTGTATCTGAGAATGAACTCTACAAAACGAAATAAGGGGGGACCCAAACTAGTTTTTCCACCAATTTTGGTAGTAAACTGAGTTTCATCCCCTCTTTCCTTTTTCATGAGCGCCTTCACCGCCGTTACATATATTTTCACTGCTCCTACCTGTACAACTACTATAATTATTCTCAAACCTTGTGCATTAAATGTTGAGTTTCAGCATTTCATACTAAGATTTAATAAAATTTCCTTACTTTGCGGATACCACTGAAAAAGGAGATAGGGGATGAAAGAGAGGGTGACTTTATGAATAACTTTAATACCAGGACCAAAGCTGGTATAAAAGTTTTTAAAAGGATTCACTACCAGGTCCAGGCTGGTATGAATTTTTTTGAAAAGTACCCAATACCAACACCAAGCTGTTATGTTCCAAAGTCAATACTAGACCAACACTGATATGAACCAGCCTGGTGCCAGCAACCATACTTACCTCTTTGGCTGTCATCTGATACTAGGTATATAGCAGATGTGAAGAGTACCTCTTGCAACAAGTATAGAAGTACATTACAATTCAGAGTGGAAAAGCAACTCCCTAAGTTATTATACTCATAGCAGGGCAGCAGCAGCAGCTCAATGCAGAATATTTTGAGCTGTCATCAAAGATGTGGTGGTAATCTTCAATTGCTTAAAAGAAAGTTGCACAACAAAAGGTGTCACATTATGCAGCTTCCCTGAGAATGGGCCATTTTGCATGCTGCAAATTATTCATGCCAATCTGCACAGGTGGTGGGTTATTGAAGATATTTGCCAAAAAGCAGCCTGGACAGCAGCAGTGTAACCAACCATCTGTCTATGAAGGAAGGTAGTTTATTTTATTTTGTTTTGTTCAATATTCAAGAACTTTTGAACGCTAGTCCAAACATTATGGAACCAAGCCCATGCACCCATCTTCGTTGAGAGCTTTCCAAAGACACCAAGAACACCATCTGAAGCATCCCAGTTTGGTGGATCTCATAACTACAAAATAAAACAAAGCAAACTACCTTCCTTCATAGATAGATATATGATGGGCTGACATGAATGTAACTTGCCTTTCTTGTGATAAGTTAGTTAGGTTGAAAAGAAATCTTGCCTTTCCAATGATGGGTGAAAGACTAGAATTGATATATTAGACCAAGATCTACTTGTTGATGAAGATGCCTCTATATTTTAGAGATAGAGGTTTGTCACAATGGAAGGAACCAAATTTCATCCCCCAGAGTTGCCAACTCACCCACACCTTCATTTTGTGTCAAATACAGTTCACAATACTCTCATAAACATGTTCATTTCAAACCCTCTTATTACACACTCTTTCACATGTTTTTTTTCTTTCATTTTTTTTTCAAGTGAAAAAAACAAGCATTTTATGTTGGAAAGTTCTCAAATATCTATGCACAATAGACAAAATATAAAGTCATTTGTGAGGAATTTTTTTTTGAAAATTAGTTGTGTTGCACAAATTTAATTTATTGTTATTTCTACAAATCATGTTCAATTGAAGTAGAAAAATAGTTGATCTTATACTAAACTTTTAGGTATTTTGCATGGGACAAAGACAAAATCTTAATTTTGTTTAAATGTAATCAAATTTTCAAGAACCTTCAATGGAAGAAATATATGTATTCATATTGTAATTTGTAAATAGATCTTTCTATAAATGAATTTTGATGACTTTTTCTTTCAACACAATTTTTTCTTCATAATCAATCTTTGTGGTTATCACATATTGTCCAACTTTATTATTCTATTATTCATAAATGATTTTGCAAATTTGTCCCACATTCTAAATATTTAGTCCATTTAATAATAAGACATTATGTTTGTATAAAAAGTATTTAATTTTTACTTGGGCTAAATTTTACACAAGCATATTTTAGATGAATTCAATTTTGGTTAAGACATCATTACACATTGATACATTGATTATCATTTGTTGTTGATCAAACCATGTATGTCCAATTTTAATTTTCTTTTTAATAAAATTTGATGAACTTTACTCCCATGGATGGGAATCTCACATTACACATGTGAAACATTTCATTGATTTGAGAAACATCTTGTTTGCATCTTTTAGAAAACTAGTAATATATTCATGTTTTGTGAGTCACACATATTATGGCATATGTTGTCGTGGTCTTGTGAAATATTGTTTACATCCTTGTTGACCAAAATGACATTTTAGTGAAAGGTAACCATGGGATGCACCCATGTATATATATATATATGATAGCAAAAGGTCCATGTGCAAGCCCCTTGTGCAAAATAGCAAAGCAAACCAGGAACATCCATGGACATCTCAAGATATATTGTGATGAAATGAAACAACTAGAATACCATAATACCTTGGCAGCTTCAATGCTGATTATATTATTTTCAGAAATATTAAAACTTTCCCAAAAAAATTCAAAGAGCAAAATTTGGTGAAGGATAATATTGAATCTTCAGGAATACTCTGTTTGTCAAAATGGAAATTACAAAATTAATTAAGTATGTGACAGACAGACATGTGTTGAAGTTGCTATGGTAGAATCTGACAGCCCAAGGGGAGGATCACAGTAAAGATGATGTTGCAATGACATAGGTATCCATGATCCATCATGATCAAATCAGAACATAGACATCCAAACACAACCTTCAAAAAACTCGTTTGAAACACTCATGGACTTGGTCTCTTTGAGTAAGTGAGTATAATACCATCTCAAATCAACAGAACTTTTACCATACAATATGCTAGAACATGAGATCAGGTCACCCATCAATAATAACATCTGATAGTAACCAGTTGACAACTCTCAGCGCCTCCAGTACACTGCTGCTACATATATTTTCACTGCTCTTACCTGTACAACTACTATAATTACTCTCGAACCTTGTGCATTAAATGCTGAGTCTCAGGATTTCATACTCAGATTTAACAAAATTTCCTTATTTTGCGGACCTCCTCACGCAAAGAGGGGATGGTGGATGAAAGGAAGCCCAAAGACAGGATGATAGCTGGCCAACACCTGTTGTTTTTTCCTTTGGTTTTTCTTTTGATACCCTAACAGGCTTAAGCATGAACCCAATTGGCCAACACATGCAAGCCTTGTGTTCATCTTTTCAGTCTAGCCTTTCATTGTTTTTGGTCGAGCTGTGACACCCAGTTGCATGCTTAGAAGTCAGGTCACCTTCCCTCTCTTCCATTGCTGAGAATCTTTATGGTTATGTCGTACTGAGCTTTGATTGGGCCCACACTGAAATTTGGTGGAAAGCAGCTGATGCAAAAAAGCTTTAAGTACCCTAAAAAGATTTGTGTTGTCAAAGTTCGTATCAATTTTGTCCTTTCTATCAACATTTTGTTGTGTTGTTCATTTTCTGCCTTCTTTATGAGCTTTTTTAGCTTTGAGGCAATCTGCTTGGGTGCAAAGAAAGTCTTTGGGTATAACAAGGTGGGCCTGGCCTTCATAACACCATGGGCTTAACCTTTTTGGGCTTGAGCACTCAATCATACTAGCACAAAATTTGAACAATATTGGTTGATTGTAAAATAGTTCTACTTTGGAAGTGCACATACCACATAGCCTTGGTGTCATTCATGAACGAATGTGCATTGATTTGAGAAAGAAGTCACACATTTTACAATCAACCAATATTGTTCAAATTCTGTGCTATCATGCTGATTGGGGAGGGGAAGGAAGCTGATTGAGTCCCCCTGAGGCTGATTGGGAGTGCAGCCAATTCTGCCACCCACCCTTTTTCTTTAGGGAACTTAATTGGGGAATGCCTTGCTCTAAGGACATTACGCTGCGTAACAAACCAGACAGAATGTTTTACTTCCATATTTTTTTCGTGATATGTGGTGGGTATCCACCAAGTATCATTGGAAAAAAAGGTGGAAAAAGAAAAGATGGAAGGCATTCTGGCCCACTCTAGTAAGTGTTTTTGGTGTTTGAAATGCCTCCTCACCTTTCATGGAGGACAAATTCTGGCTTGTAAAGTGCCCTCCAAATATGCTAAAATAATTCTGCTGGTGGTAGGGGCATGGTGGGCACATTCTCAAAACAAGGGGCTTAGGATGAGCTAGTGGAATCTGGCCCCACATTTTGGGTATGTCTCCCACCTTGGGGTTTTACCCAACCTAAAGTGCGGGACAAAGGTTATCATGAACCTAAACATATACATTCCACAAGGCATAGGAGGGGGGAGGGTTGTTTTGCCTCCTCCTTAAGAGCAGGAAGGATCTTAAGCCTATGAGATCTTACCCTTACTTATAGATGTAAGATCTAATGTTAAGCAATCCTCACATACACAACCAGTTCTCAAGCTAGTTATTTGGTTGGTTCTCTCAATGAGAATTCGCATTTTTAGTTTAGGTTCAAGGTATCATTTGGTGCCAACTCTAATACCTAGGGTGATTATTGGGCAAATCATCAAGTCCAATTCTCACCTTACTAGAGGTTAAAAATTCTAGTAGGTTGAGAAAATAGGCATATACCTTGTCAAGTGAAAATTCAAACCCAATGACACACCCCCATGTTCTTTAAAAGATTCAAATGTCAGTTCAAAAATGGAAACAACAAAAGAAGGAGTTGTGTCTAGCTCGCAACACTTTGTGTGTAGAAAGGCATGTTGGAGCTCTGGGATGGGGACTATGACAAATAACAAGCGGATCAATTATTCACACCAACCTACACAAATCAAACAACAAGTTGGTTAGTGCATGATTGGAGCACTTTTGGTGCATGGACAAGCCACGAGCATACAGAGATTCGCAAGACTCATCACAACCTGGAATTGGCAAAAACCACCACCTTCCCTCTTATAGTATTCTTTGTTATGATCATGAAGCTTACACCCAAATGTCATTTTATTCCAAGACTTCCAACTTGGGAGTCTCAAATTCCTGAAATTAGGACTCCTTTGACTTTGGAGGCTTATAACTTTTTGTGCAAACCTTCAATTAAGGTGATGTGTGAAGCAAAGTTGTAACCCTTGTTGAGAGCTTTCCAACGATATATGAAACGCCACTTGCACACAAGTAAATCAGGGCAATTCTTGACTTTTAATGGTCAGGAATCAAATTGGCACTTTGATTCCCGACCTTTCTTTTAGCCATAACTTGTGTTTTAAATATTCAAATGGGATGCATGAACCCATTTTAGACATCTACATTTCAAGATCTTTCTAATGTTATAATGAACTTTTCAATCAAATGAGTTTTGACCCCTATAATCATTTTAAAGATTCAGGAATCCATTAGGACTCCAACTCCCAAAATGGGATCCCATTTGGGAATGTGTGGGTTCATTCCCTCACACCTTCATACACTCCCAGGAGCATGAAATGTGACTCCCGGCCTTCATTCTCAGCTGTCGCAACCCTAGCCTTGGCTCGCGACCAAGGCAAGTGAAAGGTTGCGGGCCTATAAGTAGACCCGGGAATCATATCCCATGCTCCCGGGAGTGCAAAGAGTGTGAGGGAGTGAACCCTCACACTCCCAAGTGAACTCCCATGTTGGGAGTTGGTGAGAATTGGAATCCCAAAAGGACTCCCAGAACTTCAGAGAGCGTTTTGAGGGGTCAAAACTCCATGGCTTGTTGCGCTCTTTATGTCAATGGAAAGGTCTTGAAGTGTAGATGTCCAAAATGGGCT
>Ga0209611_10005183_pt1 | contig 22010 bp, 18 predicted proteins | sample S1TSphgellanicum_3_FD_187693 | JGI IMG/M metagenome (GOLD analysis project Ga0209611, IMG submission 187693) | Host-associated microbial communities from peat moss isolated from Minnesota, USA - S1T2_Fc - Sphagnum magellanicum MG (SPAdes) (version 2) | ecosystem: Host-associated > Plants > Peat... | reverse complement strand
GGGGGGGGGGGGGGGGGTTATGTACACATTTTTTAGGGTCAACAATTTATGCGTAAGTTAGTCGTGGGGAGTGTCGCGTTGCAACTTCTAGCATGACAACTGTTATTAGAGCATGTCCAATTGTAGCAATAGATTGGCTTTTCCACTATATTTTGGATGAAGATTTATCATAATGGTGTAAAATTGTTGGCCTGGACTACTAGCCGTTCATAAGAACACCCTACCCGTGCAGCCAATTTCAGGAATAGAATTTCCAAATTCAAGCAATGAGAAGTAGCATCATGGAGTGAAGGGGGCTTTCCCTTTTCTTTTTCTTTTTTTTAGGGGTTTTCTTGTGGGTGGGTGAATAGTAAATATGCCAACATTACAAAAGGCCTTCTAGAAACACTGGCAGAAGGAAAAGGATAATCCACAATGGACCAACCAAAATGATTGACTTGAGCAATACCCAATTAACACCACGGGCCAACGCCTTTCTTGAGTCTAGTTTTGGAGGTTCATGGGTGGGAATTGTGGAGGAATTAACATTTAATTAATTAATTAATTAATAAACATTTCTCCTCAACTTTGTTAAATATTGAAAGAGGTTGAAATGCTGATTGCCTATTGTTGGGCATGCTCAATTATTTTGATAAAGAAGAAACTAATTACTTTGAATGGGGAGGTTGTTTACTTAGGTTATGATGGTGTGAAAAAGATGACAAACTAAAGTGTGTTGTCCAAAGAAAGCATTGTCAGCGTGTGAAAACCAAAACCCAATTGTCAAGTCACATGTTTGTAGGCCACACCTTCTTCTCTTGGAGAACAAGGTAGTGAAATAATAAAGACACGTGTCGTGTTACATGGAGTTTGGTGGTGGTGGTGATGGTGGTGGTGGGGAAGGAGGAGAGAGGGGGGGAGGGGATTTGGTTCCTTCTAGAATGTTGTAGAATATCTCTCTGCATAACATCTTTCATCCATATTAATGAATGTAGTTGGGTGCATAGGCCTTTTATGGGGCCCTGTCCCCGGACTATCGCATAGATCCAACTTTGGGAAGCTTTACCTTATTAGAACCGATTTCACATTAGGTGAACCAGTTTCTTTGGTGAAACCAATTTCACATTACGTGAACCAGTTTCTTTGGTGAAACCGATTTTTTGTGTGTTAAGAGTGTGGACATAGTAGGTAGATGTTCAATATCTTATCTATTGGCAGGGCCAACCGTATTTGTGATACCTTGTTTTTAATACTTGAGATAATACATATGGGTACTTTGAGAAGCGACAAGAGGATGAATGCCATGACCGATGATTATTAGGCCTAAAACTATTCATCATCATAAGAGCCCATGGGGGTACACCTATTGAGAGTGTAACTTTGACCTCTTGGTATTTTGCAGGTGTAGTATCAATCAATCATTCAAAACTCCAAAATGATATTGTAGGTGGAGTGATCTTCTTAAAAAGGGACAAGATGCCCAAAAGAGAGAGGGGGAAGAGAGAGAGAGAGAGAGTTGTGTGTGCAAATTGTCAACACGCCCAACATATGTGACTCAAGTAAGAGAGGTTTGTAAGTTCTTACATTCTACAGTGAAGTGTGTTTTTGTCAGGAACACTCCCACCAAATTCTGATGCTACATCATTGGTTGGATTCATCGATTTCCATACCAGCTTTGGTTTGGTAGGTGCTATGTTTATTCAGCCCCTTTGCAAGGAAATGGGCAATCAACCTCACGAACACTCCCTTTTTACACTTGTAGCCATAAAGAGCATCATTAGACGAAATACAAACCTTTACAACCATTGATAACAATACATTGTGCAAAAGTAGGATAACTCATCCAATTTGCAAGCTGAATTTTTTTTTGTAATAAAAAAAAACCCTAATAAAAAACCCTTGCATTTACAATCACCCATATTGCACATTTGGCATAGACTTCAACCATATGATAAGGTAGTAGATGTCACATACAAAAGCTTGCAAAGTGGCTATGGTCCATATGAATCTTGGACATGTGGTGCAATTTACAAGAGCCATATAGACGGGAAGATTAGGACCAAAAAGCCCACGTCACAAAAACAAATTGCCCACGACCTTCACCAACATAGCCAAAAAAAACCACTTTTGTGGCATGCAAGTGCATGTATTGTTGATCTGGCTATTAGGTCTCCACCTCACTAAGCTTCCAATAGGAGTTAAAACAATATATACGCAATTGCTAGTAGAAAGGAGGGCTATGGTGAAAACTTCAAGCCCAAAAGTTTTGGGTCACAAATAACAAAAGCTAGCCAGTTGCAATGAAGTAAGGAAATGAAGATGCCTGTGGGGGACATACATCCTTTAAGATGATAGAATATGGGTTAGACAAGAGAACTATTCCACGATGTGAATGAATGGATGATGTCTGTTGAGCTCCGGCAAATTTCAAAGCAGGACTTTACAATGGGTGGACTCGTCGGACTCTCTTGGGTCCACAATAAATCCATCATCCATGCAATAACTGTAAAGTGACCATCTGTTTTGGAATAGTGCAAAAGCTTGATTGCTTTTTCTCACTTTTGAGGACAATGGACCCTTTTTCTAGGTAAGAATGTCCATGAGTTTTGGCTTCATTTTGTTGTTGTTTAGTGTGTGTGTGTGCGGTTTCCTTCATTCATTCACTCAATCTCTCTCCTCCCTTTCCCAAATTCATGTATATCAGAGCATCTCCAACAGTGCTCACTATGTATCTCTGGATAGTCAAATGAAATGTCAAAGTTTAACTGTTTTTTATTTTGGCAAACCCCACCAATAAAACTGAAACTGTATATACTTGGGGGACTATTAATAGCGAACCACTTGGACCAATCATTCTGATCGACCAATCAGAATTACTGAAGCGCAGTCAGGTCCAATCTATTACACTCTTTTTTGGAGGTGCACAACTGTGTTGCGCATTTTACAAGACACAGCAAGCTGTGCGAATTTGGTGCTGAAAAACCAATTTCCTGAACGAAACCGGCACATTTTGACTTGTTCCAAATAAATTTTACTGTCTGGATTCACATACTGAGCACTGTTGGAGCTGCTCTTAGAACTGTTTTCTACTACTTTTAGTGTAAAACACTGGCAGAAACTTTCTAGTGTGGCCTATTTGGAAGAAAGCAGCCTCTATTGGGCCTGTCTGATGCTCAGGGGTGCTAAGGACCCCCACCCCCACCCACCTCCCCCCCCAATACTCGTCAATTCCACCCAGGCAAGCCCTTCTTTCAGGAAGCCTTGGGTGAACTTGCATCCATGTTAGTACCATGGTTAAAATCCCAAAATCCATTTAAATTATTTCTAAATATTACGAATATATCGCAGTCATTGATTAAATCAGGGTCACTGAGTTCAAATCTAATATTTTTGGGGCTTAATATGGCCTCTAAGGGGCCTTGGTAAAAAAGGCGAAGGTAGCAAAGTGGGTGCTAGTTCACCCTGGCCACCCCATTCCTAATGCATTACCTTATACTCCTATATTTCTTAAAGGAAAGGGATACCCTTTTGATGCATTCATGTGAGGTTTAACCTTGTCCATGCTTCAATTCTTATTATCTTGTGTGCCGGACATCTAATTGCTACCATTTGGTGAGCTAGGGTTTCATCCATGTGGCGAGCAAAGATGCCCAAAGATGTGATGATGTGGGTTACTTTGCCACATCATTGTGCAACTTTTGAGAGCTTGTGGAAGCTTGATACAATATTTGCCATATTAGAAATGACTTAGAATCTCATTGAGTTTTCCACTAGTTTCGTTACATAATCCAAAATTGCAAATTCAAGTGGGACTTGTGACGTTCCTTTCCCCTATTTAACACATTTCATTACAAAATGAATTGATTTTTCTAGGGTAAGTAAATAAGGATGGAAGGGGTTTTCTTCTTGTGAATCCTCTCCCCATCCTCTTTGACTCACATTTGTCTGAAACAAGTCTCTTTTTCAGGAGTTTTTTTGTTAGCTCAAGTGTCAATTATCCAGATGAAAGTGTAGAAAAAATGGCAATCAACCATAGGAAGATTAGCCAAATCTGGCTATAAACCAGATAAGAAGTACAAATTTTTAAAATCAACCTTCTATATTCAAACCAAGTATAAAAATATGACAATTTTTATTATTATTTTCTCACTTCTGGCAATTGAAAACCCCCCAAGACCAATTCATTTATGATTTTTAAATTTTCCCTTGAAGTTTGGAGGAAGAAGGTTTGTGACCCACATCCTTCAATTCTCTTTCAGTTGTGGGGCTGTGGCAGTGTAGGAGTATACCTGGACCTGATTTAATTGCATGTGGAATGTTTGCATTGGCAAAGTCTTGGAGACTGTTATGGCTACATCAAGCTTCCAAGACACAGAGTTGTAGCTCTAACTTTCCAACAAAGTTCAATTATCTTTGTCATAAGAATTTACATATTGATGGCTTCCATGCCATGATGGTCAGAGTTGGCCTGCATCATGTATAGTCGGGCATCAATACAAAACTTGCATCTGTGCATAGTTGTTGAGGGACCTTACGGGTTTCTGATGACAGTCTTGATACCAGTTGGGCTGGCCCAACAGAACACCAAGCAAGTGGGAGACTCTTATTTACATTGGATTTAGGCAGGGAAGATCTTCTTTCCCAAAATGTGTATAGAAGTGGCTAGTGGTGATGCTTGTTTCACATCTTTCCTTAAAATCTGATAGCAGCAATTGTTTTTACAAGTTTTTGTCTGCTGCAATTTTTTTGACAAATTGGGTTACTACAGTACTTCTGTGATTATGACTTATAGCAAAGTAGATGTGAGATATGTCCATTTGTAGCTCTTTCCATGATCCTGATCAAACTCTATTGTGCAAAGAGAGGCTTTGAGTGCAAACACTTTGTGAGTTCAATATATTGCACCTGCCTATCAAGTTACTAGGCACATTGCTGCCTAATGTTTATTAACTTTTTTGCTGTCATTTAATAAACATTAGGGTTTGGAACTTCAATGAAATTAGGCAGATAAATTAAACTTCACAAGTACACATGCACTGCATGCAAATGAAGCTTTCATGCATGGCCTCATGTGTCCAAGATTTGGTCCTCATGTGAGCTACACCCCAAGAGGAGTCCATTACATGTGCAGAAATGCCTTTCTAAGAGGTATCCCTCACCAAGTCCACAAAAGTCTTTCTATTGGACATTTGAAACTTTTGAACACTCAAAATACGCTTATTGCATTAAACAATCGCATAACATAAATGTTAATGAGAGAATGATTGTTATGTTATACATTTAAAATGAATGATTAATTTCCCGTTGTATTCACTTAACCAACCACATACATCACTTATGGGCAAAATGTCATCTTGAAACCTATGAGATTATGCAAGCTACCGGTCTTTTAAAATATTCATCCTTTTCATGATCGTTCGTAATTTTTTGGCACCTTCACACTAAAATATATTGTGTTTGACACTTATGAAGTTGAACAAATTGACTCTGGTCCATCCTTAGTGCTTCCTCATCCAAAACAGTTGAACACTTCATCAAATTTTGAAGATAGTCACCTAATATGATGGATGAATCCGTAGATAGTAAGTCCTTATGCAAAAGTTTCCAATGTAGAGGGCCCATAAACTACATGCACACATTCTTTGGTTATGTGATAATCCTTGGATGATCCAAAGATTTCTTGTCCTCCCAAGGACTATATCAGAACTGCCACTTCTTTGAAGTTTTTCAAAAAACTCAAAACCAATGGTTAGGTACTTTGTTTTGAATTTCTTTGGAAACCCAAAACTATAGGTTACTTCATTTTGGACATGTTCAAAATCCCAGAACCAAAGGTTATAACAAAGTAATCAAAGAACCACACCCAACAAACACTGTAGATATGCATTCAACAGATTTGATTTTTCCAGCCATGTGGTGACAGTCCTTTTTATCCTTAAAAGAAGTTCATTCTAGACTTCTGGGTTCCCAACATTTCAATTAAAAAACTCCCAACCCAGGTCCAATTCCAAAGCCAGGTCCAATTCCATATCTAGTACACATAGGGCAAGATTGAAATGGTGTGACATGGACCACTTAAATATACCCATTTTCACTAAAAGGAAGCCAAATTATATCTTTATATATTCAGCTCTTGATGATGGTATATAGGTGAACTAAATAGCTTTTGCTGTGTAGTTGAGGGTGCCGAAGGAGGTGACCAAATCCAGTGTAAAACTGTTGGAAGTGGCTGGAGTGTTGACCTGGTTTGGAATATAGTGCACATGTGAGTTGCTCATATTTGAAGATGAACATCATTGGTTTCAACCCCATTTCCTACCGTGCCTTGTGGCCCCAGTGGAGTGAGAGACTGGAAAAGGAATGGAATGGCTGGTTGTTGGGTAGCTCCCCAAGCCTAGGACATTAGTTGCTTAAGAAAGTCCTATTGATGGGGGAAGAGCAATTGCTTGAAGTAACTATCTTCCACCCCTTCTACAGGAATGAAAACACAAATGAGATAGATACCTGCTGGAAATGAAGGAATTTGCCCAAGTGTGGTGGACAAGATCATTTTCATGATTTCTTCCTGGGGCATGGCGTGTTTGTTGAAGAATTCTACCCTGAAAGGAAAGGGATGGATCTGTTTCCCAATATTGATTATAGAAACTTGAATAGAATAAGAATGCATGCCAATGAGATTCACTACTGCTCTTGAGTCTTAACTGTAAGAAGCACCTCTTTCTAACCTGTTACTATGTCCATGTGTTACTGATCTAATTACGATCCAATCAATGACTGCTGTGCCATCTGATTAATCAATCTTAAGGGTCGTTCACACTTGCAGATAAGTTAATAATTCGTAGATTCCAGCGTCTACCACTACTGTCGGTAACTTATCAACCCATTCCCTAGTTCATAACTTATCAAGTTCAAAAAATAACTCTCGCTCCGGCCATCGTTATCACAGTCCGCTCCAGCCATTACTGGAACAATCCGACGTTTCATTGTCGCAAAATCTGAAAGCTTCATCCCGGCAACACTCAACGCCATCGCCAAACACACGAAGATCAGGTCCGAAGCTCCATCAATGCTAAACCATGCGCATCACCATCGCTAGCTGCCCCCCATCCTATGATTGGAAAACTATTTCATGTATTATTATTGTTCGTGCAATTCACGATTGTGTGACCTCATTATTTACCTGCGCAAGACAATACAACACAATGCACATTCAAAACCTAAATTTTTTTAAAGAAAAATTATGGACCAAGTTCTCTATGTAAGGTTTCTGAGACATAAACACTCCCTCTTTGTTAAAACTAAAATTGGCACCTAGATAATGTCCAATCTGCCCCCAAGTCTATATATCATCTTAAGCCTTGATTCGGCCAACTATGCTTTGAACCAAATCAATTTTTTCTTCAACTTCACCTGTGATGATCAAGTCGTCTACATACATAGAGAGCATGACAACAAATATCTTCTTGTCACATGTGATGCTAGAAATAAAGATTAAAATGATCAATAATCTTGGTCATATTTAAATTTGTGAAAAAATGATCAATCTTCTCATACTAGGTTCAAGGAGCTTGATGAAGCTTGTATAATGTTTTGTAAACTCAACACACCAAATGTTTGTTTCGAACCTTTGGGTGCAAACATGATAACATGAGCCACACCTACTTGCTTTTGGGATTGCTTTTGAAGGAATTTTTTTAGAATTTTTCTCTAAATTTTCAAAAAAAATTCAAAATTTTATCATTTTAAAAAAAAAATTTATTTGAAGCTTTATGTAATAGATTTCATAATATATGTAATATTGAAATTTATTTATAAGTAATTTTAATGTTAAAAAACACGCGTTACAATGTTTAATGAGTGATTTTTATTCATCGAATTTTTAAAAAATTAATTCACATGTTCCAATGATATATTATGAACCTTATCATATAAAAAAATCTTATATTTGTCACACCAAATTAAATTATCACTTCTAAATGTGAAAAATTAAGCACATGTTACATTTATTATGCTTCTTATTAGTGTGATTGCACCCATTTACAAAACCTTAAAGTTATTTCGTGCAAATTTGCTCCTTGAGGTTGTCATTCGATAAAGTCATTTTGACATCCATTTGTGCAACTTTTCAACCAAAATGTGTCGCAAGAATTATCATAGTTCTGATTATACTTCATTTGAATATCATTGGTGCAAAGGTTTCATGAAAATTTAAACCTTATGTCTAATCCTTCCCTTTTGCAACCCCATTTTGTTTAGGTGGACCCGTGTTGGCTAAATTACCTGTTGACTATGTTGTATTTACAAAAATTGATGAAGTCATGCTTAATGTATTCCCCGCCATTATTAGATCTTAAAATTTTGATTTTTTTTCCCTATTTCCTTTTGAACTTCATTTTTGAAGATTTTAAATGTAAACAAGGTGTTTAATTTCTTCTTCAAAAATTAGACCCATGTCTTTCTATTGTAATCATCAATAAATGTGAAAAAATACCTTGATCCAAATAATGATGGCATAAAGAATGGACCACACAAATATTTGTGTACCAAATCTAACACATCCTTAGTTTTTGATTGGGAATTTTAAATAATCATCTTTCAAGATTGCTTGCTAACCAAACATGATGTGCAAACTCATGTTCCTCTTGTTACTATTGGTTGACTAGTTTCCAACTGTTTTAATTTGTTGTGTATAGAGCTTGGTAATGAAGATGTGTCATTCTCTTGTGCCATAATGTAGTCTAACCATGGTTGAGGTCAATAGTTTTCATGTCTATTCTACTACAAATGCTTTCATAATTTTTGAAGAATTTTTAACAAAATGAACTCAAGTTTGTAAAGCCCATTCTTCACATCTTTTACACATTTTGCAACTACTATATTTAGGTTTTGATCATGTACAACTAGGTAATTTTTTAAATCAAAGATCAATTTTTTGCTTTTATATGTAATCATACCAATGAAAAAAAATGTTTCATGAAACCTAAGACATAAAACACATCAATGATACTTTTTATTTCTCCAAAAATTGAAGAAAGTTTCACTTTGCATTTTCCATACACACCATGCATTTGGCTTCTTACATATTTAACATTCTATATTTTCACAAAATCTTCTAGACATGTAAAGTTAGACTCGTTTCCTGAGATGTGTTTTGTAGCACTTGAATCAAGGTATTAGCAATTTGTGGCACTTTTATCATTTTCTGCTTCTAAATTAGCCACTATCATTTCAAAAAGATCCAAATTATTTTTAGACTCAATTTCCTTTGATTCTTTTTCCACTACATTTGCCATTTGATCAATCTCAATTGCTTCCTCCTTTCTTTTGATTTGACTTGGCTTGTTTCTAGAGTCGGCACTTTTGGCAATCCCAAGTTTTTTCAACTTTAGACAATTGTTTGCCCAATGATCAAACTATCCATAGTTGTACATCACAAACTTCATGGGTCATGATTTTGTAATAATAGTTGTGTGAAATTTTTTTTTCATAGATTCATATGGAATAGACATGAATGTCATTCATCTACTTGTATTGTTTGAACATCGATGTCATGTGCATGTTTAAACATGAATGTCATATGCAGATTCGTATTGTTTACACACAAAAGTCAAGCACACGACTTCCATATTTAAATAATGCATGACATTTGTGTGTAAATGATATGAACCCCTGAAATAATAAATTTCACACAAATTTGGAACAAACCCATGAAGCCTATAATTTTGTGATGTAATAATTTTCAAAACACTTGAGGTTTTTGCCTTTGTCAACCTTCTTTTTCTTTGGAATATTTTTGAACTTCAACAACAATGTTTCTTCAGTCTTAATTTGATCACCATGCAACCCCTTTTTTTATGCCTCCTATGATAGCTTAAATGTCAATTTGTTAAAATATGGCGATGTTTCTTGAAAAAACACAGCTTGCACAAAATTTTCGTAAGATCCAAGTAAGGCATTTAACATTGTGAGAACTACATTTTCATCTCAAATTATATTTCCTACTCCTACAATTTGAATTAAAAGGTCTTTGACAATGAAAAGGAAATTTAACATGCTTGAATCCTTTTACATGGTCAACCTATAAAATTTGTTTATGAACATGAGACATCTTGTAGTTTGTGTCGACTCATAAATTTTTTTTAATGCATCCCACACTTCTTCGTGATTGTCCAATTGAAATACATGAAAATAATTTCATCTTTCATAGAAAGGTTTATGATAGCCAATGCCCTAATTTGCCATTGTTGGAACTTAGTTGTCAGATCTTGATCCATAATTGTTCATGGTAGATCCAGCAAAATTAAATGCCAAAGCATCTCACGCATCCTAAACTTCCAAGCTCCATGATTGGTAGCTCCTAATAGTTTATATTCATCAAACACCGTGCAATTTCTTGAACTTTCCATTTAGATAATCTAAACATTCGAGTACTTTGACCTTATTGGGTTTTACTAACTTGAGTTCTTTGATCTTATTTGATTGCAATCACCTTGACTCTTTGTTGATTTTAGGTTGCACGATCTAATGTTGATCTCCAAATGTCCAAACATTGGTTTAAATAAATTTACAAATGATCTATACTTTTGTTAAGCTCTACCCCTATAAGGGAAAGGGATTTTCACATCAGTTTGCACTCAAATGTTCTTTGCACAAAAATAGCTAGTTTCAAACTATAATAGAAACTAGGTACTAAAATAGCTAGTTTCATATTATAATAACACACAATCTTTGTGTTAGGGTCAAGGTTTGGAGATTGTTAGAGGTGGTGATTGTCCTTTGTTTGTTTTTCAAGTTTGCTTTAAAGTCTTGTGTCATCATGAGTAGGTTTTGTGTATGGTCATGGTGGTGTGCCAGACATAACTAGCTAGTGTTTGGGGGTGAGGTTTTTGGAGTTGTAGGTGTGTTTTTTTGTTGGAAGTGATTCACAATTTAAGTGGATAGAATTATGAAGACGAGGAAAAGAGGAGGAGGAGAAGAGGTGAAATGAGCATTGATTCTAGTGAATTTTCTTTTTGTTTTTTCTATGTTTCGATTTGTTTAGTGGTTGGAATGTGTTGTTGCACTTTTGCTATAGCAATAACAACAAGTAGTTGGTCTAGATTCTTGTAGAGGTCAATGGTGAGTAATTGGTTGAGCTTCTTGTAGAAGTCTGACTTATTGCAATTTGTTGCAATGTTATTGGCCAATAGTTGGTCCAACTTCTTGTAGAAGTTAATGGTGGGTAGTTGGTTGGGCTTCTTGTAAAAGTCCACCTTATTGCTATAATGTTGTTAGCTAGTAGTTGGTTTGACTTCTTGTAGAAGTTAGGGGTGGGTAGTTGGTTGGGTTTCTTGTAGAGGTTCGACTTATTGCTACAACCTTGGTGTGAGGTTTGGGTATTTTATAAGTTTGTAATAATTATAAAATAATGTTTTTTGAGTGTAGTTAGTGTGTATGGCTTCATTAGATTATAGTAATATGAGTTATATGATAATTTGTGAAGTCGGGATAAAAATGATTAAATATTGGCACTATTTTGTAAAATCTATGTTTGTATATCTTGGTTGCATGCAAGTAGGCAAGCAAGGTGGTGGCTAGCTTGGCAAGAGCTTGGTGTGATTCAAGCTTGTAAACTTACTTCCAAAATTACAAAACAAACCATTAATACATTTTGACCTTGAGCTCAAATGACAAGTTCTTTGACACTTTGTGAAAGGCTCTCATAAGGTCATGATTGCATTTGTTGTCATGTTGCATTCCAAACATTGTTGTGTTGGAGATTTGTTTGAAATCCATATATATGCATACTTGTCCTTTCATTTATTTGAAGTAATTAGAAAGTAATAAAAAAAAACATGCTTTATAGATCAAAGATAGGTAATATATACTATAATATTTAACAAACCCAGTGTAGACTAAATTCCAAAGTGACTGCTCAATGATCTCTACTCTTCCCATATCTACATTACATAGTTCTCTTCAAATGTCTAGCGACATTGAACCCAATTTCCATTTATATGGTTTTGTGATGATGATATGAATATGCTTTTCTACATGGCACCCAGGTGAAAGCATGGTAAAATATACAATTCAATTACCTTGGTAATCTACTTATCAAGCTAACAAGAAGTACGACTAAAATCCATCATAAAATTATTATACATTTATTTATTTTATTTAAATGATGATAAAAAAAGATATTTTTTCACTATTATGATTTTTTAAAAAATTTACGTTGTAAAAGTAGGTTTCAAGTAGATTTTTTAAAATGTAAGTAGCTTTTGAAACCTAATTTTTGTAGTGTAACATTTGTTTCAAGTATGTGTCAAGTATATTTTACTAAAGAGAAAGTAAAATTTATTTATTTTCCTTCATTTGACTATACAATGATCTTTATGTTATAACTTCGCACAAATCTATTTCATTAAATTCCTTAATGAAAAAGTATTTTTGAACACCATATTGGCTAGTCAAATTCAAAAGTACTTATTACTCCAAATTTTTTCAAATTTTGTATTCAACTTAACACAAACCCAATGGAAAGCACCATGGTTTCAAAATGAAATTTAAGTAAAAATTGAATCTACTTTCTTATGTTTTCGTGAAAAACTATCTCTTTTAAACTTGATTTTTTTTCATCAACTTTTTTGGTATAAAATACCATGCTTTCACCCACCCATTCCTATAATAGTTCTTCTTATTGCCACTCTGTTGTTGGAACCCAGTATGTTGCGTATCATTCTTGCCCTTACGTGCAAAGATGTTTTGATCTTGTTTTTGTTGGTTGTGAATTTTGCCATGGCTTACTTTGTTAGCCTCACCAAGTTCTTAGTTACCAAGCACACCAATGCCTTGACCTTATAGGTGTTGGGCAATGCCAAGGGTGTTGTAGTTACAATGATATTCGTAGTTGGAATCTTGGGTTATAGTCTCATAGTCTTTGGTGTTGTCCTTTATAATGAAGTGAAATGGGGATGTAAGTGATGATTTTTTGAGGTTTTCATGTCTGTCAAGACATAACCCATTCATTCTTTCACATTTTTAAAAAAAATTGTTGGTATCAATGATGCAAGCTTGCTACTTGATCCATTTCATAGAGATTATTCCTTGTGCATTCTTTCTAGGGTTATATTATTCCCTTTACACCAAAATATTGTCAAGAATTTCTTTGAAATGAGTCTACTTGAAATCAAATACCTAGAGAAAACCTTCTATTTGCTGCAAAGAACTCAATGATTGATGTGCTTTTGTGAAGGTCTTGGTTGGAAGATGTAGAATTTTTTCTTGTATTGGGAAGGACTTTGGAGGGCTATGCTTTTTAGGGGGGATGGTAGAAAAGGACTTTTAATTGGTCCACTGGATTTTTGAGGATTTTGGTCACATTGGCTTTAGTAGAGCAATTGTCTAATTTGATGATTCTAGGGCTTGTCAAAATGCTAAAAACCAAATAAGAATTTTGAATTAAAAAATTTGTATAAGTTTGCAATAATGAGGTTTTGTAGATTTAAAAGAATTAATCAATGGGTGTTTTGGTTACGACAGAGGCTTGCTTAGTGCTTGCTAGATGTGTGGGGGTGTCCATTGTCCAAGGTGCCCATTCTTTTTTAGAAGTAATAAACCTAATTCTTTTGTTTCACCTTATTCATCAATTGGAATTGTCATTAAGATTTCTTGATAATGCTTGGGCTTTGTTTTATATAACTACATCAATGATTGATCTTGCTAGTGTGTATAACTACAACATTGTTCTTTTTATACTTGGTATTGTTTCCCTCATTTTTTGTTTATTTGTTGCATTTATTTTGTCTTTTGGTGGCCACCTTACAATTCATCTAGCAAGCTTTTGTTTTATTAAATGTCTTGCAATATCCACCACCCTCATTATTTATATTTGTTTCTTTCTGATACTTGTAGTTCAAACAAACATTCATCCTCTTGTTGTTGCCCTTGTGGGGGACATTATGGAATTTATTTGGGGCAACATGAATGTTATACCTTTCTATCTAGTTTGGTTCATCCATCTCTATCACTATGAGATTTGCATCTTTCTTTGAAAAGGTTCAATGGTCTTTGATTTTGAAATTTGCAGCTTTCTCTAAAAAGGTAAAAGAAGAAGAGTGAAGCTATAAGGGGAAACTTAGGCTAACAATTAGATGTGGGATTGGATGAATGAAGATGTGTGGAATGTGCATAGTGTAATGGAGTTGGAGAAAGGCTTAGCTACACTATGAAGGTGAACCGTGTGAATTTGTACTATTAAATCTTTTAACATATCTAATGATGAAAATTTGTTTGGGTAAGCGTGTAACGTTGTAGATGGTATTGGTAGTTTGTAATATATTATGTTTATGATTATTTTGAAATTTTGATTTTTGTTAATAATGTTTTTTTGCAAAAAGCAAGTGTAAACTATTAGATATTTTATTAGGTTTATTGTTGGTGGATGATGTGAACTTTGAAACATGTTGAAAAAAATTTGGAATTTATTTTATAGGGTTTTTCAAAGGTGAATTTTTTTGTAAGGTGTATGTAGGTTATTTTTGTATTTGAAGTTACATAGGAACAATTTATTTAGGGGGTTGTTGTAGTTATGTTGTAAATGTTGAGTTTCCTTTAATGTTGTAATGAAGTTTATGAAGCCCATACCTTTAAGCCTAAAAAGTATTTTGTAAGCCTTAAACTTATTTTAGCTTAACTTGAGTGCTAATTTTTAAATTAATGGTGTGTAATTTGTTGTAGTCTATGTTGGGTTTTTTTGTACTTTAATTTATAATATAAATACAATTTATTTAGGGTTTTCTTGTAGTTTCGTTATATGGGGTTTTTGTTGGCAGACCTATAATTTGAAAATGCACATTTTATCTATATAGTTTAATTTTTTAGAAATTAACTCATTTAAAATAATTTATTTATAATAATTTATTTATTTATAAATGGAAATAAAAATTATTATTATTATATTTCAATTCAATAAGTATATTGTGAATAGATGAAAATTAAAAATCCACATATGAACAATGTGTTGCAAGTGAATAGCATTGGTGGTTGTCCTAGTTCACCCAATGTTCACATTGCTATTCACATTTTCAATTTTGAATTCATTGTAATGAATTTTCATGAAATTCAATACAAAAATGTGAATGTAGTTCACTAATCCTCATTTAGTGAACCAATGAATCCATTGGATCCGCATTAGGTCCTATTTAGTCATAGTAGTGAATTCATTCAGTGTAAAGACTTGACAATCAAAAGATGTATTTTGTTATAATGTGTTAATTGGGTCCATATTTCCTTGTAGTGTGAAAGTGGACATACTTTAAAAAAATATAAGTAAGCAAGTGAGATGTATTTCAATTCACAAAATTATTTAAACTAAAAACAAAAATAGTATATAAGGATTACCAAGTTGTACTTGTGATTTTTAGGGAGCTTGGAAGCATTAAAAGGTGTCCCAAAAGTAGCCTAAACTAAAGACATGAACCCTGAGTTTGGGGAAGGACACAAAATGGGATCCTCAACTAGAGAGATGATTTCACTGAATGAAAAAAACACATGATCAAACTATACATGATTTAACTAAATGAAATAAAACATGTGACCAAACTGAACATGATTTCACCAAATGAAAAAAAAAAAAAAAAACACATGACCAAACGGAACATGATTTCACAGAATGAAAAAGACACACAACCAAACTGAAATTTGCACTCAAACTAGGGTCATCAGAGTTTGGTCACGTGTTTGCTAATTTGGTCAGGAGTTTGGTCAGGAGTTTGACCATAGAATCAGCAGCTACAAAAAGGGCCCATTCACAGTTGTTAAAATATAGGGCATACATGATGACATTATGCATTATCCCTGTTTGCAGAATTAGCATTTGTTGCTGATTCCAGCAACGATGCCAAGCCATAAGGATGATGAGCCTGATATGCCAAGCCATAAGGGATGAACTAAGCCCCATATTGTCCATTCATCCTACCTCCTCCCCTTGTCCCACACAAGCCTTGGGGATGAAATAGGCGCCAGGTTGCCTAGTTTCCAGTTAGTGGGAGGTTCTCTCTATTTGGAACCTGGAACCGGCGGGTAGGAGTTAGAGTGTATGTATACCCTTGACCCACGGTTCAGAAAAAGTGACAATCATCCTTCCCTAGGAATATTTAGCCAAATCTGGCTATAAACCCAAATAGGAAGAAGTGAAAAATATTTTATTATCCTTTTATGTTTTGACTGCACATTGAAAACCAAGTATAAAAATCTGGTGATTTTTTTACTATTTTCTATTTCTCATGTCTAGCAATTGAAAACATTCAAAATCGCTTAAATTTTGAATTTTGAATTTTCGTTTTGATAAAAACAAAACTTGCCAATAAAAGATAGGTTGAGCTACCACCTAGGTCCTATATTGTTACCCTTGTAAAAAAACCAATGTTATTTGAATTTATAAAGAACCATTTGGTTCCAGTTTTTTGAAAAAAAATAAAAATCAAAGAATCATAAGTCCTGGCTATTTCAGTGGTCTTAAAGAAGCAAAAGTCTTCATGCAAGAGCTTCTGGTTTTTAGGGCTGGTTATTTAACTTCTTTTTCTTTTTTTTTGGATAATCATGGTAAATATACCATACTAGGTCTTTGACTTTGTGAGAATCTTGGTTATGAATCTGAAGAATTACCTTGATAACCGTAGGGTGTGTTCCTATTTCTTATAACCACCCAACAATGGTAAAAACTTAATTCCTCCCTTTTTACCAACACCACCACCTTCCCCCCTCCTCCACAAGTTGGTTGCTTTGTTGCTTTTAAACATTTTAACTATCCTTTCCACCACAAAATTAAAGTATCCAAATACAAATTTAACAATTTTTAGGTTAAATATAATTTTTAAGAGTATCTTCATTATAATACATTAAGCATCCATGTAGAAATTTTTTTGATGTTGTTGGGGATGAAATTGTCAATCTTATGATCCATTTTCACATTTGCATCATTGAAGAAAAATTAACTTTGGTAGTTTGAGCTCCTTCGACTAGCAAGGAAACACAAGATAACTCTTGTTAGTTTGGGCTCCTTTGGCTAGAAAGGAAGCACAAAATAACATTATCACCAAAAGCTTGACAATGAAAAGAAATTGTTTTGTTTCGATACAAAGCTTGTTTTTTTTTGTGATATCACTTTACAAAGTTATGGTTGCAATGTGCTTACAAGGTGTGTAAAAGAAGGTTTACAAGGAGTGTTCAAAGTTTTTGCACAAACCTCAAGTGCATGCTTGTAAATTTTGTGCTTCAACTCTTGAATTAGATTGTTTGGATGTCACATGGGAGGAGGCACTAATACAAAATGTGAGTGCAGTTCACTAGTCCTTGTTTAATGGATCAATGAATCCATTTTATTTCCATTGGGTCTGTTCAATGGGACCAATGAATTCACTCAAAATTTAATGAAAGCGCTAAGTGAATTGGGATGCATTTTGTTATTATAAGGGAAGTTGTTAATTTAACCCATAGTTTTTTAAAAGTTCTTTTTAAGGTTACAAAGAAAAAATCAAGTCACAAATGAACCTCCACGAAATAGGCATCGATTTGCTACTTGTCATTATCAAACTCGCTATTATGTGTGCCATTCTTTGAATTCTTTGGACTATTGTAACCAAAAAATGGGGCATGCAAGGTTCTGTAAAATCTCTGATTGTACTATTAGATTTAGAGAAATGTTATGCCCATATCAACTAGATTACTTAGTAATTAAGAAAAATAACAACAACCAATTTGAAATCCTTGTTCACCATACCACAAACAAAAGTAAAATATGGACAAATGATGGATCAACACACTTTGGATTTCCTTTCAAGTCATTATCATGGTTTTTGGGTTGTGGATTTCTATCAACAAATTCAATATCCCCTTACTCCCTTGTTAGAACTCATATTACCTTATGAACACAATTAAGATATGGAGGTGGCGTTTAATAAACAATCATCAGCTTCATCAATAAAAAATTTACAAATCTTCTACTAACCCTAATTTTTCCATGAAATAAACAACGCCCAAAGCTCCCAAAAATAAAGGTACTAACCTTCCCCATGAATGACCAAGACATGATTCAAATATATCAAACTTGAATAGAAGAGCGCACGATCAACCAACCAAATAATCCTTTAGAGCCTCTCATCCCCTTGATCATTTGTCCTTAAACACACTCTATAAATTGACATTATATTTTTACTAACTCCAATGCAACAAAAATTTTGGAGACAAAACAAAACATCAACAACTTATTTGGGCATTCATCTTAGAATTATCAAACTTTAAACAAAAGATCTTGTAATAAAATAATGAATTAACAGTACATCCATAAGAAAAGAAGAACAAAAGAACGTGTTTAACTTAAAGACATGTAGCCACTTTGTAATCCCTCCTCTTTGTCCTTGTGTAAGGAATACTATTCAAAAAACGCGTGTGATGAAAATAGTTTTTCTCCACTGTTGCAATATGCAAAGATTACAAAACATTTCTATGTGAGGTGCAATTTTTTTTTCTTTTCGTGGTTTCTACAATGCAACTCTTATAGTTCCAACTACCCAAATTGTTGAAGAGTTGTTTCTTGTTTTTGGAATCTTCCAATTTGAAAGTTGTCGCTAATTCCATGGCTTTCATATGAACATCCTTCATACCATTCACCATTTCACCAGTTTTGTCATTATTGTTATTCTTTGTCTTTGTTTGTTGTAATTTCTTGTGATGTTTCAAGGGTTTACAATGGTGACATTTTGCATGATTGTGGTGGGGAATAACAATCTAAAACTGGCTTAAGTGAGGCCATGACCATAAAGTACTTTGACAATTTTAGTTTTGCAACAAGTTTTTAATGGTCTACTATGAAAATCTTAACATGCCTTGTGCAAGAAAGTTTGTATGTAGCTTCTAAGGTGCCTCACTAAAGAATGTCAAAATACAACTATAGGTGTTGGTTCACCATAGCCACGATAGCAAGATGTTTAAAAATACCCTAGAAACTTCATGGGTGTTAATGTTGTGACCTATGTGGCATTCAAAGGGTTTAATTGATGTTAATGCAAAGTTTTGTTTGAAAAAGGACACAAAACAATCCATTGACAATCACAAAGTTCATAGGGGGGTGTATAACATCCCTTGCCACAATAAACTATGCCAATAATCATGTGATAAGGTCATTCACTTTTGACCTACTTCATTTGAAAATTTTCATCTATGTGCAAAATTCAAATTGAATAATGACACAATTATGATATGGTGGTTCACCCACAAAACCTCTTTTCTTCACATGGAAAATACAGACATGGGGGAAGCTCCAGAATTGCATCAATCAGATACTGAAGCTTAGAGTAGCTCAAAAATTAACTTTGATTGCAAAAATCAGGTCCATCTGAGAATTTGCAAGAGACCTGACAACTGAAAGAGAATGAACAATGTGGGTCACAAACCTTCTTCCTCCAAACTCCATCAATTCCAGTGCTGAAAGGACAACTCATGATATGGTGATTCATACACAAAATCAATTTTCTTCACATGCCAAATGATGACATGGAAGGATCAAGCTCCAGAATTACATCAATCAGATACTGATGCTTTTAGAATAGTAGAAAGATTTGCTTGGATTGCAAAAAAATCAGGTCCATAGATCCTGCTTCCCATGTGAGATTTGGAAAGAAAAAATGGTGCAAAACCTTTGTTCCTGCAAACTTCAATTCATACTGAAAGAATAAATAAAAGATAATCACATATGATTCACTACACCACAAATCTGTTTTCTTCCCGTGCCAAAAAGAAATGGCGGACATGGAAGCAGCTCCAGAAATTGCATCAGAAGAAGAAGAATATACTGAAGAGCTTTGAGTAGTAGCTAGTACAAAGATTTTGATTTCAAGCTTCCAGCAGGGAGATCATGTGCCAAACTAAAAGCATTATCTGATGAATACAGCAACAACAAAACAGCAACAGTTTGCATTGCAGCAGCAAGCTGGCTGGGTGGGCAGCTACCAATCCTTGCAGATTTCAAAGGAGTAATTCACATCAAGGTAAACAATAGCATCATCATCAAGAAACCTAAGATTGGCAGTATAAGTCCCTCTGGCCAAGGAGCCAGAGGGAGTGACATGAGCTTCAGGCATGATGTGAACATAAGGCTCCTGTTGCGGAGCGAATGTACCAAGCATGGATCGTGTCTGGTCCACCATTATGCCCAGTTTCCACACAGTGTTGATGCAAGTGAGACCAGACACAATGTTGCTTCTCACTGTGAACACAAACTTGAGGTGGTAGTGACAGCCTTCCTTGAGAGAGAAGCTGCAGCTGGTGGAGGATCTGGTTAGCAGCAGCAGCTGAGGATCAAGCGGAAGCTCTAGCTCTTCCCTGCCTTTTGCTTGTATCGCTAACCTCACCACCTTCACCTCCGGCTCCAAGAAGCCATTCTCTCCGCCAGCAGCATCCAGTAGGCAGCTTGCTGCGGATCCTAACAGCTGCTCCTTCCATCTCCTCAAGCTTTCATCTTCATTGTCTTTCTCCAGCTGCTCCTTGAGTAGCAATTGAGGCCCTAGCTCCGGAAGCACAAGCTCTTGATCATCTTCACTGTTGGGTTCTTCTTTGTTCTCAAGAAGATCTTCGTCTTCGTCTTCTTCTTCTTCTCCTTTCTCAGGAGGAAACTCAGCGGGGATGACGATGGCATCGCCGTGTGCGGGAACAGCAACAGCAGCGGCAGCAGGGGCCTCCTGAGGTACCTTCTGTGGGACAAGTGTGGATCCCGGCCTAGTACCAAAGGATTTGCTTCCCGATCCTGCTGCAACCCAGTTTGCTCCCGCACCTGTCGTCTTCCACATCGTCCTTGGGTATGAAAACAAACTCCTCCTCCTCCTTCTCCTCTTGCTTCTCCTTCTCCTCCTCGGGTCGCTCTACTTCTGACCACGCCTCTTCTCAAATCCCTGCAGCAAATTTTCTATTCTCAAGTCATACGGTTACAAAAAACTCCAAAAACTTCTGTTTTGTTATTTGTTTTTCAAGTTGGTTTGTGCTCTCTTTTTCCTCCTCAGTTCTCTTCTTCCTCAGAAGTCTTGAGACTTCTTCTTCTACTACTACAATACATTTGCCTTCTCTTGGAACACAGAAACGAGAACAACAAATCCATCTTGGCTGCTCCAAATGCACTACTCCTCTCTATCTCTGCCTGTCTGTCTGTCCGTCTGTCTCCGTGTAGTAGCTTCACAGACAGAGGAAACTTCAAGCAGCGTTTTTATTTTTGTTTTTGGGGGAAACTTTCGCCAAATTTGGAGCTGAAAAACATTGATTTCGAACAAGGCCAGAATTCGCCAGATTTCGAAGGATTTTTTAATTTTAATTTTCCCAAATCGCCATATTTTTATGATCCTTTCTTGCTTTTCAGTAGGTAGCCAAGAAATATAGAAGGATTCTGTTTTATTTTATTTTCTACATTCATATCTAGCATGTAGTCAAATCTGGCTAAATCATTTTATGGATGATCATCGCTGGCTAAATCATTGTATGCATGATCTTCACTTGCTAAATCATTTTATGGATGATCATCACTGGCTAAATCATTTTATGGATGATCATCACTGGCTAAATCATTTTATGGATGATCTTCACTGGCTAAATCATCTTATGGATGATCTTCACTGGCTAAATCATCTTATGGGTGATCTTCACTTCAGCTACATCAAAAAATTGAAAAAAAAAAATACCAAAGAGGAAATGGATTGGGGAGAGGACAGAGGGCACAAAAGAAAATCAGAAAATAAAGGCATAACTTATTTATGGCTATTTTATTTTTCTTGAAGAGGACCAGTAGATAGCCTTTTTTCTTTTTTTTAAAAAATTTTTACGGGTGTGAAATTTTGCAATTTAGAAAAAAGAAATTGTTGCAAATTCAACGATCTTTTGAAAAACAAATCGCCAATACTCAAAAAAAAATACCAAAGAGGAAATGGATTGGGGAGAGGACAGAGGGCACAAAAGAAAATCAGAAAATAAAGGCATAACTTATTTATGGCTTTTTTTTTTTTTTTTTT
>Ga0209611_10005182_pt1 | contig 22011 bp, 18 predicted proteins | sample S1TSphgellanicum_3_FD_187693 | JGI IMG/M metagenome (GOLD analysis project Ga0209611, IMG submission 187693) | Host-associated microbial communities from peat moss isolated from Minnesota, USA - S1T2_Fc - Sphagnum magellanicum MG (SPAdes) (version 2) | ecosystem: Host-associated > Plants > Peat... | reverse complement strand
AAACCACAAATAACCAAACTAAAATAAGTAAAGAAAGTAATTCAACCTTGTGAAAGTAACCTAGTTACTTTCCTACTCCAGTAACTAATGAAACTTAATTAGTTGAGCTTGAATTCTCAACAAGATTGTAGTTTGCAGACCTCCTCCCCTGCATGAAATGACATTTGGTGGACACACTTAATTCTTCAAAGTAACAATAAGTAAGACACTAAACATTCCCACCCCCTTTCCAATGAGGTCTGCTCGAGCTTGTCCTTTTGTGCCCTACATGGTTTTGCACACAATCACATGATTCATCTTTTGATGGTCTTTCTTTGCAGTAAATTTTTTTGATATGCTTTGCATCCGTTCATGGCATTTGAACCCATAGCTGAACAGAAGTTGGAACTAGTTGTTATCACTAACTTACTTCCTGTTGCTCAAAAAAACTGCATTTGGAAAGTGATCCTAGGTTTGGGCTTTGTTTGCCCATGCCTAGAGACATTAGGGATGAATTTGGATAAATTAGATTCATCACTGATGTCATTTTCAGTGATTGAAGTTGGGTACTGATTCATGAAACTGGGTATCAATTCAAAAGATTTGCAGGATCTTATTTTGCTAAGACTGATTTAATGAAAAATATGGGCACCATTGAAAGTGCAGGTAAGGGACATAATAAACTGAGGGTGAAATTCCTATGAGGATTAGTTTGGTCCCCTCTTTTTCCTGTGTACTGTTTTCATCCAAACTTTTGATTTCATGGCCAGTTTTGACAAAAGTGGGACCTAGTACTCGCATTTTGGGGTTCCTTATAAATAACTATAGTGTACAGTTTTCAATTCATCCTCTCATTTGGAGGAATGTTCATCAAGTTTTTGAAGTCCTATGAATTGTGAGCTCATTTTGGTGGAACATCAAGGAACATTTCCTATTTTAACTATTATATAGCTATATATATGGCATGTAGATGATTTACACTTACACGCTTGCACATTTTACACTTACACAAAGCTAGTGTAAATATTTGTCATATACATTTGCATCATCCTATGTAAATGCTTTGAGGTGTGTAAGTGTATATATTATATACCCTAAATGATCATACATCTTACAAATCCATATTAATTAGTTGTAGGTGCATCCCAAAGCTCAATTTTATTTTTTTGCAATAGGCTATTTTGATTGGCCTTTCACAAAAAAAAATGATATTTTGATATTTTGCAAATATTAGCATTTTCTACCAATGTAGGACTATGATGGTGCTATTCCAAGGAATATCTTGCACATTTTGCCCTGCCTCATTGCTTGATTAGAACTTTTATTACTACTACTACTTTTATGAGTAACATTCAATGAAAACTTTTATTATTGAGTATTATTTATTGTAGCTTTTACAAGAGCTTAGGTATTTATTGTAATTCATATTTATTAATTAAATTAGTTACAGTCCATCCCAAAGCATGAATGTTTTGGTTATTTTTATTTTTTAATTTTTTGTAATGGGCCTTTGGTTGGCCTATCATGAAAACATTATGAAACAACCCCCCTCCCCAAGTAGAAATCACAGTTTTTACATTGTTTTACATATAGTTGTGTAAAACCATATAATCGTATTTGTTTTACACTTGCATTATTTTACATGGCTACGTAAATTCATATAAATGTATTTATTTTTACACTTACACTATTTTAGAGAGCATAAAATAAATTACACAGTTTTTCCTTTACATGAATATAGATGGATATTAGACACTTACATGGAGTGCATTAAATCCTAAACCATTTATATGCACAACACTAGTCTCAACTTTGAACTTAGTAATTTGTTGGGATATCAATTATCAGATTTTACTCTTCAAATTTTGATCATGTTTTCCTTGAACTGGTTGGGTGTCATGTTTTGGTCATGTTTACACTGAGATCACTTTGATCAGTTTGGTCAGAGCCAAGGCTTTTTTCAAATTAAAAAAAAGTCTCAAAGGAAAAGATACTAAGCATTTTTCACAGCCACGATGCTTAAAAAGAATGCAAAGATTGAAATCTTTGTCCCAGAAACAAAATGGTTGTACAAGAGAATTGCTGAAGGACAATGGAGAGGAAGAAGATCAGACGAGACCCACAGCAAGGGGCTTAAAAATGGGAAAGAGGAAGGGTTAGCAATTAGCATTAGCTATTATTAGTGTGCAATACAAGAAGGGAAAGTACAAAATTGCCTTGAGAGAATTTTACACGAATGCAAAATACAAAGAAGAGGTCAAAAGTGAATGAGAGGAGAGCATGAAGATCATGTTGAGAGAGTGGTCAAGGGGGTAAAATTTAGCACTGTACACTAGCAATGAAACACACTTTTTGACGTAACAGATGTAACAAAGGCTAAAGAAAAGTGTTCTAGAATTGAAAGTAGCACTCCAAGGTATATAAAAGGTCCCAGAATTAAATCAGCTATAGAAAGTAAATTATGTACATATCATTGCCTAAGTCTTGACTGGAAGAAGCAAATGCACGAGCAAATTTGAAGAGGAACAGGGAATGCTTGCAAGATATGCTTTTTGAGCAGTTAGTTTTGAGGGATGATCATCTGCCAAAAAACATGTTGTGCATATACTAAAATTGCACCCTAAAATTCTGTTCACATTGAATTGGGTTCCAATAACAAATAACTTAAAAAATATATATTGTATAATAAATATGTGTGTTGTATTTACATGTAGGATACAACTTGGGTATCTGATATTTATATGATGCAACCTAGATATATGATATGATACCCAGTCCAACACTGGAATGACCTGACAAGCACTTTAGATTAGATTTTCAAAAGGATGTCATTTAGCTTACAGCTTATGTATGTAAGGCTGCTCTAAAGTTTGGTCTCAACGAATATCCAAAACCGTGTTTCTTTTGGAGCAAATTTTTTTCACATTGTGACAACAAACATAATTCCATTGTCGATTGTACAAAAGGACCTTTTCTTTAGAAAGAACTCAAAAGTCATCACATTTTGGGGGAAAAAACAGTTAGAAGTTGCTTTTTTTTTTAAGACAATGAGTTCCTGTCAGTTGCCAGAAGTAGGCTCAAGTACTAAGGTGGACTGGCAATCATCCACAAGAGACATGAGCAAACCCTAAACAAAAAACAATAGATTGTGAATTGTACAAAAGGACTTTTTTGGGAAAAAAACACCAAAGTCATCACATTTTGAGAGAAAAAAAGGTTGTAAGTTGCCTTTTAAAAAAAAAATAGACATTGAGTTCCTGAAGGTTGTCTGAACTATGCTCAAATTTCACTCATTTTGCTTGAAGATGATCACCAGTCCACCTAAGAACTTGACAAAATTGAAAAACAAAACCCTGATCCAAAACCATGTACTGTTTTTTTATTGCAATAAGCTGAATTAACAGCCAGGACATCCATGGGCCTACTATCCATTATTACCAAGCAAAATAACACCTAAAGTGGGGGTGGGGAGCAAGTGGATGTCTACATGAATTTCTGTATAAATACAGGCTCATCTGACTAAGCTGGAGTTGTTGGTCTAGAATGGGTTGTCTATTGAAGTTACAAAATGTTGTCTGTGTACTCACTCATGAAAGTGGTTAAATATGTTTATCTATATCTGGAGTACCTACCTGATGTTCGAATACTATATTAACTCCCATGAGAATGGAGAAATCCCCAAAACTCACAATTAAGAACTTAGCCAGAACAAGGTTATTAAAGCTTTTTTGTTGTTCAAGTCAAAGAAAGACTTCCAAATAAGGACTTACAGAACTGAGAAGAAACAAGGAACAACACAAAAAGTACAAAACTAAAACTGGAAGAAACAAGAAATAAATAGTGTACACTTGCAGTATGAACAACAGTGGCTCACAGTCTCTAACTTCCTGTTCAGCCTGGACGGTCAACAATAACATGTATGACATTGACTTATCTATCACAATTGCACCCCCCCTAGTACTGACTTCATCAAAGGTTTTTAAATATCTTTGGTAAAAGAATGGGATGATATGATGAACAACACAAAAAGAGAAAAATTGTAGTTCTATTCAATTGATCATTTTTGCTGCAGACCTAATCAAGTTCCCAGGCTGATCACGTGAATCCTTTTGCACAGGTCTAGTGATTCAATCCCTGAATGGTGGCAAAGTTGATTGCAGATCAGATTCATCACTTGGAACTTTCATTGGAGGAGACTGAGTTTGATTGGGAGAATTATTTGGTAGGATAACTGTACTTTCATTCTGTGACCTATTAATTTGTGTCCAACAGGAACTATAATAATTGTGTCGTAGGCAGCAGATGATCGTAACAATAGCTAGGATGAGCAATACTGCAACTCCTGCTCCTATTGACAACCCCAGAATTTCAACATGATGCTTTGATTTTGATGTAGACACCAGTTGAAAGTTGCTGCATGTGCTGCAAGAACACTCAATGCTTTCAAAGCTGCTTGTCAAATCGGTTTGTTCACATAGCCCTCCATTTGCAGGCAATGCAGTTGATCCACACCGCTGAGCAGCAGAAACAGGTGAAGTTGCATTCTGTGGAAAACATAGAGTACATCGACAACAGTGAATTAGATCCCAATCCATAATATAGCCCACAAAATCCTAAGCCAAAAAATTATAGCTCATTGTCTCTGAGGATCTGTTACAGATCTGCTGCTATCTTGAATCAAAATGCCACATCCAGGTAGCATTTCTGTTGCTTGCTTCTCTACAATGAAACTTCACCAAGTAACACCAAATTTGCAAGGACAGAAACCCTGAACCCCTAAACCTTGAACCCTTTATAGAGTCAAGGATTGAAGCTCAAGTTGTGGTTGAAGAATTACTCACCGCAACACTACAATTCAGTTGATTTAAAGTAGCAACAGTAGGGTAAATACTACCCTCATTTGATCGGTTTTGTAAAGCATTGGTCACCAGATCTGTCAAGTTGCCAAGTTCATCAATGTACACATCTATACCTGCTACTCCCAGCAACTGTCCATCAGCTCCAAAAGCTGCAATTTTCAAGATTCAAGACCACAACCCACCAATATGTCACACATTTTTCTTTTAGCTAGACTGAAAGAGATGTTCCCAACCCCTGGAAACAAGAAAACTCAAAATTCTGTGAACAACAGTTTGGTTATGTCCATACTTAAGTCTTAATTAGCAAAAGCTGGATTAAATATGCAGAATCCAAAATGATTTTAAAGCTTAATATGGGTTTCAGAGCTGCAGAATCTTGCCTGGAAAAGTGACAGTTGTGATGTATTTGCTGATTTCATCAAAGTCCAAATAGAGGCTGGTCCATAAAGGTTTGCCAGCAACAGCAGGAGCAACCATATGTGTGGAAGCCAGGTACGAGAAGTAGGATTTAATTGCATAGAAAGGATTGTCCAAATCTTCTTGAATCACCTCAAATGTCCCACCAATGCGACATAAGCTGCCCAGAAGTGGGATGTTGGACAGATATACATTGTTATCATTGGCTTGGGGAAGCTTGTAAATCAGCACCTTAACTCCAGCAGTTTGTAGCTGAGTCTCTGGTAGTGTGACATTTTCAGAGGAGGCAAATCCCGCATCCGTCAACACCACAATAACCTGGTGGTTCAGAGCAATCAATGAATTGGATCATTGGAAGGAAATCGAGGATAAACCCAAAACCCTAAACCAGGTGCTGCACCTTATTAGTGGGTGAAAGCATGGTAAAGGAGACTGCTTGTGATCCTTGGCACATAAAATGAACGAGATTCATGTCAACATAATTTCATATAAACCTAATTTTAAGCATGAAAATTCCAAAACACACTACTTAGATCCTTCTTTTGCCAAAAACGCCTAATTGTATATTCCAAGTCTAGTTGTCTGTCAGTGTCAAGCTAGAGTAGATAATCAATTACATGTGTTACCTTCAAAGCATAAGGATTTGCATTAAAGTTTGAGAATGCAGACTCAATTGCAGCTGTCAAGTTTGAAGGGCCTTGTTGATTGGACCCAGTTTGATTGAGTAATGCAGCCTCCAATGGATCCAGCTCAGGGTGATCATTTGGGTCTGAGGTAACATTGCCTTTGACAAGCACCTACTAGAGCACAAAATTTACTAGACACCCTTAGATACTATATAGCTCTGAATTAAGTAAGCTTGCAATTCTACACTAGTCTTTAATGATGAACCCAGTGATTTTAGGCTTGTGGGCACATGACATAAAGCATTTAAAGTTCTTTCTTTTGTGATCTGAAAACCAAGTCACAAACCAGGAAGAGCTCCACTTATGGAACTTTGACAGCATACTGAAAATGTAGCTAGCAAAACATGTTGTTCAAATCAGGATATGCAGAAGATCTCTAGCTCTAGATGATTGAGAACTAGTAGGAAACAATTTTTTTTACTTACAGGACCACTGGCAGACAGTTCGTAACTTCCACCACTGTTGAACATAATGATGTTGACATAGTCTTGGGCAGCGACAGTTTGGAGCAGTTGTTGTGCAATGTTCTGGGCCGCAGCCAGATAAGTGATTGGCAATTTAAAGCCAGCAGGTAGTGTATTGGTCATAGAAGGCCCATCATCAATAAGCACAACTAAAACCTTTGTCACAGATATGCCTGCTGTATACCTAGATATATATATATATATATATATTACATGCCAACCCAGCAAGATCATTAATGAATTGGTCAAATTGAATCAACAATTTCAACTGATTTCATTAGGCTTTTTAGTAGCACAAAATTCTCCCATTTCAAGCCTCATGAATCATGATGTCTACATATTTGATTATACTCAGAGATTTAAAAGAAACTGGTTTTTAAAATAGGCTTTAAATATTGTGCATTTTCCGCAGGGGCTTAAATTATACACTCTGTTGAAGATCTCTGAACTAAATTAATACCTCAGTTTCCAATTTTCCATTTGAACAGTTTGTGACCATCTTATAGCTTGACATGAATATCTGAAAGTTTAGGATCTTAGCTAGAGGGATAAATTTACCAAGGTCGAATTCGCGGGTCATAGTTTAGGCAGTCACTTATGTTTTCTTCCTGCAAAACATGGTCAACCAAAGTTAATTTACTTAATGTTCAACATAATGATTTTTCAAGAAGATCATCTTTGTTGTACAAGTCATTGATCACATCTTCATAACTACAGATCTTTTTTTCCATCATGACTATAGGGACCTAGGGAAATTTACATCTACCATGAACTTAGTGGAGAAAATTACAGAAACTTGCTCAAGTTTGAATATGCCAGAGTTGGAGAATTTGCAGAAAACTGATTCTGAACCAGTCTGGAGAATTATTTATACTACCAATTTCTTAATTGCTTCACAGGATTTGATCTATTTAACTAGATAAGGTATTTGATAGAATAGTACAGTACATGTACAGCTCAGGGTAATTGGTTTAATAATGCTAACCCTGCCAGGGAATCCGCGAAAAGATCCATCAACAGCTCCAAAATACATAAGATTGAAACTTGTGGGTGCAGAGATGTTTTTGAATGTAGCATCCAGCTGCCTTTGACTGCAAATACTGTTGCTTATCTCCACTGGGAGACTCGTTAACTCCCTGGCTGCAAATGGAGGAAGCCTGAAATTACAACAACAACAACAACAACAACAACAACAACAAGACAGTTTCCACTCATCAGCAGCAAGCAGCTGTTGTTAGATGATCAGCTGAAACTGCACTAGATCATTAATAATAATAATTCCAACTATGTCCATGCAGATGAACTCAATATAGATTTATGGCTTACTATCCACATGGTCCAAGTACTCAGGTTCTGGTCCTGTATCTTATGTAAAGCTGCAGTTGTGGATTCAAATCTAGTTGCAATACAGCAGCAGGATGTGTGGATTCTCTAGAAACCTAGCTTGAATGTTTTCTACCTAGAGCTAGTCAACTTGAGAAATTCTGCTTTTAGGTAGTACCTTATGTAGCTTTTGCTATAGTCTGCTCGCAGTTGTGTACAAGTGCCATCGCCTGACTGAGACGTGCAGTATTTGTTGTTTGTCACATCCACACACTCGAAACTCTCCCCAAGTAAAGGCCAGCATGAATATCGGGAGCAGTTACCCGAGCCGCTGCATGACTGGACTAGCTCTGTTTCAAATCCCCCGGCAAACATTAAATTATCTGAAGATTGTCATCAGATTATTGTGTACATGCCTGATCTTCGACTGCGGCATAATTTGTGTATACAATAGTATTCTCAAGCTTTTAGATTTGCTAGCTGATGTGTGTGTGTGTGTGTGTGTGTTTGGGAGAGAGAGAGAGAGAGAGATCCCGCAATAGTTGCAGTAATCTCTTTGCTTACCGCATGTTTGAGCGTCATTCACCTCCACTTGCTTAGCAACTAACACCACTTGCATCTCTTTCTCATTGAGGAAGTCACTCCCTGCGTCCCCTTGCACCCCCGGCGCTGCTGCGATTAGAGCCCATATTATAAGCGCCGCCACCAGAACTCCTTGTATTACAACAACTGAACCTGCTGCACACGACCACCTGAAGCTGCTTCTTCCCATTACATCCGCGCTTGCTAAAAGTTTTGCTATTCGGATCCCACTGTCTAGCTCCTCAGGCGCAGCTTGATCACACCTGGAGAAATCGCTTGATGTTTTCAGCTCCTGATCAGCTTCGACAGCTACCTAGTCGGAAACTTTCATAACTACACCCGGCCGCAATCTTATGGCCAGCCATCGACAGGAGAATCTCGCAAGTCGCACTGATCGAGAGACGTCATATCTCCCTCCAAGAAGCTCGCGAGCAGGAGTTTCGGCTTCTCATCCTTAATTGGACCCTTTGCAATTGTTCGACGCCGCACGGAACTGCAATTTCTCGCCGCAGTATAATAACACAGATTTCTCTGGCACCTGAACTACTACTAGTTCTCCAACTTCTCTCATGGACCTGATCTACATGAGATCACCACTCTCGATCCAGTGCGCTCTTTTCTGATCTCTCAGAAAGAAGAAATCATCAAATTGTGCAGCTGCTAAAGCTTGTAGCTAGATCACAAACTCTGCTGCAACAGCTAGTATCAGCTGCTATGGAGATCTGACCAGCTGGACTTACCGCCTGCGAGAAACCGTGAATGGTCAGCATGACTTCGAAGTGGCCTTGGCCAGGGCCCAGGCCAAGAAAGTTCTGTGCAATGCAAGGAAGAATCACAAGCAAAAAAATCCAGACCTGTGGACTATGGTCTGTAGGAAGAGCGGACCCACTAGTTCGACTCGAGTACTTAAAGTAATCTTCAAGTTTCCTCCTGCCTTGAGTTGATAGACTTTCTTCAAAAAAATTGCCAGAGCGAAACGCATGAACAGATCATTATTCTTCCCACTAGACAAAGTAGAGGCTCCTCTAGATTCCACCGCCTGGCTGATTGGGTAGATAGAGATCAGTCTCGACAGTCTAGGGAACCTTGAGAGCGTAGATCTAGATAGCGAGTCTTGAGATCCTGGAGAGTTCTAGACAGTCTAGAAATCCTAGAGAGTCTATAGATTCTTGATCTAGAGCGAGAGTCTAGAGAGTATAGAAAGTCTAAAAGTCTAGAGAGTCTAGAGAGATTACTCTATCTTTAGTTAAGGACTCTCTAGACTCTCTCTCTCTCTAGATCTAGCTTTAACTAGATCTAGACTCTCTAACTAGATCTAACTAGACCTAGACAGTCTAGACTCTGGAGACTCTCTAGGTCTAGACTGTCCCCAGAGTCTAGACTGTCTAGGTCTAGTTAGAGAGTCTAAATAGACTTGACGGTCTAGATCTACATAGAGAGTGTGGAGAGTCTAGATCCGAGCAGGTGCAGGAGCATGTGATTGCAGGCTTTTTCATATGAATTTCTTGTAGGAGCAGCCCTGGAGAGCCTAATCTGATGAGCAAGCAAGCAAGGAAGCAGATGCAGATGTGGGTCCTCCTTGAAGGAATAGTAATACTAGAACTAATCCTTGCTGGAATTTGGCGCGTTTTGGCACTAAATTTATCTAGTTTTACAGGCAGGACAAATAGATTGCTACCAACCATTTGTGCTATAAATGGATGTCACAGCTAACTGTGACAAAGAGCCCCCTTGTTACTAGGGACGGCAACCTCTATTTTCATAGATTTAGATTAGGAGTCATTAGCTGCTGCTGCTTGGTGAGCACTCAAGAGGCTCCTATTTGTTCATGATTGAGGAAAAAAGTCAATTCACCCACCTTTCATTCTTCAGTTTTCCAAATCTCTTTGGTGCACTAGCAACTACACAGATTACTGGTACCTACCTTCATGGTAAATTTCTACAGCCCCAATTTCCAAATCTTATTTGTTTCTTGCTGTTGTTGGTAGTTGAGTTCTGATTTATAATTATCAGCCTTTGGTAACTTACAATCAGAGATTTGGCACTTAGTTGAATTTTGATCTTTAATATGATGTTAAACCTTTTGTATATTAAACATAATTTGAGACTTAGCCTCCAGGAGGTTACTCTTTATATATATATTTTTTAAGACACACGTGAGATAAAAGGGTATTTTTTAATGCTATGAAATAATAAAAGTGTTAATGAATTCTTTTATTAAAATTAAAAATATTCTCATAATTCAATTCTTGGCACCCTACATTGAAATGAATTTGTAAATTTATTTATTTTACTAAGTTGTACCCTATATTTTTTTGCACCTCATTTGAAATAAAATTAAGAAGTAACCTCCCCCTTAAAACTTAGCAATTATAGAATGTTCTAGAACTTACTTCTTTCTTTCTCCAATTCCAATTCTTTATTGCAGGAATGCTTTATGTAACAAAGTTTGGCAGTTTACAGCATGTTGACTTTGAAGGCTTCTGGGCCCATGGGGAAGTTGTAACATAAATAAACTAAGAAGTGACACCTACCCACTTAAACATTAGTTGAGTTTAGGAAGTGTGACTCCCATGGCAAAGCCTGGCAACCGCCAAGCTATTGCCTCCTTTTGGGTGTGTACTCTATCGTGTTTGTCTGCAAATCCACGCACTGTAAGAAAAAATAAATGGCCACATTCTTCAACTGTCTATCTGATCTATTTCCAGAATCTGAAATAAGTAAGCAAATAAGTTAATAAGTGAAAAGCTCAAAAAAATTTAGGGAAAGTACATAACGTTACTTACAGTTTTCACAGAACTGAAACAAAAATGGCAACCAACTTGCTAAACCTCTTTCCTTTTCTAGTTTTTAAACTCTGTTTTTCTGAACTTTAGTGTAAATTAGTATTCATTACGTTTTGAAAATCCCATTGTGTTCTCTTTTCTCTTTTTTCCAAGTACCGATGGGGCTAGTGATGGTCACCTCACTTTCTCTCTTTGGGATTTCACTACAGCCTTCACTACACAGTTTTTTGACTTTTTATATGATGATGCTGAAACCCTGCCATTTAAAAATAAACCAAAGCAAAATAAACCAAAGCACCCAAACAGGGGGAATACAAAGAACAAAATGGAAGGACAAGAAGACAAAAGAACCACCAAAGAGGGCGAATCACAAGGGGAACATCAAGTTCTTGAACCCCCTCCTATCGCAAGGAGCATATAAAAAAGGAAAGGGAAGGGCCTTCTGAGAAGATGCTTACCCTAGAAAAACCCTCACCACTACAATAGTGTGTCTCAAAATAGAGATCACTTGCGCACACTATAACACCACTGACACCCTCTGTTTATAAAATACGCACAAAACTGAGATAAGAAAACCTCCAGTGCCCTTTGCTCCTCACTTGATGTTGGCACATCAATGAAGAAATCTGTTTGAATGCTGATGTAAATATCTCTTATAACTTTTTTTAATGGTATAGCATTGTAATGAAGACTTTATGCTCCTCCAAAAAGAGAGACCTTTGTTGAACAATTAGGTTTGTCAATAGGACCAAAGTACATTGTCTGATGATGAGGAACTTGCTTTTTGTGCGAATTTACTAAATGTCCCCATGGAGCATAGAGTTGTTTATATCCACACTTTTTTCTTTTTTGAAACGCAACGGCAGACCTGACAAGCAGTTGCGAGCCCCAAGTCAAGCTCGTTGGCAGAGGGCCAGAAGGAGTTTCACGTGCACTCCACTGGGTTTCAACCCAGGACCTTTTTGAGGTCCCAGCATCCCAGAATGGGCTATACCATTGAGCCATCATCACCCCTGGGGTGTTTAGATCCAACACTTTTAGGGGAGGCCAAAATCACCTCACAAGTCAAGGGAACCAAGGCATGACTCATTCATGCAAATGGACATGGAAAAGTGCAGAGGAGTCCAACATTTTTGCACTATGAGTTGTGTTTGATAGCACAAAATGGAAAATTATGCATAAAGGACAAAGTGAAAGGAAAGATTAACTAACAACTCAACCTGTGTGAAAGGAGAGATCCTTATAGTGATGATTTGAATCCAACAAAAGACATTTTTCAATTTGACGCACTTGTATTCAGACATGTATTGTGATGTTGAAAGGAATTCAACAACCAATGCAACACATCCAAAATCACAGTTCTTCCAAAATATGGGTAGAATCCAAAAATGATGTGACATGAACCATGTCAACATTGTTGAGGTTTTGGATCTGATGCTAGATGATATGTATTTTTAAAACTAAACTTGTGATTGTCATAATGTGAAAAATGAATAGGAAAAAAATAGCACTGGTGACTTGATAATAATACAGTTATCTGTAAAGTCACCTTGTCTTCACTCTGTCTTTCTGTTTGGGCCTCCTTTCACACCTAAACCCCTCTTTGAGTGGTTTCCGGAAAGTGAGGAAATCTTATCAAATTTGTATTCGGGTATGAAATGTAGAAACTCAACATTTAATGCAAAAGGATAAGAGTAATTATAGTAGCTGTACAGGTAGGAGCAGTGAAAATATATGTACTACCAGTGGAGGTGCTCAGCAAAAAGGAAAACCGGATGAAACTCAGTTTACCACAAAATTTGCTGGTATTCAGAGGCCCTCTTTACACTACAGTGAGTGCCCGTGACCATGGAAATTCAATAATCATTCAGGTGTGGGCCTGAGTTCTCAAGTGTAGGCCCGAGCTCTCAAGTGTAGTGTAAAATGAAAATAGGCTTTGCTGAGGTACCTTAACATTTTAAGGTCAAAAATCTTGGAAGGAAATGCTAAAATTCCTCTCAATATTTTTCTCAAAAATATATATATATTAAAAATTTTGTAATCGATGCTTCAAAAAATCATTTGAAATTTTTGAAATTTTTTGCATTTTTTAGTTCATGGCATAACCAACTTTTGTGCCCATCTAACAAAATGTTAAAATAAATTTGAAGATTTTAAAAAGTCATGGTCTAACTAAGGTCAAGCAAAGCCTACCTCCAATATAGGTGGGCTTGGCCTAACCTCTATTAAACCATGAAACATTACCCATAAGCTATCATTTAACATTTCATGTTAAGATTTCATCTACTTTCATTTCCTTGGTTCCCTAGGTTTTCAAGCTTTGTGTAAAGTGAACTTTTTACTTTCACAATCCTTTTCCTCCCATCAAAGATTTTATATTTTAATAATCACAGACTTTCAATCTCTAGTGTAAAGGGGGCTTGAGTATCATCCCCCTTGAATGCTAATGTCCGTTTTTGCAGGGTTTTTTTAATCTCACCCTGTTTATGACCAAGCTCAGGGTTTTGGTGCTGTGTTTTCATTAGTTTATGGATAAGTCTAATGTCTTTAGAGATTTCACCTCTAGAAGCGAAAAAAACTTGTAATACATCCATTCTATTCGTGTTCCAAGGTGAATGATTTATCTTCATTCTCTATCCTTAAAAATGTAAAGTGGAAACATTAACTGTGTGTGAAGTTGGAGCCTGTGGGTCAATGGAGCTGGTTTGCTTTTTAAGGGGCATGTATATGGTGACAATTACCAATCAAAATGCTAGGCTCTTGAACTAATGTATACTAATGAACGGGATAACCATGAACATAACCAACAACAGGACCGTTACCATTCTCTCATGGATAATCCTTCTGCTAGACTAATCTTGAATGATCTATTTAATGACTGGTTCTAAGCAGTCAACTGAAAGGTTGTCAACTGGAGGTGAGGGTGAGGCCGTCTCATTGGTTTCAGCACTCGACTCTGGCTGGTTTTGACTAAGACTAAAACAAAACCAACCGTTACGGTAAGAAATTGATACACCAATTATGAGTAGTACTAGGAAGCCTCCAACTATTGAACCCACTATTTTTCCTACAAGTTGCCCAGTATTTGATGTACTCTTGTTCATTGTTATGCAATCACCACAACAGGCCAGCTCTGATAGTGTGCTCGTGAAGTCTGTCTGGGGACAACATCCTCCATTACCGCCACCATCTTGGGTCACTGATGGACATGATTCAGCAGAAGCGTTGCTTTTAGATGTCTGTCACAAATTACATCAAGAAGAAGTAGAAATTAATCATATGAGTTGGCAGCCCATAACTGTTTGACAGAAAATTTCTTCCCCGACATTGTTTTACTTGATTTTGGAAAATGTAAAAACCCCAGTTCTAAAAGACTAGAATGAAGTTGTATCTCAGATCATGAAACCCTGGACAGAAAGCGCTAAACATTGATTCAGATGTTTGAATGAGTTATAACTTACCTCCAAACTACAATTGAACTGAAGAGTAATTGAATTGTTTAGAGGAACATTATTCCCAACCAGCCTTTGCTGCAATGCTTCTTCAACTGATTGTTTAAGCATTCCAAGCTCTACTATGAACACATCAATACCCGCCACACCAAGTAGCTCCCCATTGGAATCAAAGGCTGCATTTTCACCACCCAAAAGTCGCTGACTTAACATCACCGAATAGGTTCAATATGATGCCATGCTAGCATTTCAAACTCCACTTCAGTCATGCAAGCAACAAGAAAAAAAATTCAGCATTTCAAGATTATAATTATTGTATCAATAATTCATTAGAACTTCTATTATCTGCAGCATGGCATGAATGTGGTTCCAGGCAAATCAACTTTGGGTTTAGATGATACAGTTAATATTGAAATCACAGCCCTAAGGGGATTTTACCTGGATATGTAACAGTCATGCACAGTGATCCTTCAAAGAAAGAAGGATATACATTGCTCCAATAGGGCTTCTGGTTTACTGCAACAATATGGGTATTGGCAAGGAAAGAATAGAAGGATTTTATTGCAAATAAAGGGTTGTCTAAATTTTGGGATATGACCTCAAATGTTCCATCAACTTCACAAATTTGGCTCGGTAGGTTTGAGCCTCTCTCCAAGTACGGGTCATCATCTGTTGTAATTGTTTGCAACATTTTGTACACAAATACTTTGGTTTTGTTGGATGAGATCTCATTGACTGGCAGGGTTTGGTTTGGATTCCCAGTGGTAGCAAACTGGCCATCTGTCAATACAATAATAATCTGCAAATCAGAATCATTGTTGGTCAACATTGCACATCATGATAATTGCACAAATCTCTCATGGCTTATAAGGGATATTGCCACTTCTTTTGTGGTTCTACTCCAATGTTTGAACATATCAAGGATTGAAGTTTGATCAATGTCTTGTAACTTTTGTCACGTTATGGATGGTGACTCATTTACAACATGGATAGCATAGTGGAGATCGTACTAGTTGCAAAATTGAAAGTGCATTTAATTTTGCATTGTAAATATGTGAATTATGCATCACAATGTTGTTTCTAATGCCTAGTCAGTTCTTTCCAAGTTCATCTTGCTTTTTGATACATAATTTACCCATATGAAAATGCAACACAAAATCATTAAAATTCCTAAAAAGAAAATAATACTTGAAGACTTTCTCTTGCTGGCAATTAGGTGTTCACAAAGTACAATATATGTTGATCTTTAAATTTGACATTTAAGGGGTTGTTATAGATTTAAGTTATATAACACATATGTCATATTAGGTGTATTGTGATGGCTAGAACTACATATAAACACAAGTTTATCAAATCCATGATGATTGAAAATCAAAGTAGCATGGTTGTAATTTGAAGCTCTATATTGCAATTTAATCTTGTTAATGCCTACAATATTTGGGTTAGAAATTGGTTAGTTAATTTGGGGTTTCTTGACTAAGTTCTATGACTGTTGTTCTAATGATACTACTGAAACACAAGTAACACAATAATACCTAACGACTTAATTTATTGATTTGAAATTTCATAGAACTTGTACCTTCAGATATTTTGGAGTATTGGTAGGGAAATATGTGAGCGCAGCTTCAATAGCAAGTGTCAAATTTGATGGTCCAGTTTGATCGGATGCTCTTATGTTGGTCAACTTATCTTTCAACCCTTGTAGTTCTGAGGAGGTGCTGTCATTTTGTAAATACACCTATGTGCAAAATCCAACAACAGTAGCCAACTTGGGTTATGCAAAAATTAGAACAAAGTTCATCAAGAAACAATTCTTGCAAAAGATAAGAAGGAAATGACAATTTTATACTTATGAGCTTAATTGCAATTACAGTGTCATCATGGGACACACTTGTAATTTGCCAATGGTCGTGCAACAATAGATTAAATACTAGGACCTGTGCATATTTTATCATTATAATTTTTGGAACTTATGGACATGGTCAAAGCAGGACATTTTGATTTGCTGATATATTATAGATATAATTGATAGAATTCTAGAAAGAATACATTTGATTAAGGAAGTTTTATCACTCATGTTTGATATCAACTTGCTCACAAATGAGAATCATCTGGTATAATTATTCAAGTCAAATGAAGCAGTCATTTACTTAGTATCCTCAATAAAATTGTGTTTTAGAAAGGCATGTGAAAACCTTACTGCATTTGTGTTAAGTGGCAAAGCTTGGGCGTTGTCAAATGTGAGAATGTTTACATAGTCTCCTTGTAAGAGAGTTCCCAAGAGAGCCATGGAGATGTTCTGGGAAGCTTGCAAGTAGGAGTAGCTCAATAAGAAGGGTGTCAATTGATTGTCCATTGTAGCTGATACATCTATTAGGACAATCACATATTTCAACACAGATATGCCAGTGAGGTACCTGAACAAATATATCACATGAACTTATCATTATCAATAGGTGCAACCTTAAAGGACATGTGCTGGGTTGATTGCTCCATCTCTACAATACAAAGTTGTTCTTCATCTACCCACCTTGTTCAAAACCCTAGAAATGGCAAACATATTATGGATTTCAATTCGAACACATGTATGTATCTATGATGTGAAATTCACAAGTTAGCCATAATTCAATTGCAATGAAATTCAATTGAAATTACTTTGGCAATCAAGATAATTTACCAAGGTCGAGTTCTTGGGTCATACGTAACACAATCATCAGAGCTCTCTTCCTGCATGTTTGATTCAAACAAAGTTTAATTAGAATTGCAAGAATTTCAGTTTCACATCATGTCATGCAATATAATAATATATTGTACTTAATGCATATGGAGGAAACCTATGGTCCGTTCAATTATCAATTTTTGTAATTTAGATGCTAGAGCTAGGCAATTGAACAAGTCCATTAAAATTTCCTTTTGAGAACCAAATTGTCTAGATCTTAAACTTCAAATAAACCATCAAAGACTTAGAGAGTAGTAGTGAATCTTCACCCTTCCTGGATAAGCCCGCCAAGTCCCATCAACTGAACCAAAATATACCAAGCTGAAAGTGGATGCATTTGACATAGTTGCAAATGTTTCATCCAATGGCCTTTGTGTGCATACAGCGTTTGTGATCTCACTTTGTACATCATTGAGAATTGTCATTGGAGGCAACCTGACACCAACACCAAGGACCTGTATTTATTGATTCATCAAAAACATCATGATGCTCTTTGGTGAAGTAACAAAGTTCAAGTAATTGGTACCAAGCTTACGAAGTGAGGATGATGGTTGCAAATGAGACAAGTAGTTTTGGAGTCAGTAAATTCAGAACTTGTAAGGTTTGAGGATTTGAAATTTCTTCAATGAAAATTTGGTTCAAGGAAGGACTCCTTCCAATTTAGATATCAAATCTGTACCATGTTCAAATTTCAGACTACAAATCTTTCTGTGTAGCCCAGTAAAACCTTACGGTGGGGGCATTCCCCAAATAAGAGGCATGGGACAAGGTGGTAGCCGAGTCTGGCCTCACATTTTGAGCAATGTCCCCCACTCATGTGCGCTTTACCCATGGTAAAGCATGAGATGAACATTATCATAAACATAAGCTGATCACAAGGTCCAAGGGTTCTTACTTCTTACACATACTCCTTAAGAGTACCTGTCCTCAAGGATTTACAACTATAGGTAAGCATAATGTCCCTCTGGCCATTCTTGTGGAATATATGTAAGATCCCTCTTCTTTTCTAGGAGGGATATTCATGGATATAAGCTGCCCTCCAAACATAAATTAGGAAAAATTTTAAGAAACTGCAAGGGGATGGATTATAGGGTCTGGTATGGTTGCAGGTTGCAGGGAAATCAATCAATCTCTCAATTTACTAAACGAATTGCAAAGCAATGATCAGGAAGAATCCTTAATATAGATCTAGATCCATTTAATTTATAGCCTGGAATGAGAACCAAATCTTCAAAGAAGAGATTTATCTTGGGGACAGCGAGCGGAATCAGCTAGAGCTAGACTTGGAATGAAGTTCCACATTTTTGGAGGTTTGTTGGAACATTGGTTTCAGTTGTTTTGAGAGTAGACTTTGTACTAGTATGATTTTGTGATCAACTGCACATGGAGCAAAAATGGGAAAATTGGAATAAAACATCGAAATATTGGTCCCACAATTAAATCCTTGGGGAGTTTTTTCACTATGTTTTGTTAATTTTTCAACTTGAATTCGTCAGAGGAATGCCAAAACAGTTTCTTCTGAGTCTTACGTTACATAGCTTTGGTTGTAGTCGGCTTTCATATTGAGACAAGAAGAGTTGTCTGGTCCCGTGCATAATGGATTGTTGGGCGCCGTGATACATTGAGTAATCTCGCCTAGCAACGGCGCGCATGCACGGCGTGTGCAATTGCACGTCGAAATCAACTCTGAAAATTTACCGACAACAACAACAACACCAATTGCCACCGCCCGCCCGCCCAAACACGAATATCAAATTCCAGTAATGAAGCTGCTCGTGATCAAGTGTTGTAGATACATCATCATCAGCAGCAGGCAGGCAGGCAGGCAGGCAGGCAGGCCTCTCCATATTTTCATTTTTCCTTGTTTATCACTAGCTTGATCACTACTCTTCGAACTTGCTATTGATCGACATGCTCCTCCAAGTAGCGACGAAGCGCCCCATTAATTATATGTTTTGGCTAGGGACCTCACAAGACACGAAATCCCAGTCCAGTGCCAAGATGGAATATTCTGCTTGTACCGAGTTAGGTCATCTTGCTTCCTTCCTTCCTTCTTAGAAACCGAATGGAATGGATCATGTAGAAATCGATAAGAAGACGACGGCGACAAGAAAGAAGTATCTAGTACAGCGCACCTACCATCTAGTAATTAAAGCAGTTAGCCCATCTTTGTGAAAGGAATGAATGAATTCATGAAGTCTGGTAAAATGTATAATTACCGCAACTGTTGGCTTGGTTAGCTTGTGCCTGTATGGCTATGGATTTCACTTGCGTCTCTTTCGTGTCCAAGAAATCGCTCCCTTCATCCCCAGCTACTAGCTCCATCATCACTAGTCCTGCTGCAGCAGCAGCTACTAGGACCAAACACACAAACAACAAATAATTTACTCCTCGAGCACCTGGACCGTGATGAGTCCTCCCACGACCCCGATCATAATGAGTCCTCAAGCTGCAGAGTTCCATTTTTCAAGTATCGATGCGTCAACAAATCCCGAATAACTTCAAAACATCGATTGCAAGAAGGAATTTTGAACAAGTTTCAAGCATCAATTCCCACGGCAAATGCCAACCAAAATGTCGGTACCTACTCTATGAGGATTCCGCTCACCATACGGGTCGGCCCGCGAAATGCGCCGCGTGCAAAGCTCCATCGATGCGGCGTTTCCGGCTTTCTGCAAAGCATGAAGAAGCTGCCTTGTGGGGCCGGCCTTTCTTACAGGCCCCAAGCTTGTCGCTGGATAAGGACCTCTCGCATTGTAAGAAGGAACTCAATTAGGAATCTCTACCCAAAGCAGCAAGGACCTCTTCAAATTTTTCTAGTGTATTTAGAGTGTGTTTCAGCATCTAAAAACTTGAAACACTAAACACTCACATGCATGAGCATTCTTTTATTTTTCAAACGGCCCCATGTCATGTTTTTTTCCCCATCGTATGCCCCATCATGATACCCTAAACCTGAATATCATGAGGAAAACCTGGGTATCATGAGGAAAAAAATTCAAAAAATCCAAGTGTGATCTTTAGCTTGGAAAAGCTCAAAGCCATGAGTTTTATTGGAATCAGACTTGCACTTAGCTCTACCTTGTGCGAGCCCTTAATTTGGTAAAGCTCCTAACCCTCAGTCTTTACCCTACATGTGAAACACTTGGAGAAATTTTTGAAATTTTATTGGAAGGCACTTTATATCCATGAATATCCGGGGTAGAAAAGAATGGGAATGTCCGGTGTAGAAACAATTGGGAGGGAGATTATGTCTACTTGTTATATGTGCAAGATCAAGTGGGAGGGAGATTATGTCTACTTATGTTATGTGTAAGATCCCTCCCCCTCCCACTTCTATGGAGTACGTGTAAGAACTTCCTCTCTTATGCCTCATGATATAGGCCCTACAGTTGATGAAGTTTGCTCGAGCTTTATGAGCTGACAACATGCCCAAAATAACAGAAAGTACTGTCTTTTCCTAGGCCCGTTATTTTGAGAATGCCCATACCCTGAGGCTTTACATTATCCTTTTTGGCTGAATGCAAATGCTGAACTCTAGTTCAAGCCTCCAGCTTCATTTTTGTTTTGTCTAATGTGCTTATCTTTTAAGTAGTGTGAAATTTCTCTAGTTTTTATTTGCAGGGGAACTTCATTGTGTCTGAGGAATTCTCCAGTTTGAGGATGAGGTCACAATCATCTTTTTGAAAAGCTAAACCTTCTTTTTTTTTTTGCTTCACCTACTTGTTTGAATTTTTATTTTTTCTAATTAAGGACTCATGGCACCTTCATTTGTGTTTCACCTAATTGTCTCAAATTCTCTAGTTGAGGACACAGGCACATTCAATTTTTTCCGACCTAAGCCTTCAATTTTTCTTTAGTTAATTGTGTGAGAATTCTCTTGTTTTGGGTGCCACCTTCTGAATTTGTGTTTCACCAAATTATGTGAAGTTTCTCTAGTTCAGCACTGCACCTTTATTTCTGTTTCACATGTATAATTATCCAAAATTTCTCAAACCAATGGGAAGCACCGTGGTGGCAGCAGTCCAATTATTTTTGTTCATCTATTGTGTATGTTTGTCCAAGAACAGCATGAACCTGCCATCAATACGTGCATGATGTCATTTGTCAAATGTTGTGTGAATTATTCAGGGGCACCTGTCTTTTTGTTTATCACTTGCTTGATTTACCGATGACAATGAAGATCCTTCAACAGATATGTTTCTCCAAGAACAGCATGGACCTGCCATCAATACGTGCATGATGTCATTTGTCAAATGTTGTGTGAATTATTCAGTGGCACCTGTCTTTTTGTTTATCACTTGCTTGATTTACCGATGACAATGAAGATCCTTCAACAGATAGTTTCGTTGTCACATGCGCCTTTCCCTGCATTGGACAGTCATGATAAAAGTCTTGTATCCAATGCATTGCCCCAGATGTACATATTATTCCCTCAATTTTGATGTGGGTCCAATGAGGATAGACATATACATCATCTCCCAATACAGATGCTTGGACCATACTTGTTGGACAAGTTTACTTTTGCACATACCCGACCAGGGTTTCTTTTAAGGATTTTGTGATGTAGCCAAAGTGGTAAATCATCTAGAAAATAATTTAGCCAAATTTTGCTATAAAAGATTTTGTTAGATGTGAAGGTAGAAAGAAAACAGAATCTTTCTATATTGTTGGTTACCTTCTGGAAGTTAACATAAGACACTGGTTGGAATTTTTTAATTCCAAATCTTCAGAATTTGGGCCA
>Ga0209611_10005179_pt1 | contig 22019 bp, 15 predicted proteins | sample S1TSphgellanicum_3_FD_187693 | JGI IMG/M metagenome (GOLD analysis project Ga0209611, IMG submission 187693) | Host-associated microbial communities from peat moss isolated from Minnesota, USA - S1T2_Fc - Sphagnum magellanicum MG (SPAdes) (version 2) | ecosystem: Host-associated > Plants > Peat... | reverse complement strand
TTTTTCTTTTTCCTGTTTCCACATCCTCAGAAAAAGAATTAAAAGCAAATATTAAAGTTCGTGCACTTAAATACCCATAATAAGGCCTACTCTTGGGTTTTTCTTTTTCTTTTTTTTTTGGTTGTCGGTTTCCACACCCTGAGAAAAAGAATAAAAAGAAAATAATAAATTTAGTCCACTTAAATGCCCATAATAAGCCCTAAAATTGGGCTTGTTTTTTTTTCTTTTTCCTTTTTGGGTTTCCACACCTTGAGGGGGAAAAAAAAACTAATAATAAAGTTAGCTTACTTAAATAGCCATAGGAAGCCCTAATATTGGGCTCTTTTCGTTTCTCCTTTTCGATTTCCACACCATTAAAGAAAAAATGAAAAAGGAAATAGTAAAGTTAACGGACTTAATTAACGGGCTATTGAACCCTGGGTTCCAGATTTTTGAAAATAAATAAATTTTCAAATAATAAATTATAAGTTATTTTTAAAATTTCAGAAAAACTGAAAAAGACTGGCACAGAGCTGGCATTTCAAGGTAGGTCCGTTGAAGAGTTCTGTGATGTTTTGAGAACCGTGGGTGCGGGATCAGAAACGTATTCTCGGAGTTTTGAGAACCGTGGGTCGATCAAGGGTCAGGAGGACACCGGACTCATATACCCGCCAGTTGTTTTCTTTGGAAAGGAGAGAGAGAGAGAGAGAGAGAGAAAACCGCCACCACACTTGTTGGGAACGACCCCTTGTTTGCTGCACTTGGTTTGTGTACCTAATGTGGTGCCGGAGAGCCCAAGAAGAGGAAGAAGAAGAAGAAGAAGTGTAGGCCCGTGGGCATTACCATCTGAATAGTTAGGGTTCACGTTTGGCGGCAAAGCTAAGGCGGGCCTGATTCTGGTAATGCCCGTGGCTGAGGGCATTGCAAATTGATGGATTTCTTTCTTTCTTTCTCTCTTTTCCCTGTGACACTTGGAGGGTACCCACTGGGTATCATGGGAAGAAAAGTAAAAAACAATGTGGTTAAATTGTTTTTCCCAAAATGCTCTGTGGTTTCTTTAGCTCACACTCGGTGTAAACAAATTAGTGGAGGCTTTTATGAACTGGAAATCAAGGGGCTTAGAAGGAGAGATAAGTGTTAAGGGTAACACCCCAGGAGCAACGCAGTACTGAAATCCACCTGGGGGGTGCTTATTTCAGTAATGCCCTGCTCTTGCCCTCAATTGGCTGGTAAGGGTCAGGTATAAGGACCCTTGACCTGTGTGGTTCTCAAAAAATAGGTTTTGAGAATTTTGGTATTTATTCTTTTCAAAAAAAAAAAGAAACCGGCAGTTCTCTCTGGTTCTGAGAAATATTTTAAAACAGGAAACGCCGGTTATTCTGAAATCCAAATAACCGCACGGCACTGGGTTTAACCTAGATGGTCCCATGTTCTCTCCGGTCCCTATCTTAACTGGTCTAATGCGAGTGTAATAGGGTGACGAGGAACAGTGGCCTTATCAATTGTAAGACTGAAGAAAGGTACCTTGATTAAGGGACGGAAGATGTAATTAAGGGACGAGAGGGTGGGTGGTGGGTTAATTAAGGTTAGTGGAGGCTGCGCGCGTAAATGAGAACGTGCACAGAATTAGCGACTGCGTATTAAGGGGCGGGGAGTGGCAAAGCTCTTTGCGACACAAGGCTCGAGAAAACACGCACTCACTCAGGCGGAGCGACGAATTGCCGTCATCGTCGTAGCCGCCACCCATCCGCTCGTGAATTTCTACAATTTGGTCTGATCAATTGGCCCCCCCTCCCCTCCCCTATAAGTTCTGCTCCCTGTTCAGTTGTTGCCACCCAAATCTCTCCATCTTCCTCTCGTGCTCCTGTTCCATTCTTTCAGCCATCCCCTTCTGTCACACTCTGCCTCTCTGCTAGAGTTTCTCCTCCAAATTTAAGCTCCGAGTCTACAATTCAGTTGTTAGATTGTGTTGCTCGTTCAGGTTGGTTGAAAAGTGTGGGAAGAGGCCTGATCGATCGATCGTCTGTGGGAATTTGACTTTGGAATTTTTATCTCTGGGTTCTATCCATCTTTTAAGAGCGGATTCTGTTTCTGTAACTTCTGCTGTAGCTTTGTTTTGTTCTAGCCTGATGTAAGTTTCCTCTTTTACACACTGTCGGATCGAAGTTTTGTTTTCCTAGTTGAAATTTCCCTTGATTTCATTGTCTTGTTGCTGGGTTGTTTGATGGCCCGTCTTCTCTTGTACTGCGCAGGTGGCTGTTATTGTACATGTACCCAGTTTGATCGCTAAGTTTTATTTGCATAGCATTTCCGTGAATTTGTTTCAGGAATTCGTCGAGAGTCGGGGCTTCCTTAATTTTTCTCTTCTGGTCCCGTTGGTAGGACTTTCTGTCGGGATCTGTTCTGAGTTCATGTGAGTGTAAGTCCCATTTGGGTTGAAAGATCTTCTTTGTTGGTTTCTTCCTTCTCATCTCATCCGCGGTTTTTTCCCCTCATTTCTATGTGATATATCCTCGCCTTGAGCTTCATTCGTGGACAGTCGAACTATCAGCAACTCCGGCGAATTCCTACCGAATTCCATCATGGGTGCTAACAGCTTCTTCATCGCAAGAAATCATCATAAGAATGCCAGTTTAATAATGGGAATTGCAATCGTTCTAACTACAATGTTGATGCTTTCACCATTCCAAGTAGATGCACAAGCTGCATCAGTAGACATCATCAACCTACTCGGCGATCCGATCACGGCACACTGCACGTCGGGGAGTGTGGATCGCGGAATAGTCACGATCCAGCCGGACAGTGACGATACCTGGGCTTTTGATGGCAGCTTGCTCTCTACGGGCTGGACGTGCCAATTCCAGTGGACGGATTCCAGCAGTTGCACCCCGACATGCACAGTACACAACCAAGTGGTACGCGTGTGGCAAGGCGTTCTCAACAGCCGCCGTTTGGGACTCGGCTTGGGTTCGTCTGCATTCCAGCTCACTCCTTGCGTGGAATGTGTATGGCAGATCAAATACGACGGATTCTATTGTGCCAACCAGAATGACCTTGTCTATAGTTTTATCATTGGTTGGAATTAATTGATGGATCAAAGGTGTGTGTCAAGTTCCAGACCACTTCGAAACTGAAGATTACACTACACTACATCTTTTAGTCGTAGTAGCAGTTCTCTCTCTGTCTGGAATGTAACTCGCTGCACTCCCTCTACTTGTAGTAGTCGTCGTTCTGTCTGGAATGTAACTTTCTACACTACCTCTAGTAGTATGGTATTTGTCTGCTATTCAGCTGGCTGAATGCTTCTTGAATCCACCCACTGTAGGAGTTTTGCGATCGCAATTTGCTACTGTAAGGATCTCAATCTTTTGACAAAACCTTTTCTTCCCAAATTTCTCCCTTCTCCTTAGGAGTGTAATTTTGACTGTATGGTTTTGGAATGTAAACTACTACAGGAAACTTTTTGTTTTCTTCTATTTTTTCCTGCGCTCGGACACCAGGTTCCTTCGTTTTTGCCATTTTGCACAACTCTTTCAATCCAATTTTCTTGAAATCTTGGAGGAGTGGTTCAATTTTGAAATTACCCGGCAATGAAACTTACTATATAAACTGTTAATTCATTCTTGTTGTGTAATTCGCAATCAACTTCAAAATTACTGGAACGTGCTGGATTCTTCTGTGATGCACCCTTTAAAACCCAAGGAGATGCCATAAAATAAGTTCAGAAAATTTGACTGTTTTCATTTCAAAGATTAACATACAGATTCCTCCATTCTACGAATGGTAGAATATGCATGCCATCTTTCATTTCGTATTAGTTTGTGAAAATCTAATCTGGTCTTTAAAAAAAATCAATTTTCATTTTTCAGTCAAAATGCTGCAACATGTTTTTCTTTTATGACTGTAATAACGGCTTGTAGCTGTTCGTTACCCTATGTACAGAGGATGCGATCATCAACTACGTGATTATTATATGATAGCCTGAAGCTTGGCCCGAAAATTGAGGGAGAGCTGAAAAGCTGTTGCTTACGTTACAGGAATCACTTTTCAAATTGGAGAAACCTTCCATGAATGGGAGATCCCTTCCAGAAAAATGGTACCTTCTACTTTTGTTAGGCCTCTCAATTTTGAAGTGATATGGGAGGGAGTATGCTGATAACCAAAATCTGGAATGTTCTTAAAGTGGAAGAACATGTGAGTTTGGACGGTTCTGTTTGCTACAAAACCTTTTGCAACCTTGAATAACCCGAAACCCTAAACCCTTGTTTTATCACTTAGTATGGCTGATTGAAGGGGACCTTGTTTCTATAGCATTACAAACCTTCAGCCATTGAAATGAAAAAAATTTGACACTTTCACACTGCGACAAGTTTGTTAACTTTCCTCTAATTTTCTTTAGAGGGTATAACTCTCAATTTAGGGTTTTGTATCACAGCTCCCCTTCATAGATAATGGCACCAGGAAAGTAAACAGGGCATCTAAGTAAACAGATTATTAGGAACACTTATGTACTTGGTCAATAGAATCTCTACTTGTATCTGTTTACTCACGAAAATGTCCTTGTGGATTTGGGAGGAAGATTAATGGGAGGCTAATTAAGGATCTTAAGTGATAATCACTAGTATTTCAAAACCTGCCGGTTCATTTGGATGTGAAAACTGGTCACCTTAGAGTCGCTCAGGGTATCATGCATCACAATCTTGATACCCGAGGTTCAAAATGCAAATATGCTTCATGATGGGTAAAGGGCACAGGGCCACAATCATCTACACGCTGCTCCTGGGCCCCTTAATTTAGGAATGTCCTCACCCTGGGACTTACCCCCACGCTTATATAAGTTTGCTCCCAACTGGTGGTGTAACTTGCGAGCCCAATAGTCTCGGTGGCCATTCATTCTAACCCTAAAAAAACAAGACATGTTGAGGGATTCGCAGAAAAATCCCAACATACATTCAGTTGAAAAACTCGTAACAATTGAATAGCAAGTCTTGAATTATGGCAAAATAAGAAATATAGCATTTTCCACTCTGGAATTTGGAAGACACAAGACTTGATTTTTAGTCCATTGATACTAACCATTTGATTTGTGTGTGAAATTTTGCACCAATGCAAAAATTAATATATTTTGGGTCACATACTTGTTGTGTTTTGGGGGGCAAATGGTCCAATTTCAACCAAAAAAGTGTTATTTTGTGGATGTTGTCATTCAGTGCTACATCCCTCTTGAGAAGCTTACAATTGATGCAACATCAAAAAATTTGAAAAATAAATAAATAAAAATTGATGGGTTGCCTTCCTTGGGGTAAATTTAGATATTAAATATGGTAAAGGTAACGTGCTAATAAAGTTCTATATTCCACTTAGAAGCAGGAGGCTTACAATGGAAGGATTGTTTGTTTCCATAGAAACCTTAAGCTACCCTAGGTACCTAGTGCTACTTATAACATCCTAGCTAAACATGCAAATTTGAACTCTGGTCAATGGCATGGAAGCACATTGAGACCTCAGACTAGGCCAATTAATTGATGAAACCCTGCCAAACTTTGTAAAAAAGAAATCACCCAAAAAAGGGAGAGAAAAAGAAACAAGGGGCCTGTACCAAAGTCCAGGCAAGCAAATAGCCCAAAAGAGGTGGGCCACCAGAACCACTAAGAACCGAACCCTCCTCCAATCGTATGAGGCATATCAATTAAAGAAAGGGGAGATAAACCTGATAAAACTCCAAGCTTAGAAGAGCCCTCCTCTGTAGTGATAACTCGTCTCAAGATAGCAACGACCTACACTCTCTGTACTGCTATTAATACTCTTTATCTGAGAAAAGAACGTAACATTGATAAAAGAGGGCCTCTAGTGCCCTTTGTTGTTCATGCCATGTTAGCACATCAATGAAGAATGTTATTGACCTGTTGGTGAAGACATCCAAAAACCTTTATGTCAAGAAAAAAAAAACACATTCACAATTAATTGGGTTACTTGCTCCATATACATTAGAAATATATGGAAAGTGAATGAAATACAATATTTATATCCTGCCTTTGATTATTAAAGGGGTGAGATTGCAAAAAATAAATTTTAAATAGATTAAAATTATCCATAAAATAATGCTTAGTTCAATCTCCTATCCTATCCCCTAACTCAGTTTACAAGGTAAGTTGAGGCTGTTCTTAGGGTTAAAAATTTCTTGGGTTGCTTTTTGGGTTTGGGGAATTTATTGTTATTTCCAGTGTTTGGGGTTATAAGGGCTAATTTTCAGGTTTGGGGAATTTAGGGTTATTCCTAGGGGTTGGGATTTTTTAGGGCTTGGGTTAGGTTAGGAATACTTTTAATGTTTTCAGGATTTTCTTGAGGTACTAATTTTAGGGTTGGGTCACTTTTGGGCTGTTTTGAAGGTTTATAAGGTTTTCTTGGGCTGATTTTAGGCTTTGGAGTTAGGTGGGTTGTTATTAGGGTTTGATAGGTTTTATTGGGCTGTTTTTAGGGTTTGGGGAATTTAAGGCTATTCCCAAGGGTTGAGGTTTTTTTGGGATGTTTTTGGGGCTAGGTTATGTTAGGAATATTTCTAGGGTTTTTATGGTTTTCTTGGGCTACTAATTATAAGGTTTGGTAACTTTAGGGTTGTTTTTTAAGGTTTAGGTTTTCTTGGGCTGATTTTAGGGTTTGGGACTTGTAGGGTTATTTTTAGGGTTTGGAGAATTTTAGGCTATTCCTAAGGTTTGGGGTTTTCTTGGCTATTCTTAGGGCTTGGGGCTTAGTTTAGGAGTATTTTTAGGGTCTGATTTTTCTTGGTTATTTTTAGGGTTTGATAACTTTAAGGTTGTTTTTAAGGTTTTTGGTTTTTTAGGGTTATTTTAAGGGTTTGTAAAGGTTGGGGTCGTTTTAGGTCCATGGCATCTTTTGATAACGATGTTTTAGTGGACATGAGTGATTTTGGTAGTTCTTCATTTAATAGTGATGAAGAATTATTTTAGAGCACATGGAAGGTCCATCAGATGGTGTTTGCAATTGTGATTGCTAAAGGTAACACATTGGACACGTTCAATTCCAACTAACTAGATTTGGGTGTGGGCCAATTGATCAATCACAAAATGGGTGTCTAGGATGTGTTTAACACAATGTGGGTCACACTTGGTTTGTTGAAAACCTTAACAAATTTTTGTTTGTCAAAATTTGAGGAATTGTGTGTTTTAGTGGTGCCCACCATCGAGGCCCATGTAAGAGCCACTAGTGAGGCTCACGTTTTGCTTAGGTGACCAACTAAACTCACCCCAAACTAGTGCTTGCTCCAATTCATCCTATACATGAAACATGACAATGTAGTCATGTATGTTGTTTTCATATGGAATTGGAGCAATATGTGATGATGTGGTTTTCATCGCTTCCTACAATAATGAAACAATTGATGATGAGGTTCAATGGCTTAACTAAGAGGAACAAATTATTTTTGCCCAACATATGCTTAAGTTCCAAGGTTGTATTAAGCGATGAGTTCATTAATGGGACTTTCAACAAGTTCTAGAAATCCTAGAACAATCCAACTCATCAATCTTGGTTTAATGGGGAGAAAAAGATGTATTATAGGAACAACACGGTGGTCATTGACCATCATGGATTGTTCATCTACTTGGATCCCAAATATTCAGGTTCATTCCATGATGTCACCATCTTGCATGAGTTTACTTTATACAAGAACTAACGCTAGTTCTTTCTACACACAAATGAATACTTTGAGTACTTGTTGGGTGACCCAAGTTATTTGGGGGAAGAAATGTTCATTATGTGTTGACTTGGGAGGCGCAAATTTGTTCTTGGGCACGACTAAGATGCAATTAATGCTTTCAATTAAAATCAAGCAAGTTATAAAATTAACAAGGAATAAGGGATTTGGGGATTAAAGCACATATGGAGATTTGATTCCACAAAGCCCAAGTACACTCATTTTTTCCATGCAACAACTATCCTAATTAATTATTTACATTGATATCACATGGACTTCACATATGAAGGCATTAGTAAGCAAATTCAAGCCTCAATTAATTATGGTTGGGATGGGGATTTTTAGCAAAAGGTCTAGCAACTCTCTAACCTTGTCTTTGAATTCTACATTTGTTAGGACCTCATATTTCTAGTTGCCTTGAGATTAGCAAGTTTAACTTGCTTTTTTTTTCTCTATGTTAATTGCCATCTTAGGCCTTTTTGGTCATCAATGCTCACTTGCATCTTGCACACCATGGCTACAAAACTATTAGATTACACCTTCAACACTTCAACTTATGTCTTTGGAATGCCACTTGTGCTAGCAGATGTAGGCCAAGAGGTAGATGAGGGAGTAAATGGTTCAGATGAGGGAGTAGAGGGTAATTTTACATATAATCAATAGTGGGTGTAGGAGTTATTGTGCATGGTACTTTAAGTGGGTTAGATGTTGTAACATCAATGACATTTTATCACTTCTTGAAAATTATATTGCGAATGGCATGTCCATTTGTGGCTTTCAATTGAATCAAAATTTCATCACTTTATAAAACCACCTTTTCATTCCTTTCTTCATTTGATGTGCTTGTCTTCAACTTTTTTAATGCATCTTAGAGATAGCCTTTTAATGTGTCCATTTGGGACATTGAATTGGAATAAATTTATTTGCCCTCACTAGACATTGCCTTCCACACTAGGCTAGGAATTAATTGGGTCACTTGTTTTTTGTCCCTAAAATATGATCCAAAATGTTGATGATACCTAGTAGCCATGGTGTCCAAATGGAAGGATTCTACAATTTGACATGGATGTTTCTCTTGCCTAACCACCTTTGGTTGCTTAGGCAAAACATCACCTTCATCTAAATATGGAACCATGGTTGGTTTGGTTCTGCATGGTCAAGTGCCAACCCTAACCAATTAGAAGTTAATCAAATCTTAGACCAAACTTTAAACAAATTGTAAACAAAAAGAAAACATATTATAAATAGTCAAACCAAGGGCTTAATCAAACCATAAATAAGTTAACTAGCCATTTATCAAAACATAAAAAGCTTAAACAAACCATATGCAAAGCTTCAACAAGCTAGACAATCACCAATTAGGGCATAAGTAGGTAATTAGAAGCCAATCAAACAAGTAGTAACAAAGGTTAATGAAACCTTCAAAAGTAGTAGTAGACGTTAATCAAACCTTCAAAAGTAATAATAGAAATTAATTAGACCTTCATAAGTAATTACAAAGGTTAATCAAACCTTTAGAAATAATAATAAAGGTTAATCAAATTTTCAAAAATAGTTATAGAGGTTAATCAAACTTTCAGAAATAGTTATAGAAGCTAATTAGACTTTTAAAAATAATATCGAAAGTTAATCAAACCTTTAATAGTTTAATTAGTTAGGATTGAAAATGCTCATGATTCTAAATAATCATTAGTCATGGCCTAGGCAAGTTAATTAGGCCCCAATTAACCAAAAATAGCAAATAAAAAATTAATTTAACTAGTTGCAAGTTAATGAGAGGTTAATTAGGTTAAAAACATATTAATAAAAAATTAATCATACCATATGCAAGCTAATAAAAAATTAATTCGACCATAAAAAAATAATTGGAGGTTAATCAAACCAAAAACAAATTAATAAAAAGCTTGAAGCTAATGATGAGGTTCATAAAAGGCTATTCAAACCATGTGAAGGCTAATAAAAGGCTAATGAAAGGGTAATAAGACCATAAGAAAGCTAATAAAATCATAATCAGACCATAATCAAATTAATTAAACCAAAAATAAAACCAATAAGAAGGTAATCAAACCATGATGAGGTTAATACATCATAAATTTATAAGCTTCATGAATTTGTTTCAAATCTATGCAAAATATGTTATTTCATGAGTTTGTGTCATTTAAACATGAATGTCATGCATTATTTAAACACGAAAGTCATGTGCATGACTTTTGTGTGTAAACAACACGAATAGACATACAACATCTATGTCTAAACAATACAAATAGGCATATGACATTTGTGTTTAAATAATGCACATGACATCAATGTTCAAATAATACAAATAGATGAATGACATCCATGTTTATTCCATACAAACCTATGAAAAGAAAATTTCGCACAACTATTATTACCAAATCATGACCAATGAAATTTGTGATGTAAAAAAATAATAAAAAGTTGATTAGACCAAAATCAAATCAATAAGAGGTTGATCAGACCATAGTGAGGTTAATAAAAAAATATTTAGACAATGGTCAAATTAATAAAAAGGTAATTAAACCAAAAGCAAGCTAATAAAAGGTTGATTAAACCATAGTGAGGCTAATAAAAAGGTATTCAGACCATGGTCAAATTAATAAGTGGGTAATTAAATTAGAATTTTTTTAAATAAAAGGTTAATTAGACCATGATGAAGCTAATAAAAGCTCGTATTTAGACCATGGTCAAACTAATAGGAAGGTAATTGGACTAGAAGCAAGTTAATAAAAGGCTAATAAGCCCATATGCAAGTTAGTTGGTGGTTAGTCATACCAAAAATAAGTTAATAAAGGGTTAAACAGACTAGTAAATTAATAAGAGACTAAACAAAAGAGGGTAATCAGACCATGAGAAGGTTAATAAGAGGGTAATTAGACCATAAGTTAATAAAATGGTAATCCGGCCATATGTAAGGTAATTGGAGGTTAATCATACTATAATGAAACTAAAAGCAAATAATTTGACCATGGTGAGGGTATAAAAGGGTAATCACACATGATAATGAATTTAATCAGACATTAATTAAACCATGAAAAGGGTAAATTTTAGACCATTGTGAGGGTAATCAAACCTTAATCAAACTAGAATGAAACTAATAAAAGGACAATTAGACAAGAATTGATGATGTCATTAGAAGACACAAAAATGTGGTTTAAGATTAATGTATCCAAAAAAAGGGGCAACAAACAACATTGGAATTGCATTAGTACTTCAAGGTTGTGATGCACAAAGAATTGGGTAGGTTAGGCAATAATTTTTGCAAGAAGGATTGGGGCAAGATGTTTGAAGGAATGGGCAAGCCATGTGTTTGTTAAGTTTCGACAAATTGGGCAAGCTTCACACAAAATGTGGCAATTGACCACATCAACAATAAGAAGTTTTGCCACAAATCCATGTTTTCACCCCAATAGTCAAAAAACATTTCATCATCTTTAACCAAACACCCTAACACCATTTTTCGCACAATAATTTTGGGGGTTGTTCAAGACCTAAACCCTAATCCTCACATGGAATCCACTTGAACCAAGAGTGTTCACAGGGCACTCTTAATCCAACATTCTTACGCTCAAGTCATTCCACCACTATCATTCCATAATTATTGGGGGGTAAGTCGCCTACCAACCCTAAACCCTAAACCTTAAAGAATAGCCAAAACTGGAACCAATTTTTTGAAAACAATCCAGTTCTGTTCTGGTTCCAGTAAATGAACCTCCGAACCAGGGGGTTGATTTTCCCCAGTTCAAAGACTATACAAATAACCCCAGTTCTGGAGCCTCATTCCGGTTCCAGGTAGGTTTCAAGTAACTGGAACCGAAACCAGGCATGGGTAACTTGTTTACTCAAGTAAATGCACAACACTGGTACTTACTTTCATATAATCTCAAATGAATTTCACTAAATGAAAATTTAAGTTTCAGAAACTGAATAATTAATAATAATTTTTAAAAATGAAAATTTAAGTTTCAGAAACTAAATAATTAATAATAATTTTTTAAATGAATTACTTTTTGGAAAAGAAATAATTATTCTTTTGTAATGTGCTAAATCTGACCCTAACTTACAATAATTTCAAGCTTAGGACATACTCACTTCTGGAGGGCTGGAGTGGGTTTAGGGTTTAAACCCTGAACCCTAAACCCTACACACCCACAGTTGGGGGGTTCAACCCTAAAACCCAGTGTAAAGACACTCTCTCACTCACATGGATGACATGGATTCCCTTTCCACTTGTTTGTAGAAGTTCTTGTGAGAATCAATTGTCTCTGTTTCAAGGGCTGTCATTGCCTTGGATGCTTTCCACCACATGCATCAAAATCAGCATGCAATGAACTCATATGTGAGAGAGTTTTTTTTGTGTCTGCGAGACAATTACTGGTTGTTTTTGCAGTAGACATGTTTATTGATCTACAACTAATGAACATGGGACTGCTGCATAATACAAGTAGCACTGGGGGTTTGTTGGAAATTGGAAATTGATTATGGCAAAGACCAGAGGCTGAGGAAATACCGAGTAAGGCACAAGTGCCAATTCACTCAGATGCATTTGGCAGCTATGAAAGCCTTGTCAATGTGTATTCCAAACTTGAGAGGTATGGGCATTCTGCCACCTTCACCCTTTATGTTCACAACTTGCTCATGGTTTTTGATCCACTGATTTGTTCATGTGAGCTGGAATTGAAAAGCCGTGTTATGGACACATGATGATTTTAATTGGTGTTGAAATGCTCTGGTGCAGGTATGATGAGGCAATTGCATGTTCTAGACACATTGTCAAGTAACTGAAGGAGCTAGGGCATGACAATCTGTTCTTTGAAGAAGCCCAGAGACAGTTACAGAAGCTTGAGGATCAGAAGGCCAGAAGCATGAAGAAGGATTCAAGGATTCCACTGCAGGGTGCCATCAAGAGGATTCCAACAATGAAAACCCCTCTTCAGATAAATCATCAAAATCCTCTTTAATCATCTACTTTGACTCAAGAGTAGTGTAAGGTACTTCAAAATATGTACTTATGATCAGTGGCCAGCTTGACTGTCTTGCATCTTTTGAGTGCCACAGTCAATCATCTGTCTGAAAGTCTACATATTACCTACACCCATTGTTGGAGCTGATGAAGTCAATAGGGAGTAATGAAGGTGATGGCCTGATACTTTGAGAGTGTTATAAACACTAACAAGGTTTATGACCATATTCATTCTTGTCATGTTTGTTTTGATCTGAATGGAACTGACTCAACATTTGTTTGGTTACCTTGCATGTTGTTTTGCAGTTTGTCTTCTCTGCAATCACATTGATCTGTCATACATATGTTGTGGTAATCTACGATGAAGCATCCTTCTCACAAGAAGCTGATTTCATGTTGTCCAAATGGTCACATGAAATTCATGGTCCCCTTAGATGAAAAGTTTGTGGTGTGTTTTGCAGGTCAACTGGACTACTATGCTTGTTTCTTTTTCCAGTCTGAAGGCTAAACAAAGAGTGGGTATCCAGTCTGATTGTGTAAGATTGTTCATTTCTCTACACCTAAATAGCCATGTTGTTTCATGTAAGGCTGCAGTTTTTCTTTTTATTGTTTCAGGATAAGGATTTTGATGAGCATATATGTGTGTGGGGAGCTGTGGATGAAATGATACAAATGGGATTACAGAACTGGTGTTCCACAGAACTGGTGCTTGCTGGTTTTTCAGCTGAAAGTAACTTGATTAGAACAGGAGCAGAGATGCATGTGTATTTCATGCACAAATCTGTTAATCATGCTCATGTGCCGGCATTCCAGGTGTGCTGGAAGAACACTAATGCTTAACCATTGTAGCCCATGTTGGTTGGGTTTGAGAATCAAGTTCCTGCTTCTGAGTGTTTTCCGGGTTTGAGAATCAACCTCCTGCTCTGATTGTTGTCTGGGTTTCAGAATCAAGCCTGCTCTAATTGTTTTTTGTTTCCTGTGAAAATGCTCAACTTTATGTCATCCTGGGCACAGGAGTTGTGGGTTTGCAAACAGTGCAGCTTGGTTCAATTGCATGATAATCCATTGCTTTTGACACCAATTTCTGGCAATTCTTCTACTTGTTCATGCAGTAATTTGTATCTGTACCATCGAGCACAAACAAGGAACATGGTGAAATTGAGGACTCCCAACACAGCAAGAAGCCAATAAAAATAGTCGAGTCTGCTTTCGTCCAAGTCGTCAGTTAACCAGCCGGTATTCAGCCCTTTTGTAGTTGCCTTGATAACAAGGAGGACCAACAAACTGCTTCCGTAGCTACCAAGTCCCTGTGCACTCATGTTGAACGCAGCTCCCATGGTGCGCATTCCCTGTGGTGTCTCACGGTAATAGAACTCATTCAAGCCAATGAGTGTGAAACACTCTGACAAACCGATGAAGATGATTTGTGGGCACAGCCAGAAGACACTCATTGGTAAAGGTTTTGAAGGCATGAAGATGAGAGTCATGACGTTAGCCCTCACAATGAGGAGACGCTTGGATTCTACAAGGGCACTAACCACCATGGCAAGAACTCCCAACAGTGCTCCCACACCCACTCTCTGCAGAGTTGTGATCCCTTGCTCAATCCCTGTGATCCGCCGCATCACTGGCACAAGCAGCTTCTCATAGATGGGAATGAAAATGTAGAGAGCACTGATTGCAAAAAGACCAAGTGAAGCTGATGGGTACTCAAAGTGGGGTGTAATATGTCTATCCATTGCTGAAGCTTGACGAACCAAGAAGGTTGTTGCTTGTGAGTTCATGGTGAACACGAAAATGGTGCTGAACCAAATTGGCAAGATCCTGAGAATGGTCTTCACTTCCTCTACTTCTGTCATGTGACACAACCCCCAGGGTCCTTCTTTGGCATCACATGCTCCAGTACTGCTGCCGATGGTCTTACTTAATGGAATTGCTGCCTTGTCGAGAAATCTGTACAGGAGATTTGCAAACTCTAGCTGTGGTAAGTCTGTCTTTGAAGTTTCATTAGACTTCAGTAACCAGTTTAGGACTGTAGCTTATTGGGACTAGTTGTGGATTACTGCAAGACCTTTTGTGTATCTGTGATGAGGGGATCAAGCAAAAGTTTGTAGTGTGTATCTCACCGAAACTGGTTGGTTTGTTGAAGCCGAGCCCGCCTCCCTTGATGTGCTCCATCTTGGAAGTCATGAAACTGAAAAGGATCTGATGTGGGCAGATTGGGAAGTGTTCGTTTCCCAATTGCAGCAACAAAAACTCGTGCAATATGGGTAAATGGGCTGCCTAGAGGTGCATGATGTCGATAGAAGGAGTAACCACTGAAGAGTGCAACGTTTCCGAGCGCCATGGCGCCCGCTGCAACACCATATCCCCATACCCAGCTTACCTTGTCCTCTACAAAGACCAACCCTGCAATACTGAAGAAAATACCAATGCAGTTGACCAAGAAAAACCAGTTGAAGTAGCTTGACAGCTTCCTTCTCTCCTCTTGATCTTTTTCATCAAACTGGTCAGCTCCAAGCGACAAAATGCAAGACCCATATCCAGCTTTGCCAAGAGCAATTACATATAGTGCTGTTAGAAGGAACCCTACTTGCAGGATCCTAGGAGCCTTGCTGGGAATTGAATGTCCAGTCACAGCATCAAGAGGAGGTGGTCTCAGTGAAGGTGCTGCTGCTGAGATTGTGAGTAGTATAAATCCCTGCAAAAGGCCCACATCACTTTGCCGATCCAACAGTCTCAAAACAATCACAGTAGCATGGTGTCCTTGTTGAGCTGTTGGGTAGATTCTGTCATGTGAACCTGCTGCTAAAACTGTTGAATTCAAAAGAAAACTTTCATGTTTCTGCAATTGGACTAGACTTATCAATCAAACTGGAGCTTCTGGTCCTAATTGTATGCAAGGATGTACAGGATACGGGACAGACACAAGGTGGGTGGAAGTAATGTACCAGTAACTCAACAAATCCCAGAAAAAGAAGTGTCAGGTATCTTCCAAGGTATGTATCAGCAATGAAGCCACCAAGCAATGGTGTTAGGCAGGTGGTCCCAGCCCAAGTGGTGATGGTATTTGCAGCTGTTGGTACTCCAAAATGCATCTCTTCCACTAAATATGTGACTAAGTTGATGACTACTCCAAAGAATGCGAAGCTCTCTAGGGAGCTAGACACTGCACATGGATATGTTGAAAATTCATGCAACAAAAAGTCATATATCACGTATTAACCTTCAAAACAGAGATGCATCTTATATATATATATGAGTGTCTTTTAGTATGTTCTTATATTCCACTCACAACATTTAGTTATGGACTCTCACCATATATAAATGGAATTGCTCTCCAGCCTCCTTGCGATGTGACATGATTTCCAAGGAGCTTACTAGGCACCAGACTCCTCAAACCCACAAACTTGGACTTTGATTTCTGGGTTCCAGCAGTTAATTTGACCAAGTTTAAGTCCATCTGATCAGATGCATCACCTGAGATCTGCATCCCAACATCTGGCACCTGCAAAAGTTGGTAATATTTGAATTCTAGTCATATTTATTAAGATGAGAGCAAGCTGGTTTTAACAAAAATGCAGTGCAATAGAACCTGCAATTTTGACACCAGATTTTAATGCTTTAATCCTCCCTGCTGTGTGTCTATTGCCCATCTATACTGGGACTACACAGAATTGGGTAGCCTTGTTGTGCTTCAAAAGCTCTTGAAAATTAAACCTGGACACTGAAACATTTATTCATCACCTGCATTCCAATTGGTCAAATGTACTAATATGCATGTGTGAACAAAAAAACATTGCAAAATTTGAAAAGAAAACTGCAAACAAATACTACCTAATTGAGATCAATGCCCAACAAAATAAAATACTATGAACAAAAATGACAGCCAAAATATGGGGAAAATTAGCAAACTAATGCATGCAAGAGAAATTAGCCCACAAGTTGGGATTCTGAAGCAAATGTTGAGATTATAGAGTCCATACTGCAGCTACACTATTTTTGTAGTTCTAGAAAATGAGACACCTACCATGACCCCTTGGAATTCCACAGAGTTCCTCTCTCTCAAGGCAGGTCTTAAACCCAAACCCACCACCTACAACTGATCCCTCAAGGCTAGTAGTCTTCTCTTGTTCAAGGACATGACTAGCTCAAGGTTCAACAAACTTTGAATATGTTTCCAAGCCTCCCCTCTCTCCCCCCACCGCTGAATGGGAAAAAAAATGATTCCTCAAACCTACCCATGAAACACATACTACAAGATGTCTTAAGTGTGGGAAAAGACTAGACTGTGATATAATTTATCAAGTTGTGCGTTTGTGTACCCTCCTCCTTCCTTCCTCCCTCCCTCCGCCATGCTATCCCATGTGTGATGAGAAGTTGGACAACATTTATTACTCGTGGGTGGTGTCCGTGATGTATCATCTTTAACATGCACAACTTCAACTTGCACGGTTCATATTTACATGAGTACAAACTACAAACTGACTGCATTCTCTCTCTCAATGCTAAACATTGCAGTTCCAAAAAATTATGTACTTGGCAGTGGCTTTTGTTGGAATTTTTGTCTTTACCAAAAGTGGCCACCATCTTCCATAGGTTTGTCCCTATGTAGAAATAGTGGGAATGATCCGTAAGAAGATTTAGCCAAATCTGGCTATAAACCATATATGAAGCACAAAACTTTAATCAACCTTGTATATTTGGCTACAGACTGAAAACGCAATATAGAAATCTGGCAATTTTACTATAAAAAACATTCTTGAATTCAATTATGGCGATTGAAAACCTACATAATCACTTACTTTTTGAATTTGAATTTCTCTTTTGGCAAAAAATTTCCAAAAAAAAAAAAAAAAAAACACACCAGAAAACCCATGTTTTGGGTCTAATATTTGTAAACAAGATGGGCTTGAGGAAAAACCCACTGTGGGCAGCTTGAGAACATTTATTCCAAAGCAACATCTTTTATTTATGCATAGCAAAGCATGTTGGTGGGTGGCTTGCTGCAGGTTTGTTTTGGTTGCAGGTGAAGAAAAAGGGTTTGCTGGACACATGCTTCAAATCTGCACCTACACATATAGTCACAGGGAACAGGCACAGTAGGACAAGGTTTGGGGGTAGGACTGATGTATTAATCTATTGTATATGACTAACTGGTGGGGTTCCACTACCATCTATAGACCATGGTGATGTAATGACCCAGTGTTGTGCAATTCTCTGACTCTGGTTTTAACCTCTGGTTCCAGGTTTTTTTTAAATGTTCAAAGAACTAAGAACTATTTTCTGGCAAAGAACTGGCATCTCAAGGTAGGTTCTGTGACCTGGTTCTTTGATTTTTTGAGAACCGTGGGTCAAGGGTTCATATCTCACCCTTACCTACTAATTCTTTCTTTGAAAAAGAGAGAACCGCCCAACACTAGCAATGACCCATAAACCCATGACCCCCTAACCAATAAGGCCTCCAAATTTGTTTAACATGTATATTCTTTATAGGGTGCTTCCATGTCACCAGCCTGCACTAGTTTAGGGTGGATTTGTTTTTGCTGAAATCGCCTAAATTCAATAGTTAACTATTTATTAGGGCTACATGTTTGATCAATGGATGTGAAATGTGGCAAGGAATGGTGATCATGTAAATCCAATGGATGTCACTTGGGGGGGTTTACTTCATTTCACTCTCAACAACACCCCATTTGCAATGGTCACTATTGGCATGGCCTATTGCAACATTCCCTTCATTGACCTTGGTGGCAACTTAGTTGCCATTTTCACTTGTGTTCATGGTAGATTCATCTACATTCTTTATATGCATTGAAAGTTTTATGGTCACTTCAATTTTGGATCTCCTAAGTGATTTGTGTTGAAACATGTTGAATCTTGACACCCAATATCCAATGTGCAATGTTCTTGCAAGCTTTCAAGCTTGATGATCTTGAATTGAATTTGTAGAGTTTGCAATCAGTGAGAGGATCAAATTATTGAAACTTGAGTTTATACACACACATAACAATGTTGCAATGACAACTTCCTCTTGCAGCCCAAGTAAGTTGCCAACTTGTTAATATGTTTGTTTGTTTGAGCAATTTTTGAAATATTCATGTTGTTAATGTGTTGCCTTGCTTGAAGATTTGTTTAGAATGTGCATAAGTTTGATGATTTTTTAGAGTTCACAATTCTACCCCACTAGGTCCTAAGCCATGTCCTCATTTGAATGCATCATCATTTGGCTTTGTTTCATTGCCTAATCCACCAACTAAATATTTGAATGTTATGGTTTTAAAATTTGTATTTAGAGGTATCTAGTATCTCATGTGCTTATAAGGAAAGAGATCAGTTTATGACAACTCTATGTCCAAGTGGTCCTACACTTAAAAGAGCTCAAAAAAAGGATGGGAGTTAAATTGATTTTTCAAGACAACCAATGCTGCCATGGGTTGAAATTGTGGTGGGGGGAAATGTTAGGTGAATATGGTAATATGCAAAATTTATAGTGTTTCAAAACATCATGATAAGTTGTTTGTTCAAAATTTGATGGATTGCAAAATCGTCTTGGTTGTTGAAAAGCCAAGTGTGGTCATCATAAGGGGTGTTTATGGGGGAATATTATATGAATTATAATAAATTGAAGCATGTTAAAAATGAGAAAGAAAGTTTGTGAACATGCATGGGAGAGAATATATGCAATTCAACAAAATGCTAATAGGGTTTAGCTTGGGCGAAAATGAAACTTTGTGCAATTTGTGGCCATCTTTCATCTCCTAAAGCAAAGGCAATCAAAGATAGACTTTAGGGGCATGAGAGACTCATTTAACTTTATTAAAATGCACAACAATACTTGGAAACATCATTTATCAAATTCTTTTGGGTGGAGTATGGCATGAAGTGGTTATGCAATCCACATGTGTGATAATGTAAAAGGCCAAATGTATTATTATGAATTGTGATGTAATCACAACTAACAATTATCAAAGGTGGGTAAATATTCATTTGTTTGTGGTATAATGTTCGAAACAAATGGACCCATTTGATTAACCTTGTAGCAAACTGTGAATGGCCTTTGTTTCTATAGGTAACCTTGTGAAGCTTATTGTGAATGCCTTTGAGCTACAAAATATGGTAGGTTTTTGAGTTACATATGGATTCAAAGTTAATATGTTTAGGTGCCTAAGGGTTTTTGCACATTTCTAAACATCATATTGCAATTGAATGTTTTGAATGTATGAGTTGGGTTGTTAATTCTAATCTAGTTCTCTAATATGCATCATAAATTTATCTTTTTGCGTATATTATCATAGTGCACAAAAGTCAAATCATGATCCACTAACACTAATTTTCAATGTAATATTTAGGGTTGAGTAATTGAATATAGTTCAAGATGTGAAAAATGTATAATTGTTGTTTTAAGTCTCGTTAAAAAATTGGGGAGGAAAGTTTTTGCACAAGATATCATGAATATCACATGAGCATTACCTACTCACAATACATGACTAATTGACTAACTTTGAAATTATAGGATTAGAAAAATAATTATCTTAATTATTTCTTACTTTAGTCTTCATTAATTCAATATATATATATAAAGAAAATGGATGTGCTACATGATTCAATTGATGGCACATGATAATTTACATATTTAACGTGTAGTGATATCCTTACTATTTATGAATATGAACGAACGTTTTATAAAAAGTCCACAACAATTAAGGCCAAATACACTACCTTATAAATATGCATATATCACAATTACAAGCATTCAAATTTGAAAATGAATACCTATGGGTGTAATTTTAAAACTTATGTATTTGGCTTCATGAATTGGCTTCTAATGCATATTAATAAAAAAAACCCCAATTTGATTTGCATTGCAAGATTTACCTTTTTGTTTACTTTATCACGATTTCATGTAAATAAATAAAATAAAAAGATGTTTGGTAATTCATTTTCCTATCACACATGGTGATTCTTGTATTGTTGAGAGTTAATGACAATTTTTAATTAACTATTATAACTTGGGGAATTGTGTTCAAAATAAATTGGAAAGAATTTTAGTTTTGCCATTTCTTCTTATGAACTTGAATTGTCATTGAATTAGTTGCCCAAATCTATTGTTGAATGAATGTGTATGTGAAGGTTAATTTTAACCTTCAATATGGGTGAAAGCACACTGTGGGGGAACCAAGATTGTTGTCACATTATATTGTTTTTCAAGGGTATCATATTTGAACTTCAATCATGTCATTATCATGAAGAATTTTCACAATGTTTTTATATATTATGGTCAACCAAAAACCAAAGAAATCAAATGCCAAAGAAACTACTGTTTTTAAATTTCATATGATGTGATGTTAAATTTATATGCGCAAAGAAAATTTACATCACAATGTTTTAAAAAATGCAAAAAACAATTGATATGTTTTTTAATCTTTATGAAATTTGCAATATGTACTTACATTGTGATTTTGTATGATTGAAATAAGTTTGTGAGTCATGTGAAAAAATTGATTACTATCATATCAAAAATGGGTTTCTTCTAGGGCAATGACCTTAAATATTTGGTAATTTAAAATTTTGACAAACAATCACTTTTAAATGGAAGATGACAAAAATTGTGAAACGGGCCATTTTTTTTAATTTTCATTTCAAATGTTTGTTGGTTGATTAATTCAAACCAAAACTTAAGATAGTTTGAAACAAGTTTTATTATATTACATATACCATAGATATACCCATTATTCCTTGAATTTAATCTTTTAAATTTATTTATCAAAAATCATATAATATTAAATTTTTGAAAATCAAAATATAAAACCCAAACACCAAAAATGAAACCCAAAATTAAATGCAACACATTTTGGAGGTGTATACTTTACACACATGTTATGAAATTGTCCAAATTGACCCCCCTTATTAATTGTGGGTTTCATCCAGTCACCATGTTGTGCTCTTTTGTGAAAGCTAAACTTATTGTCATTTCAAATTTTGAAATAATGTTCATTTTTATGGTGACATTTTTATATATGAAATGTCAAAACAAATGAATATATCTTAGTTATCCCATGTTTAAATTTCAATTCATGTGGGGTTGGTTTGAATGAATTGGATTTAACATTTTCCAATGAATGCACATTCACATAATTTTGGTGCTTGAAAAAAAAAATCATGTTGGGTTATAGTTGTTCATTAATAGCTATAGCTCATTATTTTCCAACAAATGGGATTGTTTAAACATCACCTACTACACAACATTAAGGGGGGGGGGTAGGATGAGAAGATTGATTGGGTGGGTTTGGCTGTTGGGCAACCTTTTTCACATGTGGGGAAATTGCTGTGTGGGATTTTTTT
>Ga0209611_10005177_pt1 | contig 22020 bp, 13 predicted proteins | sample S1TSphgellanicum_3_FD_187693 | JGI IMG/M metagenome (GOLD analysis project Ga0209611, IMG submission 187693) | Host-associated microbial communities from peat moss isolated from Minnesota, USA - S1T2_Fc - Sphagnum magellanicum MG (SPAdes) (version 2) | ecosystem: Host-associated > Plants > Peat... | reverse complement strand
AAAAAAAAAAAAGTTCAATGGGTTCAAAATGTTTTACTTGAGATGGAAGTCACATGTGCAAGAAAAATCTTGCCAAAAAACATGTTTGGTTGTCCATTGAAACTCATTTTTGGAACTTTTGGAAATTTCTGCGTTTTTGGCTATAAACCAAAATATTCATACACAATTATGTATGAATGTGAAAATTCACCACCACCACATGAATCATCTTAAATTGAACTATTCAATTTTTCTCACTTAAATTTGTTTCATGTAAATGTTATTTGCAAAAAGTAACCCCACAAAAGTCCTTGAGTCCTTTTTCCTTTTTTTGGAACCCCAATCGTGAATAAGCCCAATTGGTGCATTATTATCCTTATTAGGGCATAAATCAATGTGTTTAAGCCTCTTCAAAACATTGTTGTCCCAAGATACAACAAAATTAGGATCACAACCATGATTATACATCATGCATAAATCAAAACCTCAAAATTTCTATAAGCTTTCTCATATTAACAATAAAATGCACACAAAAATGTTCACTCTAAAAAAATTCAAGGTCAACTTATTGATTATAATGTGTGAAATCAGGATACACATACCCTTACAAACACATCACACAACCAGTACAAAGGCAAAAACACTTGTCATCTTAGACCATAAAAGAAACGAGGCATCATGTACCATGACAACTACAATAGGCAAAGTTCCTACCAAGTTTAGGGCATCACCCCACATTAGGTTTTCCATTGCCAAAAAAAGGATGGTAAGGGATAATGTTGACATGGGAAAACATGCCAAAGATGTTGTTCACTTCTAGAATTCACCCATTTATGTGGTTTCCCCTACCCGATTCCACATTGGATGATGGACAAATACTAGGGCCAAGCTAGAGTGGGATAGGTACAACATACCTAACATGCCCTCAAGTATCCCAAGAATTGTCCCAATGGAGAAATCTTGATCACACTTCCATGTAGATTTTTGAATAATTGCTCAAACACATTCTTCAATCCTTTTGGTTCACTCTCAAATCAATTGACAAGGTTGTTGAAGAAACCAAATGGCAATATCAGTTTCCTCCTTAATTTTGTGTGGGAATTCAGTTCAAGTTATCCATTTACAGTTTATGAAAGTGATGATATTTGCACAAGCATGTCTAGTAGAGCAACTGTCATGAACAAAATAACTTGTTTTTTATTACATATATGTTTCACTTCTGGATTGATCAATTCTAGTGCTTGATTATTTTCATGCAACTCCCATAAGTAAAGAACATCACAATTGATTGCCAAGACTTCAAATTGTTGCAATGTAAAATGAAAAAACACCAATCAAGGTTTTCATTTGTAGGTGGGATGAAGTGGACGAACTACATGCCCATGATTTTAGGTATTGTTGTTGTTTTTGAAGCTTAGGGTTCATGTTCCTCTTATCGATGATAAGGTCCAACAAAACAACACCATAACTAAACACATCAACTCTTGGAGCGAATTGGACTTATAACTCATACTCAAAAGCAACATACCCTTGCACATTAAAAACCAGGTTGGAATCTCAATGCGAAATGGCAATTTATTGAACATCGTGAAGTTCACCTTCTCATCAATATACAAAGAAGTTGGAACAAAGTGATATCACTGCATGATAATAATCAAGTCATTGGGGCCAGAGAGTGGGTCACTCACATGTGGATTTTATAGTAGGGAGAAAATTGTGGTTGATCATGTTTTGTGTATAGGTTGTCCTAGCCGAAAATGTGCAAATGTTCTTTTGCATCATTATGGAGGAGTTGTGTAAGACCAATGTCAACAATTTGAAGGGCCAAACTTTTGATTATGTAAGAATATGGAATGCTTTGATGTTAGAATGGACCATGCAGGGCTTAGACTTGCTATGAAGATGAGCTAGGCCTTGTGTTGTTCCTAGCACTATGTTGAACTAGCTTATCCACTCTTTTATCAATCCCTTTATAAGCTTCATCAATGATATAAGTGGTAAAAAATGAACATTGTATTTATCATAAAAACCTTAATGACAAGCTTCTTTTCAAGACCACTAGTTCACAAAATAAGATGTTTGCAAAGCGAAATGCTTGGGTTCACTTGCAAATTCTCAATTCATGATCTGGCTCTAACTTCCAAAGCTCCCATTTCTAGGACACTATTTTCCTACATGAAAAATAATCATGAGCATGCATCTCTTAATAACTTCACATATACTACTCAAATTCTTCATTGCACACAAATTTCCGATTATTAATCCTTTCTAAGTGGGACAAATCACCATTGCCTTATGTAAGATATAAAAATCATTATCATCACCCATAGTCTTTAAGTAGATGAATCCTAAGACTTGTAGACCCCTGAACCTTAATTATGTCCAATCCTAATTACGAACCATCTCGGCCAACCTTTTCCTTCCTCCTTTGTTATGTAAAGTTCAAACTCTTGTGTATTTTTTTTTCCAAGACTCTTGTAAAGTTCAAACTCTTGTGCACAAAAGCTTTGATTAATAGTCAAAATTAATGTTTGTTTACTAAAGGAGGAGGGAACTTCCATAAGTGTAATGGTCAAAATTTTGTGATCTTATTCCTTAGGTCCCCCCTTCATTTGGTATTCCTTCTCCCCCCTCCCCTTGCAAAGTTGCATTTCCACAAATGTGCACCATTTTTTTTGTGAATGTTGTACTAGCCTGCACTTTCCCACGCCTTAATGTTTTCTTGCAATAGGAACAGACAAAGTTTCACAACTACACTAATCGTAAAACTACAAAGTGAGTTGAGCTCCCACGAGTTTGCAAGCAATTTTGAGCCAATAAGAGTAGTGTGAATCTACTCATAGATCCTTACCCAAGGATGGGAATGACATTGAATTATGCATATTTGCTACTGAGTTTACTAATTTGTTTTTAGAGGGCACACTAACTCCACCAACATGAACAAAGAAGACCAAGACCAAGGTTACAACCAACAGGATGGCAACACCCACACCCAAGCTGAAGTAATCAACTACAATAGGCAAACATGCAAGTTCATCAATGGTTTTCCTTCTTTCAAATCCACTTGGTACTGGACAACATTGTTTCCTCTTCCTGATTTATTAACATTTTGCATGATCTTGAACACAACCTTTAAAAATTTGGAACCAAGTATGTTCTTCCTAAACTTGTTGAAATGTCACCAAGTTTTTTGGCAATTTTGTTGGCCCATGCAATGGTGTAGTTTAGGAAAGTTGTAGAACATTGAATTTGACTATATTTGTTTGGTTTTCCATGTGCATTTGTAAGGTTGTTTCTTGCATGTGAATGAGATTTGTTTTTTGTTTTAAAATTTTGGCAACCTCTGTGCATAGGGTTGGGTTTTAGGGTTTCAATGTTGCTTAGGTTTTACTACATCCTTGGTTTAAGAATTTTAATTAGTTTAGGGTTTGGAAATATAAAACATCGAGTTAAACAACCTTTTTTTCTTATTGGCAAGTTTGTTTGCTTAGTATTCTTTTACTGTATGGAATGTGGTTACAAAATGTCATTGCCTTCCCCATGGTTAAATTTCCTTTGATTGGGGTTGGTTCAAGGGTTATCATGTGTTGTACACTATTTGTTTATTTTACTTAATTTATCCTTGTGTAGCTTTTCATTGATCTAGTGTAGGTAGTGATTACCATGTGGCATGATGCTACTCCCAAGCCTTGGGGAGATTGCAAATATGAAAGGTACTTAAGTGTATTCAATTAAATCAATCAGTTTCCATGGCAAGTCTAAATTTGATGACAAGCAATTGACTCTTATGCACAACCAAATGTTTTCTAAATAAAGGCTAGTGCTAATTTTTTCCTCTAATGTTTTAATGGCATGCAAAACACTTGTCCTTTTTATCTTTTGTAACCATATAAAAATGTTAACCCAATGTCTTATTGTTGATTTATGAAGTCTGGAACCATATGGATATGTGAATTTAAAGCATTTCATAGTTAGGTGGAATATCTAGTTATCTTATATTTCATTTGGACATAAAAAATCCACTTAATGTGTGACCTAGTACTTTGCTATGCATCATCAATTGGAAACTTGCTATGATTCAATTATGGATGAACCACAAGAAGACTACGATGTTTCAAGATTTGGCAGCAATTGTCATTATTGTTACTAACTTGTTACACAAATTAATGGTGTTATCGCAACCCTAGCCTTGGGCTCATGATTAAAGAAAGGGCTTGCAAAGGTGTGGGCCAAAAGTGAAGCCTAGGAGTGTGAGGGAACGAACCCCCACACTCCCAAGTGAGCTCCCACTTTTGGAGTTAGAGTCTCGATGGATTTTCGAATCTTTAGAGGGTAATTGTAGGGGTCAAAAATCATTGGATTGAAGATTTCTTTATATCATTGGAAAATACTTCAAATGTAGATGTCTAAAATGGGCTTGCATGACCATTTGAATACTTAAAACATAAGTTATGGCCAAAAGAAAGGTCGGGAGTCAAATTACCAATTTGATTCCTAACCATTAAAAGTCAAGAATTGCCCTGATTTACTTGCGTGCAAGTGGCGTGCCACATACCATTGGAAAAAGATTTTGATGAGGGCTACAACTTTGCTTTAGACCTCATCTCAATTGAAGGTCTTCACAAGAAGTTATAGGCCTCCAAAATCATGGGAATCTCAATATTAAGAATTTCGAAACTCCCACTTAGGAGTCCTGGGACAAAATGACATTTGGGTGCAGGCCCCATGGCCAAGCATAAAAAATACTATAAGGGAGAAGGTGGTAGCTTCCCCTAAGTTCGGGCCGTGGTGAATCTTGTGAGCTTGTGTTTGTTCGTGGTTCGTCCGTGCACCAAATGTGCTACAACTATGCACAAACCAACTTGTTATTTGGTTTGTGCAAGTCCGTGTGAATAATTGATTTGCTTGTCACTTGTCCTAGTCCCCATCTCGGAGCTCCAACATGCCCTTCTACCCCCGAAGTGTTATAACCAGGGAGCATACCCCAACTCCTTATCCTTCCATTATTTTCACATTTGGACTCATAGTTGAGTCTATCAAGGTGTTTGGGGGTGTGTCAAGTGCCATCTAGTGTTACAAGTGTGTACTAACAAATCTCAATGATATTGTCATTAGTTTGATTAAACTATTAAACACTAGAAGTAATTTTAAATACTACCCATGATGAAAAAATAAAAGGCGTTTCATTTTTTTCTTTTTTTCAACTTCCTCTTTGATTTGAACATATATGTAATTTCTCTTTGATTTGATTATGTAACTTCCTCTTTGTGTAAATGTGCAACTTTTTTTTTCTTTTGTCTATAAGTGTATTAAATAGACATAGAATTGCACCAAAGGGTTAATGTTTCACAATTAACTTAGGTTAGAAAGGCAAAGGATTTGAGGAAGATTATTGATATGAATATATCCAGTTTCTTAAATTCATGTCATGAAGAAAAAGGTGGGTTTACATTTTCAGTGATTTTGTATGATTTATTCAAACAAATGGGTTGGGGTGGTAAATGCAATATACATCAAATTGCCTTGACCATCTTGTGTGACATAATTTGTTTAAAATGATCATGCACTCATAATATTAAGACCAATGTGAATGTAAAATTTTAATTTGAATGATGCGCTCCTAAGTCCTTGGTTAGTCCCAAGTTGGGACTAACTTGCTCAAGTTGTGGAATTGGGAAGGACTCGGGCATGCTCCTAGCTCTCATCACTAAAAGGGGTAGAGGGGCATGCTGAAGCTATGGGATTGGACTAGGAAGAGGGACAAGCTATTCACTCACTCGAACCTGCATCAAACCAACCAACAAGTTGGTTAATTCACATTCTAAAGCACCCTTGGTGCTAGGACAAAGCCACGGGTAACCTTGGACTCATTTGACTCACCATGGCCCGAAGTTGGGGGAAGCCACCACCTTCCCCCATATAGTATTCTTTGTGTCTCACCGCTGCACTTGCATTCGGATGGCACTTTTTCCCGAGACTCCCAAAGTGGAGTCCCTGAAATTATCTCGGTTTGGACTATCGAGACTTTGGGCGCTCATAACTTCTCGCCCTGACCTCTGATTAGGACGAGGTCTAAAGTAAATTTGTAGCCTTCATCAAGAGCTTTCCAACAGTGTGTTGCACTCCACCTGTACACATTGGGATCAGGTCAATTCTCGACTTTGACAGTTTGACTCCCGACCCTTCTTTTGACCATAACTTGTGCTGCAGATGTCCAAATGGCTCATGCAAGGCCATTTTGGACATCTACACTTCTGGACCTTTCCAACGGTATAAAGAACATCCCAATGCAAGGTGTTTTGACCCTTACAATCGAACTCTAAAGTTTCGGGAGTCCCGGAGGACTCCTAAGTCCCATTTTTGAGAGTGTGAGTGGCGCCTTCACACTTCCCTGAAAGTGGGGTTGCGACATGGAAAGTTCAACCAAATTGGATTGGCACATTTAAGTGCATTCATCATTAGTCAATTTAAGTGTATTTAAATTTTGGTCAACCTTATAACATTGTAGATATGGACATAAATGATTGGCTATAACATCAAAAATGGACTACTAATAAGTTAATATGGATCATTTCAATCCAAATAATTTGAATTTTAAACTATTAAAAGGATATCTTACAAACCCCATGTCTGGCTCCGTTTAATAAACGTCAATTAAGAATGGAAACAAAACATTAAGGATTAAATATCTCTATGTTACCTTCTATGTAGACATTGAATGGAAACTAGAATGAAAGAAGGATGTTAACGTTTATAATGCAGGGTGTAAAGGTCTATAATCCAAGTTGCAAAGGTCAAATCACTTCATGAACTCCATTCATTGTTTGTAGCTTATATATGGTTGTTGACTAGCCCCAACCCATTGCACACAATATTTTGGTAGACTAAACATGTGGATACATGTGAGCATTGATGAAGCATGATGTGTGGATGATTAGTACACTCAGGAAAGGCCATTTTAAGTTAACACTTTAGTGTATTTAAGTTGTCCATTAGGTGGACAAGTTTCACATTAAACAATGTTATCCATAACCTCATTACTAAATATCCAAACATGTCATTGCTAGGAAGACAAGGATCACTAATTTGTTGACAATTGGCTTATATAGGTTTAAGATCCTTTTGTACCTTTTGAGTTATGTAGGCTATGATGCAGCATGAAATTGTGATCAAAGTAAGATATACTATTAGCTGCACTTAACACATCAGGGTACTTTGGGATGCTACCAATACAATATCTCCTTCACTATAATAACCCAACATGTCAATGTAGGGTACAAAAATTCATCTTGTTCAACAATATAATAGATATGACTATGGAATGAAATTGATTAATACGAAGATCATTTGAAGTAGAAAAGAAATGCAAGCTAAGGTGTAAAGTTCTAAGTTGCATTCCTTGCCCTTGGTGTCTATTTGTTTGGATTCCAATTAATTTGGAATGTTATAATTATAGTTGTGTAGGCTAATAGCTAGGGTTTTTAAATATCAAAGTCAATTATTTACATTGTGTTTTAATTGGTGTAAAACTGGGTTAGACAAGGATGTGGATTCATGGCATTGTCTATTGTGAGATGAAGTTGTAAGAACATTGTCAAGTGGTACTTGAATATCAGATGCCTAGAATATAGGGGTCCATAGATGGTTGATAATTGGCTAATGTATGGTATTGGTTATTAATGCTTTTGTTGGCATTGTGAATTATATGTTGGTTATGATGCATGACATTGTGCTCAAACTATGTGGTTAGTATGTTAAATTCAACAAGCTTGATAGTTTTTTAATGATACTTAATTTTGTCATTGCCTATTTATTATTAGCATACTAAAGATTGCCAAACCTTGATGTTTGTTGAACTGTTGTTATTGTGTCATCCAGTCTGAAATCTGTATAACTTCATTATAGGGTCACCTATGTCAATCTAGCTGTATTTGCTTTTAATTCCACAAGTATTTGATGACCAAAAATATCAAATTCTACCAAATATCAAATTCTCAAAATATCTATTGATAAAGGTGGAATACATTGCATGTTAATGATAGACCTTGCAATTTTGAAGCTTAGCCCCTCATATAGCCCTATATTATTTCTTTTTCTTGTACTTATTTTCTTGTGCCACAAAAAGTTTATACATTTAAGCAGAATTGGGTTAAATATTAATATATGTCCTATTACAATATTGACTGGCTACAAATGCATAATGGATGTTCCGAGTTGGCATATGTAAGCAAAACAATATTATGGTTTAGTTAAAAGTCAATGTGCACTTACCATGCTGGTTAAACTTTTGAAAGTTTCATATTTACTTTACCTAGTTATTAAGCCTTCCATTCAATACTTGATACCCCTAGGATAGAAGAACATGCAGTTGTCACATGGGTCCTTGGTATTCCTACAAATAGTTAGATTAAGTATAATAGGTCAACACAATGTTTTGGGTGACAAATGGTGTTGAGGTAGGGATGTGCATAACACCTAATGGAAGTGTAGAACACCATGTTAATCATACAATGTGATTGGTTTGCTACTATGGACATCATATGAAAGTTAATTATGAATGTCATTTTTCTATTAATAATGTTGTGATCTTTAGATGGGATTATGTGAAGGGGGGGCAAGAAGTACTAGTAAATCTTGAAATGCAAATTCCAATACACTATGAGAAATTGTGTCCACAAAGACCACACTACCTTACAATTAGAGTTTAAAAACCACTATAACACAACTATGTTGTAACTACTACCTCAATAATGCAACTCCTCTACAATTCTACACCTTATAAATATAAAGAATTAATAAACTAATTTCCAAGTAAATAAATAGGCTAGTTGTTAGGTAGTTACAACGCAGTTGTAAATGGGTGTCTTATATGGTGATTTATATGCATCATATATACATATGTAATCAAATTATGTTTGACTTTTAAGGAAATGCATTGTAGATTGTTAACCAAAACTCTTTGTGAACCGGTATTATAACCGGTAATAATTGAATTGATATTTTAACCAGTAGTAATTGAACTGGTGACACTTGTTGAATTGGTACTAACAGTACAATTTGTAGTAATTAAATTGGCAACACCTATTGAACATGTAGTCTTCAGAACCTATAGTTGAAAAAACAAGTAGTTGGTAGAACATGTATTGTATAAAACCTATAGTTGACATAATAAATAGTTAGTACAATAGGTAGTCTGCAAGACCTGTAGTTCACAATTTAGGTAGTTGGTAGAACATGTAGTCTACAAAACCTATAGTTGATAATATTGGGAGCAACTTGAAAACAAGCAAGAAATGAAAGATTCAAGGTTCATGAAATGGAACAATTGTATTAATTAACCAAAAGATCATAAAAATTGTATGTTTCAAATGCTACAATCACAAAACTATGGCTTGTAACAACTAACAAAGCTTGAAGGTGTTTTGTACATTTACAACCATGAAAAGGAAAAATGAAAAACAACTCAAAACTATTCCAATATATATTATCTCCTAACCCTAAAATAGCCGCCACTTAACCCTAACTTAGCTCCCACCAAACCCTAAACCATTCTAATATATATTATTTCCTATCCTTAAAATAACCACAACTTAACCCTAACCTAACCACCGCCTCACTTTAGCCGCCACCAAACCCTAACCCTAACCACCATCAAACCCTAGCCGTTGCCAAGCCCTAATGTAGCCCCCACTTTTAAACCTTAACCACCATTATTCAACCTAACCTAATTATTATAACGATGTGAATAGTATTCATCATTTTGATGAATGTTTAACACATTCATCAACATAGTATTTTTAACATTCCCATCCTATGAAGTTTCTGATCCGAACATGATAATTAATTTGTTATGTTGTTCTTTTAATAATGCTTTTATAAACACATCCACCAGCATGTCCTCTATTGAAGAATATTCGAATGTAACTTTGCCATTTTCAATTCGTTCTTGAACAAAGTGATGTTACCCATTAATGTGTTTTGTTCGAGCATGTTGGGTGGGATTCTTCATCAATGATATTGCACCTTGGTTGTCACATCGGATCACCATCGCCTTTTTCTCTTTCATGTACCCTAATTCTTTCATGAACTTTGTCATCCATTTGGTTTCTTTGGTAGCTTGTGTCCTTGCCATGTATTTGGCCTCGATCATTAACAAATCGATTATGGGTTGTCCTTTGTTATTCCAAGAAATGGCTCCACCTCCCATCATGAATACAAATCCTATGGTGGATATCCTATTTTCAAGGTCATCGGCCCAATTCACATCACAATATCCAACCAAATCTTAGGGTGATAATCCTTTGAAGTGTAATTTGAATTGTAAAGTGCTTTGCAAGTATCAAAAAATGCGTTTCACCACCATCCAATGTTTTAGGCTTGGATTTGCCATGTGTTGACTCACCACACTTATTGGGTATGCCAAACCCGGCTGAATACACATGGCATACATCAAGGATCCCACCACTTGTTGATAAGGAATCTTCACCATCTCATCATCCTTGTTCACATTTTTCTTCAACTTTGTCTTGGGTTCAAATAACATTTCGATGGTTTTGTTGTCAAAACCGTAGCCTTGGGCTTGTGACCAAAGGAAATGCTTATAAGGGTGCGGGCCAAGAGTGAAGCCCATGAGTCACATTTCATGCTCCTAGGAATGTAGGAGAGTGTGAGGGAATGAACTCACACACTTCCAAGTGGGCTCCCACTTTGGGAGTTGGAATCCTGGTAGACTTTTGAATCTTTAAAAGGCAATTTCAGGCGTTAAAACTCATTAGATTGAAAAGTTCTATAATCTATTAGAAAGTTCTTGAGACGTAGATGTTTAAAATGGGCTCACATTGTGAGTGGCGACCTCACATTTCCCTCAAAGTGGGGTTGCGATACTTATTGTTTGGTTTGTGCAGATCCATGTGAATAATTGACTCGCTTGTCATTCGTCCTAGTCCCCATCCCGGAATTCTAACACGCCCTTCTACCCCCGAAGTGTTACGAACCAAGGAATGTACCCCAATTCTGTATCCTTCCGATGTTTTCACCTTGGACTTGTAGTTGAATCTATTAAGGAGCCTAGGGGTGTGTCAAGAAAGGTTTAGTGATCGTGAGGTGTTTCTTTGACAAACATCTTTAAGTAAAAAGACTTAGCAATTGCTAAACGTTTTTCAGTCAACATCCTTGGGTAGAAACGCTTGGCAACCACCATGCATTTTTTCAGCCACATCCCTAGGCAAAAATGTTTGATGGCCACTAGGTGTTTCTCCCATCATCTTTTGTGGCCGGAAATACTTAAAAGCATTTTTCCCACCAATATGAATGGTTAAGAACACCTAATGGCCACCAAATGTTTCTCCTACCATTATCAATGGCTAGAAATGTTTAGCTTCTACCAATATTCTACTTCTCCTTAATTAAGGCATTATGCATGATATGATTATTATCTGCATTTTTCTTGGTTTTAGACCATAATATATACTACATTGATTTTCTACATATGCAAATAGATAATATCCACTTGCACAACATATATTGTGCATGTTTCATATTCACTAAATATTCCTAACATGTTGGGAACGCAATTGTTGTTAAAGAAGCCATTACATATATTAAGATTTATTAATCAGATGGAAAGAGTGAAATTATAAAAAACATCTAAAACAAGTAGGTAACTCCATCAAGTAGTTTTTCCCTCAAAGTGCTTTGATTTGCATTAACAAGGGAGATCAAACAAAGTAAGCATGGAAGGAAGATAGAGGACAAAAAAGATCAACTTTGCACAATGAAAAAAAGAAAAAATGCTTCTAAGCAGAACAAAACCTGAACAATGATTATTTGATTACTGAGAGAGGTAGTTTAGAATGTCGAACAACAAGTCTTTATACCTATTTGTTGGTTTGGTGGTTTAATGTAAGCTTGAAAGTGCAAACCATTTAGTCATTCCTTATTGGTGTTGTCTTTGGTGTTTTTTTGTTGAATTCCAAACACATGTTGCCCTCCTCTAAAAACTTTTGCACAAGATTCATCTAGCCAAAAGGAAAACTCACAAATTCAACCTAATCCCCCACTTCTTGCTTCAAGAACATCATCATTGTGAAAAGATGCTCAAGAATGTTATGTGGTTAGAATTCCCACCTCTTTCATAATTATTAATGCGGGGTGGGGCCTCCACTTCGGGAGTAATGATGGACAAATATGTTCAAGACCCATCTCTACACTATGTATGAAAAAACCCTAAATCCTATTACTTGGAACTAATATTTAGTATTTCATAATTAATATATTCGATTCTTTTTTTTAATATTGATAACAAAAAACTTATAGCATATAATTAGCAATTATGTTTGGCTTGAAAATTTTGTAGTCATCCTTCATTATATTTGGGTTCAGTGAAATCCAACGAGAGAAAAAATTGGATTATATGTTTTTGAGATTGCAAACATGTGCATAATTACTTGATGTTCAACTTTTGAATTTTGAATATCACTTTTCCAAGTAATTTCTTTTAAAAAAAGGGTAGCCACTTGTAAGTATATTAATTGTCTCAAATAACCAAAACTAATAAATTGATTATTGGTGAATTATTACATGCAAAATAATTGACATTATAGTTAAGTATTATTATTTATGAATAATGATCATAAATTAGGGTTTGGACTACTAAATTAAAAAATAATTGAAATAATAACTTGAATTAAATTTTTATTATATTTAATTATATTGATTTTTTTTAAGTAAAAAAAATTCATTTCAAAATATGTTAACTATGTATTTTAATGTTTTCTTTTAAGGAACTAGCATTAAAATGTTATTATGTAACAAATTTTTTTTAAAAATTTGTTAAAATGAGTTTGGTTTTTTTTTGTTTTAAATATTGATGTATACATCTTTGAATTTTTTAAATAACAAAACTTCTAATTTTTTTATTTAGATAAAATATCAAGAAAAAAAATAATTTTAGAGTTGACATTTCTATATGATTTAAAATTGAATATGTTTCAAATACAATTCATTGCACTTTATATCAAAGAAATCAAATAAAAACAAGTTGTGTTGTTTGCAAAGGGGTTTGTCTCCAACTTTGGAGACCAAGGTCCAAACTCATGTAGGTTGACCATATGTAATCCATATGTTGATTGTACATAAGTTAAATGTTGATTGTATACAAAAATATGATTTTCAAAATATAAAATAATATTATTCAAAATTATTGGATAAAATATAAAAATTATCTAAGCACTCGCAAACTCCGTTAAGCTCAAGTTAGATGATTGTCAAAACTTTCAAACCCTAAAAAACCATCAAACATGACTAAAACCAATCACTTTTTAATTTTTGATTTGGTTAGATTTAATTAGTTGGTTAAACCTTTTTTGGAATGGTTATAAACATTTGAAAACATTTTGTGGATTTTGGTACCATGGCTAGAAAAAAAAGGGAAATTATGAGACTTGAAATAAATTTATCTTATTTCCTTCATGAGCCAATGAACTTGGAGAGAATCCGTCATGTTCCTTTTTCTTCCAATCATCATAGGATGAAAACCCTTTCATTCAAATGGGTTGAAACCCCACTTCTATTCCCATCTTGAATGTCATCTTTGCAATAATATGAAGCCCTTTTTCATCCCAAGTGTGGCCACACCACCTTTTTTCCTTATTTTACATACTAGATTGTAGCAAAATACCTTTAGCCCAAGGTGTGTCCATAGCAATTATCACCCAAGCCTTTTTAGACCCATTTAAACCAAAGGTTTTTAACTGATTATACCTTATATTGATCATTTGATGGAAATCTTTTTAGTTTATTGGATTTAAAGTAATTTTCATAGTCATAATTGTTTGTTGGCCACAAAATTAACTTTTATAACCCTAATTATAACCATATTTAATAAGGTGTTTTATTCTAAATGGAACATCAATTTGTTAGTCAAATCATGACAAATAACTTTAAGTTGCGCAAAGCTCAAACCACACCACTAAATGAAAAGTGTTCCAACTCCTCATTGGATTTGAACTTGATCCAACTATCTAGACACCAAAAAAAACCTACTAGAAAAGTCATGTGTACTTGGGTAGATTGATTGACGTGGGATCATCCAACACTACCTTTTAATGTCCATACTCTAATGATTTACTTCAAAGTTTGTCCTTAAAGACAAGCCAAGACAATTTGCTAAGTGTTAATCCAAAGATGATGATGTGCATCTTTACTTACAAACAAAGGTTCCTAGTAATGGCCACTATTGTTAATTAAAGGGTCTAGTCCAACTTCTTCCCATGGAACAACAAATAGAGTACTTCACTTGTACCATCCATTGGCTCTTCAACTTCATGTAATTGTGATTACTTGCTAGGTTATGGTTTACAAGGCTACATAGTTTGTTGTTAATTCTCTTTTTCCTTCTAATATTTATGGGAACTTGTGTTGTTACCTAGAGTATGGTAGTGATTAAACAAGGTAAAATAGAATCAAGAGAATGGTAAAGATTAAACAAGGCAAAATGCAAAATGGCTAGTGAATTAATAAGGTGAAAACATTTCATTAGTTTGAAAATTCAAATTATTTTTAGAGGGAAAATTTTAGGATGCAGTTTTAAAAGCTGAGGATGTTTGGGAGATTATTTTATTTCATATGGAAAAAAAATTTGAGATAGTTGCTGGAAATTAAAATAGAAAGAATGAATAGTTTAAACTTCTGTTGGGTTGCAAACTAGAGATTTACATGTTTTCAAATTTAGATTTCTACATTTAATACTATAGATGTTTGATATATTCAATTTTGAATTAAAAAAAGTTGTAGAATATTAATGAAGAAATAGTGAGACTACTTTGAATTGTTGTGTTTTTCTAATTGAATTATGAAACCTGATCACATATTTTATTATTGATGATAACATAAAATCTAGGATAAAAAGAAAAAATAATTGTAAAGGCCAAAAATGAGGCCTAGGGAAATAATCATGGTGAATTAGGGCTCACACTCACCATTATTTTTAGTTTTTTCAACACCATTTGATATATAATTTTGCACCACATGCTTGTTCGTTTCATTTCATATTCATGGGAGGATTGATCAACAAAAGGAAAGTTTATGATAGTTGCCCAAGTTTTAGGCATTTTGATAACTTGCAATATTTAAGAGGTAAAGACTAGTGAACATGCCTAGAAGTAGGGGGACAAAAACTAATTGAGATGTGAGTTGATTAACCACTTGTGGAAGTATGGGTGAGTGAAGAAATGAAGTAACAAATATGCTCAATGTGGGCTAAATAGAACTAGGTGTGAGTGTTTCATTTTACACAAAGCCAAAATCCTTGTTGTTTAGTTAGTATGGTAAAGGATGGTAAATAGGTATGTATAGGGCTACTATTTGAGGAGGATCCTATTTTGGCCACTTGGCTTCAATGTCATTCTATTGAATAGTATTAGTGTTAGAGCCTGTATCAGGAAAGACATTGAATATCCCTTAACTAGCTCCATCCAAATGAAAGTGCCACCTCCTACATGGTTCTATTGTAGGTTTTGACTAATGTTCTCCAAAAAAAAAAAAACAAATCCAAATTAGCATCCTACTCTTGTCTTGTAAATCGTTGGAAGTCCGTAGCTAATTGGAAGTAGGTTCTACTTCCATGCAATTTAAGCCTGACTTCAAACAACAAAATATTAAGAATAATTTTGTCTTTTGTAAGGCAATTGTTGAACCCTAGATGACACAAGCTGAACAGTGGGCAAAACTGCACAGGGCACCTAGAGCTCGTTAGTGTGTATTTAGTGTCTTCCCTATATAAGCACATCATAACACAAATCAAATGCATTCATGACACTCTTTGGAATTGTGCAATAAAACGAAAGCCCTTATTGTAGTGGACTACTCAGCTTTATGGGAAACTGTGGTCGGTAGGACTAGTGGCTGTTGTGTCAAACTGACTCACATCTCAATGAATGCGACACTCAGTCACACTTCACAGACCATAGCGTCATTCTTCTCCTTCTGTATACATATACTCACTAACTCAGAAGCAAAATAGATTTGACTCACTAAGTGCCATGGGATCCTGTCTATATATGCAAAAGCTAAAGTTACTGCTCAGTGTCTAAGCATTGGAAGGACTGCATGCAGATTCGATCCAATGCTTGAGCAGTCTAGGCTGATGTAGCTTGAAGCCGTGGTCAAGCTGGTGATGAGCAAGACAAGCCTGATGATTGCCAGCACAAAGAGAAACAGGGTTCAAAGTTGGAACCCATCAAAGTTCAAATCCCTCAAAACCCTAGAACAAAGAACTTTGTCGAAGCAGTAAAATGCAATCAGGTGAAAAATTTCTCTTTGTGTTTTCAACCTGGAAGAGATGGCTGACTATTTCACACACCACCTGTTTCTACTTTTGAAAAGTAGAAACAGGTTGCTTCTTTGAATCCCAGCATTAAAAGTTTTTTGTCCTCCTTAGTTACGCATTTATATACTGTCCATATATCCTTTTGCAAATTGCCTGCTCGTTTTGAAGAGATTGAATGGACTAGATGATATGGAATAGCAGAAAGGCCATTAGCACTAGTCATTATCATGGTATGGACTATTCTCAAAGATGGTATTTTTGACCCTGGCCATATGAATATGCATATGACCAGGTTCAAGAGAGCCCGGGTTCAAGGACCCTTGGATAGGAGGAATATTCATCAAAAAAGCTTGGGCTTCTTATTATCGCTTCCTAGAGGAGTATTCTAACCCCTGTTTATAGGAATATTTTATGCCATGGTTTTTATGGTCAGTGGTAATGTGGGGTTTCGATGGGGGGAACATAATGTCCAGCATGCTAATGACCTTTTTGTTATTTCATAACATCGGTGCTCGAATTGGCTCCCCAGGCTCTTCACGATGAACCCTAGAAGTTCGTCCAATTTTGAGTAGCCTCAATGAGAGACATTGTCATTAGACATCCTCTTCTGTCACGGGTTGATTGTTACTGTGGTTGTGACAGCTTAACAGAATACTCATTCAGAAGAATCCAAAACTCTTCTGCCTCAAGGGAGCAAGGTGCAATTTTTGGCCTGATTCAATTAATTGGTCTCTAGGTGCTGTTACAATCGACCCAGAAGATGTGCAGATGGCAGACTAGTCTAAGAAAGCAATTGCCTGTCCAAAAAAAACTCGCCAGTTTGACTTAGTCAGTACCATCCGATTGTGACAGGAGAATTTATTTGTTGATTCTGCAGTGTGTAAGTGGAACCTGTGTTTTGAGCATGGCCCACAACACAATTGTGGGTGCAAAATAATTTAAAGGTTGCAGGAATCTGTATAGTTCCGGATGCTGCATAATGCAATGCCAATCAACACTGCGCTCTTAGAGACAAGTGACGCCAAACAGGAAGATGGTTCTATCATTGCAGAGGAGGTAGGAAAGTACTCTGGTATAATTTATGAGCAACCTAGCCATAAGTCCCGCCCCCTCCCCCCCTCCCCCCCTCCCCCCCAAATCTTCTCTCCCCCACTTTTCTTAAAAAAAACAGAGCGGCCCTTTATTCCGAACAGCCTTTTAATTCCAGAGTGTTCAGGAAAAAGGGCAGTCCCAACGAACTATAAAGCGTGTTACCTCAAAAATATTAAAAAGGAAGGTAGGTACAAGGATGTAAGATATCAGGGACTGGAGTTCGGTAGACATAGTGATCAATGATCCACCCCACCACGAAATAGTTAGATTCTTTTTTAATTTTTCTTGTCTTTTTATCAAAGGGGAAGAAAGGACCCAAGAATGTCCACTCCAAGAGTTTGGTAGGTAAATTAGACTACTTTGCAATCAATGTTTTTGGGTGCCTCCAAGGCATGTATGAGCAGGCATTTGTTCCACATGAATGAAATTGGTACCCTTAACGCCAATTCTTCAGCCTATATTTGAAATCAACAAGTTAAGATGTAACAATGAATGAAAGGGGAACATGAAGGCCCAATGGTGTAGAACAATCCAATTGATATTCCCATTGGAAGTAAGTAATATACATTTACAACTCTGTTACCTTAGATCACATGACACTGAAATTTCCTGCATCAACATCTCTGAAATAAGAATTTCAGCAAGCTGGAATCCAAAACATTTACAACATATTTATACAACTGAAATAATGGAGTAAAATTATTCTATCTGGTTTCTAACATAAAGAAAAACCCATGAAGTTTGTTAACTAATGAGATTGATATTGGTTCTGCAATCTTTTTGAAAACTTCTTGCAACTTTTGCTAATGGTCTTTTACAAAGGCAACTTGATTATGCAACCCTTCAACGAAAACTAACCCCCTGGTATGTACCAGTGTTGGCCAATTATTGTTTTTTTTCATAACCATTGGGTAGGTTTTCTTAATCAAAATTCGGGTGTAATTAAGTTATCAATAATTTTTGTTAATAATCATCAGTTATGCATACAGGTAAGTTATCAAATATCTTGTTGATAACTATCAATTAGGCACCAATTATAAAGTTTTTAAAATTTATACATATATAAATGTTTAGTGTTTCAAGATTGATAACCAAGTCCTCCATGGGAGGTTCTATTTTCAAATTGGGCCCAAATGCTTTTGAACCTGAAAAAAGTTGTCAAAACCAGAATTGCAAGTTTAAAAATCCAAAGAATAAGGCTCAGACTCGCACTTGAAAAACCTAGCAAAACTTTTTGAAATGTTAAAATTAGGATCAACATTTTTTTAAAAAGAAGAAGATGCAAACATTAGTATATATGCATATATCTGAGTGAGATTTTAAGTCCTAAGATGGCATTCCCAACATAAAATGGCCCATGACAAAGTGATAGTGGACAAAGTGGTAAGGCAAGTCAAGCCCTACATTTTGAGAATGTCTCCTTCCTGTGGGCTTTATTCATTATAAAGCATGAGACAAACATTGTCATGAACCTAAACATGCATAGATCACACCGCATAGGAGGAGGGTTGTTACACCCACTTCTTAAGAGCAAGAGGGATGTTTTGTCCACATAAGCATAACATCCCTCCCACTCCAAAGGAGTAGTTGTAATATCTCTCTTCTTTTTTAGGAGCAATATTCACTGATAAAAAGTGCCTTCAAAATACACTAGTGCTCTCCTGATGCTTTAGGAGTGAAAAAGCGGGATAGAACATAAGCTGGGTCCAGGTTTTTGGCCAAGTTTGGGTCCGAGTCTAAGAACTGGACCTGGTGGGTTTACTAGAAAAAATATTTGGATTAATTTAGGACAATGAGGACTTCTGGTGTTAATTTGGACTTGGGACCAAACGTTTTGGAGTGTTCAGTGGTATTATTTCTTCTTATGGTTTGAGGTGTTCAACAGTAGTACATGATCTTTCTTTTTGATACCTCACCTTTGGTTATGAATACATAACTTTTAGTATTGGTACCTATGATTTCAATACTTGAATACACATTCATATCCATCAATTTTCTATGAATATAGACAAAATGACCAGTAGTTCTACTAATAATAAAAGCTACAAACACAAGTCCCAAGTAAAATTTTATGGAATAAATAAGCATTGACATCAGTCTACAAGTTTATTCTATTCACAAATTCAACACATTTAAAAAAGCTCAGCATTTTAGCTAGAATCAAGGATTTCTTAACCACACAATTCACTACAAATGATTACCTTATGTCACAACAACGAAATACGGTCATTCCTGGTTATGACCAAATATTGTTATTGTCATATCATCATCACATTTGATTTCTACCATCACTCAATTTGACATAAAATACAAAAACATGCATATGTTAAAGATTGGTAATATACTTGAATAGATAACATATGCATACTCTTTTTTGATCCAATTAATAACATCATCCCTATTGATTAAGATGGTCATCGGTCACTTTAGGTTTTTTTTCATTATGCATAAACACATTTAAATCTTGAAATACACCTTATTATGGATTGTGAAAACATAGAATTTTTCATCTTATACATGGATGACAATATGAATTATTTATGACATTAAAATATTTAATTTAGTGATAAATGAGATTGACGTTGTGAAATAAATGAGATTTATGTGAAAGGTTGTAGAAGAAAGGGCTCTGGATCATGAAACATTATAAAGAAACTCAATGACCTGACCTTGGATTTGGAAAAATCATTGGCCACACATAGGTTTGGAGTGGCAAACATTACAGAGATGCTTGGTCTATACATTCATAACAATACTCTCTAGCACATTTGTTGAAGGTAGATTGTTATCAAAACTCTTTTATCGAAGCCAATTTTTTATCAAATGTTTACCAAAATCAAAATTATTTTATCAAAAAACTTTTTACCAAAATTGATCTTACTTCTGGTTTAGATTGTTTAATTTTAGGATCGATGTTTTTGGGGATTAGGCTAACTACCCGTTCCACCATTTCTAACTTTTTCCTTTGAGGTATTTAAGCCTTTATCCCTATGTGGATAATATAGGAGAATATTTTATGAAATAAAATCACTCTTTCCTACCATACCTTTTGTACGTAAAATTTTATGTGTGGGTGTTTTCCATCGTGTTTTTTTTTAAAATTTTTTTTTTTTTTTTTTTTTTGCAAATTTGAAATGTTCGCACAATAGAAACTTGTAATCTATTTGAACTACTGATTTTATAAACTTTTGGTGACTATTTGTCACTTAATGTTGCAAAATTAAAATGTTCATTTTCTACTCTTATTTCATTTAAATGCCTAAAACTCGGTAGTTCATTGAATGGCCTTAACATTTGGCGACCATACCGTGAATATTGAATCCAAAATTTATGGTTCATTATCATTCTTATTTGGACAAATATTGGTTAGAATTATTTAACAGTACAAAGCAGATTGTGGATTAATTGTTGGTGTTGTTTGACAAATAAAAATAAAAAACCAAAAATAACCAATAGATTACAATTTTTTAATAATTATTTATAGTATGCCAATAGTGCTAACAATAAGTGTGAAGAACAAAATGGAGTGGGTTTTGTAAAAAAGTGCTGATGTGGGCCATGTGATTAACACAAAATGATTGGAATAACCCAAAAACAATCTAGAAGAAGCTATGACCTTTCACAGTGAGGAGGAAAATGAATTGGAGGATGTTACTAAAAATACCAAACTAGATTTTATATGACCAATCGAAAATGTCGCAACCCTAGCCTTGGCTTGCGACCAAGGCAAGGGGGGGTTGCAAGGTTGCGGGCTTAGTAGTAGACCCGGGAGTCACATCACATGCTCCCGGGAGTGCAAACAGTCCAAAGAGTGTGAGGGAGTGAACCCTCACACTCCCAAGTGAACTCCCACGTTGGGTGTCGCAACCCTAGCTTGGGCTCGCGACCATGGCAAAGGGAAGCCCGGGAGTTAAGCCAAAGGGAAGCCCGGGAGTTAAGCCAAAAGAAAGCCCGGGAGCTAAGGCAAGAGGAAGCCTGGGAGTTAAACCAAGAGGAAGCCCGGGAGTCACATCACATACTCCCGGGAGTGCAAGAAAGTGCTAGGGAATGTGAGGGAGTGAACACTCACACTCCCAAGGCAACTCCCACTTGGGGAGATGGAGTCTCGGTGGACTCCCGAAACTTCAGAGAGCGATTGCAGGGGTCAAACCTCAATGGATTGTGGCGTTCTTCATATCATTGGAAAGCTCTTGAAGCGTAGATATCTAAAATGGGCTCGCATTGCTCATTTGGACATCTGAAACACAAGTTATGGCAAAAAGAAAGGTCAGGAGTCGAATTCCCGGGAGTCTGCCAGTTTTGACTCCCGACCACTAGAAGTCGGGAATCGACCCGAAATACTTGGCTTCAGAGGACGTGCGACATACCGTTGGAAAGGTCTCGACGAGACCTACAACTTTGCTTCAAACCGCATTGCGATCCGAGGTCTGCTCGCAAAGTTATGGGGCTCCAAAGTCCCGGGAGTCCCATTTGGCGCGATTTCGGGACTCCCACTCGGGAGTCCCGGGAAAAATAGCCATTTGGATGTAGTCTCCGTGGAGAGCTGCAGAGTATACTATAAGGGGGAAGTGGTTGGTTTCCCCAAGGGGGGAAGATGTTGGCTTCCCCACCAAGGGAGTGAG
>Ga0209611_10005176_pt1 | contig 22026 bp, 12 predicted proteins | sample S1TSphgellanicum_3_FD_187693 | JGI IMG/M metagenome (GOLD analysis project Ga0209611, IMG submission 187693) | Host-associated microbial communities from peat moss isolated from Minnesota, USA - S1T2_Fc - Sphagnum magellanicum MG (SPAdes) (version 2) | ecosystem: Host-associated > Plants > Peat... | reverse complement strand
TTTCAGTGAAGTTTTTTTCTGCCAGATTTTCTATTGTTTTGAGAGTTTTCCAATTACTTGTTGCCATCAATGCTAAATCTTTTTTTGGGTTGATTGCCATTAATTCTCCATTGCCAAAATGACCCCCCAAAAAAGAGGCTGGTTCAAATCCTACTGCTAACAAAAATGTGGCTATTCAAATTGCTTACTTAACTAATTAGCTATCAAAATTTGTTGGGCTTCATACCATCATTTCTTTGTGACAACATGCATTTTGAAATTTGAATGCAAATGAGTTGTTTTTTCTCATGTACCCATTTGTCACAAATGTCAATGCTATGGAGTTTATTTATCTTCATGTTCATCCATGTATTTAATCTTTAGTTTATTTTTAATTTATTTTTAGTTAAATTTTAGTTTATTTTTATTTAATTTATAGTTCATTTCAAATTGATTTTTAACTCATTCTAGTTAAGTTTTAGTTAAGTCCGAATTAACTCTTAGTTAACTTTTAATCAATTTTGAGTTAAGTCCCAATTAAATTTTAATTAACATTAAAATAACTCTTAATTAAGTGCTAATTAACTTTAATTGACTCCCAATTGACTCCTAATTAAATTTTAATTAACCTTCAATTAAATTTTTGTTAATTCATAATTGACCTTCAATTAATAAATTTTTTAATAATGATTTGTCTGTTTTGTGCAACAAGTATAATTGAAGAGATGCTGAATGATCTTCTCTTCATAACAACCTACAACTAGCAAAATGGTACAAAAACATTGTCTATATTTGGAGAATATCTATCTATGTTATAAATTTAATGATATAAATGAATTTACATATACTAATTTTTTTTCAAAAATAATATATAATTAATTCTTTTCCTTTATGCCTTTTCAATTAATATATTTTTGTGCATTTCATAATTGACAATGATTTATGTTTTTGTTGTGTAGGAAAATGCAATTGACAACATGTTTGATGACCTAGATTTCAAAACAACTTATAATTAACAAAATGATATTAAGGTGAAAAATGAAACTTTACATTTTGAATTACATATGTTTCCAAATACAATGTATCACTAGGTTTGGAACATTTTCTTAGGTTTTCTATTCATTTCTTTCATGATTTTTAATATTGTCCAACTATCAATTTTCAATAATGATTTTAAACCTTGGTTTTAAATCCTTATTGATTCATCAATGTTATTTGAAGTTTATTCCTCGTAGACTTTGGTCATTTTGGAGTCTTACATTTTTTTTGGGTCAAATGTTTCTCCTTATAAAACTTGATAAAGTTCTCATCTTTTATAGCTTGAATTTTAATATGTTAATTTGATACAACATGATTAAAACCTTGTAGTATCATAATCTAGACCTTATTATAATTAACAAATTTTATTTTAATCATAAAAGGGATGATAAAAGTTCAGTTTTAAGAAAAAACAATTTTTCAATAATAATTATGTTAATAAGAATATTATACAAATTCAAAATCTACAAGACATTAAATTATATTCAAAATGTGAAATATTAAATTGGGACTTTAAAAACAAGAAACCAAAACTTTAATTAAGATTATTGTTTTTCTAAACCAAGTTGAAGTTCCTCAATGTATAAGTATTAAGATTTCTAAAAGAGAAAATCCCCTCTCTGATGAAAAAAAGCTAGGATAAAACAACTAGTGACTAAATACTCAAGCTATTAAAAAGCTTCAAATCTTAATAAATGTTTCCTTTGTCCTTCAAATTCAAAATGGTTTTTTAGAGCACAACTTGGCATACCTATGGTTGCCTAGATTGCTCAAAACAAACCCAAAATGAAAAAAATGAAGTGTTTGGTCATAGACCAATGATCGTTAATGGGTAATTTTACCTTACCCTTTTGCAAATGGGGAAAAAAAAGGTTTGAAATTTTCATTGTTTGCTAAATTTTTGTTATAGTTGCATATTTTCTAAACATTTATACCCCATTCTTCATTGGTGTTCAGGCCCAATGGGCGACTGGCTAATGCACGGAGCTAGTGTGGAGGAATAGAAAAAGTTGAAAGTTCATGAACTAAAATTATTGCAATTGTTTACCTTACTACCATGGTAATTTCCACATTAATTATATTATTTTGAAAAATGTTGGAAAAAATTTCAAATATTTTTTCCCAAAGAATAACTTATGAAGGAAAAATTTTAAAATCTTTTGGAACATTTTGTTTGTCAAAAATGATATTTTGAAAATGAATTCATTCAGTAAATATTTGTCAAAAGCTACCAAGGTACTACACTATGTACATTAGTGCAGAAAATCAATGAGGATGAATGAACCATATATTTCTTCTTTTTTGGGTTCAAATTAATATTCACATGACCTACGAGAAATGTTTTGGAAACATTTTGGATTCGTGTTTTTGCCTTCATAAGTTTTTTGGTTTTTATTCCTTAGGTGATGACTTGATGGTACAACCTTCATGGGACATTATATTAGGATCTCAAAAAGTTATGGGTTTGAATAAGTATTGTGCAATTCTTCACTTTTAGGAAAAACCTTCAATTTTAGTTCTTTAAAGAAAAAATATTCTAGTTCTTGTTCTAGTTATTCTTTTTTTTTAAATTTCTTTTAATTTCTATTTGGCACTTAAATGGAACCTACCATCCAGTTTTGCGTTCAATATTTCAAAAAGAAAGAACTCAATTCCAACTCTAGTTTTAATTTTAAAAATTAGACCAAGTTTTGACCCAATTTAAATAACCCAATTCTATACTTATTTGGAACTAGAATGAGATTTAGATTACATGGTTTTTTTTCATGTTGAGTTTCAACTTTTAGAACCTCACTTTTAGTTTTTCTAACTTGGTATGGTCAATTAAGTATAGTTTAGCTACTTTGAAAATCTATCAAATCAAAACATTGGGCTACATTAAATTTTGTACAATCAAATCAAACTTAATAATTCCAAAAGTCCTATCAATGTAAAAAAAACTATGTTGAATTAGTTAATGATCTCCATGTTCATTTCATTTCATTTAAATCGTTTTTTATGAATTACAACTATCTTGGACTTGATAAAAATTTCAAATCATCAAGTCCCTCACATGTAATTTTTATCATTGGAAATACAAGGAAAATACCAAAATATGAAAAAAAAAAATTAATTTCAGATTTTTTTCATAGTTCAAGCAATGGTATTTATTTTAAAATTTTGTAAAATTGTAAATAGTTAAAAATTAATTATGTGATTAATTTTCCACATACATATGGATATTTTATTTATTGGCATTTTTATAAGGAAATAAAATTTCTATACTTTTGAACATTCTAAAATCATTTGCAAAGGGTAGTCAACCCTATTTATTAAAAAAACAAATCTGGAATGCTTACACTTGCAAATTATGTCCTTTGAAATAAAAGGATGCATGAAGAATGGTGTTGTGCACCTCTAGGTATATAAAGTGAAATATAATAAATTGATTATTGAAATATGAATACCAATGATGTGCAAATCATTATGTATTTTAATACAAACATTTCCTAAAAAGGTTTGTGTAAAATCTTTTAGGTTGAAGGCTTGCTAATTTCTAAAGGATCTAATGATTAAAGGTTTTTTTAACTATAGGTAAGAGGATTATTTTAAAGAAATATAAATTGTATCCATTTGAATGTTTAGATATAATTTGCTATTTAATATATAAATATACATAATTTTTTGTACAATGAATTTTAATGTTTTAAGTATGTACAATAACAAAAACCATTAGCAAAATTATATAAAAAATTACCTATAAAAATAAACTAGTTATATATTATGTAAATGGATAAACATTCATTTCAATGCATAATGTTTATATATCATATATTCTATCAAAAACAATTTCCTACAAGGTTCACAAAAGAGGTTTAGATTGAAGGTCAATTATCAAAGGATCTAAAGATGATACATTTTCAAAATTATAAACAAAATGAAGATTTTTTACAAGATGTAAATTGTATTTCATTTAAACAAATAGATAGAAATTGAAATATATTGATAAATTATTTATATGTAATTTTTTGTATGCAAATTTTTTAAATACTTAAAAATGTGAATGACTATTTTTGAGAGCCATATATATCATATAAGATGACAAATGTTACATTTCAATACAATTTAACATTATTACAATGCAAAGAAATACATTTATATTTTTAAAATCATGTAACTAGTAAAATTATCATAAAATGACAAAAGCAATCATTTTTTTAAAAAATACACGAAATATGAATATTGTATTGTGCAATAGTATAATATTTAAAAAACGTTTAGGGGGAAAAAAAATTAGGTTCAAGATTGACTTCTCAAGAATCTAAGGATTATAAGTTTTAAGAACTATAGGTATAATTTTCTTTATGAAATATATCTACATGATTAGTACAACTACCATTAATTGTTTATTGAAATATAAATATGTTTGTATATAAAAAACGCAACACAATTTACAACCAAATTAAAGTTGAATGACTTTTTAAAAAACAATGATCCAAACAACCATATGTGCATGTATTGAAATTTTGCTTTCTTTTTAATCAACCCCAGAAAAGTTGAGAGATGACCCCATAATGAGGTACTAAATACATGTGTCTATGGTCATATACTGTAGGAACCATCCTCAAATCTTCATAAACACCTTACAACCACACACAAATAAATCTACCATTGAAATTGATCCTTTTTAGATGGATTGGTACAAATTTGTTAAATTAGTCTATAGTCTAGAGAGGCAAGGCCAAAACGCTCAAATTTATTTTGCACATGTGAACATACTTGTCAAAGCATTGTCATTTAGAAAACTTTTCTACAAGAAGTTGAGGGTCACATACTATCTTCAATTGTCAAAACTCCCTTGACAAGGATGCGAAACCTTGCCATTATTTGTAACCACTTAACATCATGCACACACACTAAGTATTGACAATAAGATTTCATTAGTTAAAATTAACCAAACTTGCAAAATGTTGAAACACTACCATGTTTGTAAAGACATAATTACACTTGTGTTTTTTCACATTCATTTAACTACCACTAACAAGCCCTAAAATAGTACTACATGTTAGGTGGAAAATCTTTTATTAGAATGTAACAAAGGTAAAATTGTTGAACTTCAAATACTATTGAAAGAATAAAAGTCCATTGACAAATTCCTACCTTCCAACTAAGGCACCTATCAATTTGGCCAATTGCATATGCGGCCTGTCTTGAATTGCTTCTATGTGCACATGAAACAAAAATCCAATATGCATTATAAAACATTGAGACTTATGTAAAATCGATTTTTAGTCTAATAGTATGTATTTCACATGGAATCTATCTATGGAAATTAGGGTTGTCACCTTCACACATATCACAAATCTATGGAGATAAACCTTGAAAAGAAGGTTAAACATCTTTAACATCAATAAATTTATAATTTGAATCCAATTGTCCTAAATAGCTCTTAACTAATAAAGTTTTCATTGTTCCATGTACATAGTTCATGCCCAAATTGAATATATCATAAAACAAACTTGAAACATGTGATCAACCATGACTCCAGCTCCAATGATTGTCCTTCCAACTATAGGCTAAAAAGAGCTTCAAGACAAAGGCTTTAGTTTGATGGATGTATCAAAGGTTTATCTAAAGACATTGAAACCAAAAACACTTTAAAAAATAGGGTTAGTAATATCCATCTAAGAAAGAGCTAACATATATAAAAAATGCAAGAACCACATACAAGAAAAACCTTCATGCATGTACAACTTTTCCAAATCAAAGCAACCCATCTATTAGAGATGGTAATAAAAAAAATTTATTGTAATCTAACACAGTATCCATCTCCAAGCTACTCAATTGCTAGGTGTGTTAAAAAAGATGTGTAATATAGAAGCTTGAACTCAATTAATTTCGAAGCTAGCTCCTTTTTTAAAAAGCCAAAAATACATCCCTTGGAGAAATTCATGATGAGATTCATTAGACCAAACACAAGAGCAATTATGCCACCTAACAACTTGTCTTCCTCTTCATTCATCACCTTTTCACAATCAATCAACAGTCCTTAGCACAATATAACTAAAAGGTGAAAAATGCATGGGATTTAACACCACAACAAATTTTTGAATTGTAACCACCATAATTTTATTTTATTTTAACATTGAATCAACATGTTGTGCCTACAAACCTCTTTTCAACTCATGAACTAACAATTGATTATTAATCAATAGTGATAGTAAGTTTAACCTTGGTGTCTTCACATCCCTTAGAGGAGGTTTTAAAACATAGACCAATCATGTAACATTGTAAAATACACACAAATTTAACTAGTCATCCAAGGACAATGACTCTTGCATTGCTTTCAAAAAATTGTTAAACCATGTTTAACAACTTAAAATCCTGATTGCCTTTTAAATTTGAAAAAATGAAAGGAACCCAAATTTGTGCCATTACAAGTCAAGCTCACAACATCATTTAAGGTTTCTTATGGAGGATTGGTTGAGGACACATTGAAAAATTGCATTTCAAATGTGACCTCTCCCAAATATCTCAAAATTGATGCATTATTATGTTGCCTACCTTCTTTTCAACTGTGGCTATTTCCAAAATTACCAATAGCCTTTATTGCATTTATAATTAGGGATAATGGCAACAATAAATTTAAATATATCATAATGATATACATTTCCTACTTAGTAATGGAAAACCATCAAGTGAGCCAAACATAGTAATCTCCTTCACAAAAGGTGTTCAAACAGTTTCACAAAAGATTACAAAACACCACTTGATTCCTCTCTTCCTAATACCAAACTAACATCTTCATGGTGTACAACAAAAAGTTATCATCCCCTTCAATTTTGTGAACACAATGGACAACATAAACAATTAAACTTTTTACCTTCCTACACAATTAACACCCTCACAATCACATTCAGGCCCACAAAAACAATCTTCTAATGTACTTGTCATTGTCTAGATGATGTGGATATCAGTGGTAAATAGACTTGCAACCATGGAAATAGAAAAGGATAAGAACAAGACATATTTGTTTAGAATGTGCTATGGATTTAAGCACACTAAAGTCTGAAATGAAGAATTTGGAAAAGACAAACATGCTAAACCATAGAATCACAACTAATAATATGCCATAGCTAGTTCCAATTTGTTCCAATAGGACTAAAAATCAAGTAAAAACAATAAGCTCTTCACACATGTCAAAGGACAAAACAAAAGAAAACCTTTCGACAATAGCCAAAATAGGGATGACTCAAAAAAATTTCCCTACAATGTATGTACTAGCTACTTTCAAAGGAAGGCATTAAATTTTTTTGTAGCATTGTTATCTTGGAAGACCACACATCCTTAAGATTATTTTCAGCCTAAGAAATATTTAACCTTGAACTTCATATGAGCTTTAGCATGTCCACCCTAACTAGGCTATATGACTCACATTTTTCACATAATTTTTTACCCCAACTTTTAAAACATGAAAATATATATTACAATGTGATAACATGGACAACAAAACCTTTTCAATGGGCCAATGTGGTATGTCCTTTCTTTGAACACATTTGGCCATCAAAAGCCAATGAATTGTTTTAAAAAGATGCTATCAACTAAATCCACATGCAAATCTAGTGGGCACCCATGGAGATGTTTATTTATTTTGTTGAGATGGATATTACCAATGTTAAGACCATGAGAAGAATAGTAGCTTGCCCAATTAAAAATCCACATGTGGTTTAATGTCATCCATAATATCCTTGCACTTAAAAAAATTCATGCCTTTTAAAGGATAGAAAGTTGACCTTTCAAAATTTACAATTTAAACATACCATTGTTCTCATAAAGGAACTACAATTGGTGTGCATAATTTCTAGCCAAATGCTAGTTGCTACATTATGACATGGATGGTCATAATTAGGTGATTACAATAGCCCATATTCATTTAAATTCAATGTAGTCAATTTTTGGGTTGAAAGAACATAATATCTTTTGAAGCATGAAGCAATTAACCTTGTAAATGGCAATTTCACCAAATGTGAACTACAACTACAATGCCCAAAATTTGAAATAGTATTATCACCATGTTGAACACCAAGTCCACATTCTCTTGTTCATTTGCACAACATCCACTTTTGCAAACTCTCAAATTCTTTCCAAAACCGACCATTGATAACAATAAAAGGAAAAAATATGGGCAAACAAACTACTACCCTCTAGTAAAATAAACATATTCTACTATAAGCTTGCACAACAAACACTTATGTGTTATTTTTACTTGTTCACCATATATATGCTTCACTTTTTGAAATGGCGTAATCTTAATCACTTACATAACAAAAGCAGGGACATCACAACAATGGAAACATCAAACAACAAATGTAGGGCTAGATTATTTAGAAATTCACAAGGTACATGTTCATTACAAGTTTTTTGTAGTCATCCAACAAACCCTTCACTTTTGATACAACTCCAAAACCTTTAAACCTATAAGCCATAGGAACAAAAAAACAAAAAAAACCTCTTGATTTTTTTTCCAATTTACAAGCAAACCAAACTATCAAACCAACTTCTAAGAAAATAATTTAGTATTACAACAAAAGAAAAGGACATTTGTTAAGACAAGTGCGAATCAAAATTCTTGCTCTGGAAATCTTACCTTCAAAAAATAAACATGAACAATATTATTATTACAGATGTGAGAAGGGCCATATTAGTAGTAGATCGTTCCATTACAACATTGAAAATCACACAATAATCAAAGGTCAAGGAAAATATATAAAATTCTCCTCAAAGTTATCATGCAACCTCATTATTGTATCTAACCAAATGTGAAAATTTGGCATTTAATGCATGCCAAATAAAGCTAGAAGTAGAATCCATCTCACCAGTCACTTACTTTGATGTAAAACCCTTCATTTAGATATCTAACATAATATATTTGAGGGTACATAAATATATCACAAAAAAAATTTCATGCAATTTCAATAATCAACAAAACACATGAAAATGTTTGAACATTTACCTCTTTTTTTTCTTTTGTACTTTTTGGTGGCACTTGAAAGATTTGAATTTAAGTTTTAATTTACAATTTATTCCAAATAAAACAATCATAATGTGGAAGAAGACCATTTACTTAAAATATTTTGCAAGCAAAAAACACTGAACTTCACACAACACGAATCAAAACATTGTCAATAGTTATTCAAACATCTTGTTCATTGCATTTGCTATGCTCGCATCACACAATGCACCTCCACATTGATAAATCACAACACAACCGAAACAACACATTTCACCATATTCATTCCACATATTTCACTATGTGGGCCATCTTCTCCTCACTTCACACAATAACAAAAACTAAACTTCACACAACAATAATTAAAACACCATCAACTATTTTTCAAACACCATTAGTAGTTTTTCAAACATTTTGTTCACTACCTATGCCATGTTTTCATCACACAACACACTTCCATGTTAATAACTCACAACACAATCAAAACACCATGTTTCACCATATTCACTCCACATGTTTCATTATATGGGCCAGTTTTGCCATACTTTCATAGCACCTTGTCCTTCACCATTTCTTTCAATCATTCTCATGTATACAAGCCTATTGACTCAAATGCCTTGCCTTTTACCACTTCTTTCAACCATGTTCACGGCTCAAGCCCGATGATTCAAAAACTATAAAACTAAATTATTTACAAATCAAAACACTTTTTACATTCCTTAGAAAATGGAAAAAACTTTTTACAATCAAACACTATGGCACCACCAAAGAAAATTGACTATGCGACAATGCTTTGAAAGTTCAAACAAGATTTCACCAATTCAACTCCGCTTCCTTGGATAAGAAACCCAAATAAGACAATTAGACATATTGCCCGTCAAAAAATCAACTTTGATTTCTTGACATTTGTGGATACAAAGATTCAACAAACCTCCTTCTTTCAATTCTTTGAGCAAAGTAAATCAATTTGTCGACACATATGTAACAAAAAAAACTAATTCTTTGACGATCATGAAAAAATGTCGGCTTTAAGTAATCTCAACATTTTCTTTTCCACTACACTTTTATCATTTAATAAATAAAGAAATAAATCCTTCAATGCATATTCACATCACATTCCATCTCATGGTTATAGGACACACCAAATTGTTGCTAGATTTTTTTCAATGCTTTGTATGCTAACATTGAAGACCAACTTACTCAATACATGAGTATTGGAATGTTACAAAGAGTTGTCCTAAGGACTATGGCACTTTACTAAATGGCATGATTCCTATTAGAATTCAACATCAAAGATACATCAATATGGTCTAACCTTATTTTTGAGCAAGCCAAATAGCTTCTCCAAAACATGGAAAATACAAAGAACACCAACATTTTGAACAATTCTATGTCTGAAACTCCTACCTCCAAAATGAAAAATATCGTCTCAAAGACAACAATGCACCCAAAAAATAAATAAATAAATAAATAATCTTCAATAATCCATCAACACTATGTTTACATTATCACATGCAAAACAAACAACATGATCTATGTAGGCCAAAATGTAGATCTATTTCAAAGGTTTCATCAACATTGCAAGATTCCTCCATCTCATATGTGATTGATGTAAAAACATTTCAACCTTGTGACATGTATTTTAAACTTGACATAATTTTCATTAGTTTTCAAAAATATTGTGTAATAGGTTCGAACACAAATAAATCTCTATGTTATTTAACATAAGACTTAACAACTATAACAAATTAAAAGGCAACCTAACATTAAACCCTAAATATTGGTATTTTCATCAAAATAAGATTTTGTAACAACATTTTCTCATGAATAAATTACATGTTTTCAACATGATTATAATATTGTTTGTTGTATACACCTTCATTTGATTTGATTTCAATTATGATTCCAAACAAATATAAAATTGGATCACCCAAGACCAAACCAAAACCTAGTTTAATTTTTAAAATCAATACCAAAGTTGGAATTGAATGTTTCTTTTTCCAAAAAAAGAATTTGGAACAGGATGATAGGTTCCATTCAAGTGTAGAACCGAAATTGAAAAAAAAAAAACCAAAACCAAAATATTTTTTTTTACATAATTGAAATTGAGAGTTCTATTTGAGAAATGAACCACACAACACCCATAACTTTTTGAAATCCAAAAGTTCCATAAAGGTTGTACCATTAAACCACCACCCTTGGAGGTAAAAAACCCAAAAATTTGTAAAAAGAAAAAAAACCAATCCAAAATCTTTCCAAAACATTTCTCATTAGTTTTTAAAATGTTGAACCCAAAAAACAAAAAAATATGGTTCACTAATCTCATCTATTTTCCTCACTAATATGCACAAAATAATACATTGGCAATTTCGACAAATATTTGTTGAATAATTAAGGAATTTTGAAAATATTATGTTCAACAAATAAAATTTTAAAATATTCTACACTTTCCTTCACAAAGTTATTATTTGAGGAAAATATTTTCTAAAATTTTCAACAATTTTCAAAATCATATAATTCATGTGGAAGGTGAAAATATTGCATCCAACTTTTTTTCATGCCTCAAGGCTACCTCCACTAACCAATTGTTGGTCCACAGGGCCCATGCATTCATTTTGACACACTCACCTTCACTTCAATACTTGCAACAATGTGTTGATATTGTGTTATTCGAAGATCGGGTTCGGATTTTAACTAATGTTATCATTGTTGATCTCACTTAAACTTTCAAGAGTTGCCCTTTTTAGGGGAGTTGTTACAATGATCATGACCCAAACAAATGATAAGCTTTATTGTGATTGACACTCATAAGACATTTTTTTATGTTTTGTTGTCAAGGTATTTGGCTACTTGCACCAACAAACAAATGATTTTCGACACACTAATGTGCTAATATAACATAGTTAGCTAAGGGCACTAAGGACCTTATTTGTTGATTTTACGGATGTTTTATTGAAAAAAGGTGGTGATAGCATTGTAGAAAGCCCAAGTCTCATTCATCTTGAAGCAAACCCTCATTGCCAATGACGCCTCTTCTAGGCTTGGAGCTCTTCCAAATTCCTTGCCCTCTCTTTGGTTGATTTGGCTCACACAACTGGTGAAGGGTTTAGGACCCAAGCTTGGGATTTGGATTTTAGGAGGTGCTTTTTCCTCTCACTTTTGGGTGTTGTTTCAAATTTGGACATTGGTCCTCTTTGTGTTCTTACTTTTCCCTTCTTGTCTGGTGTTTTTTAATAAATTTTTAGAGCATACTACAAAGAAAGAACACCTTTGAATTAATTGCTTGAATAACTTGTTTTGGAGAAATTACTTTGAAAACTTCAAAACCCACCCATCAAACAAAATTGATAGAATTGGAGAATTGCCTTCTGTGTTTCAAAACTTAATTGCAAATTTGAGTTGCAAATGGCAATGCAACAATTTGAAACTACAAGTTGCCCTGTGATTCAAGCTTTTTTTTATCAAGGAGAGTTGCATCAAGAATGGTAGTAGAGCTTGGAGTGTTCTCGAGCTCTTCCTAGTATTATATTCCTTTGACCATACCTGCAGATTTGCTAAATAAAATCATTTGAAAAATTGCCATGTTTGAACATGATGTCATTGTGTGATGGGACAAAGGTTGTAAAATGGAACAACAATGATAAGGCCACTGACCATACCAAGTTGGCCTCAACAGCACTGAGCTTGAGCATTTTCAAAGAGAATTGCAATATGCCAAATATGGTAGGGTTTGTAATGTCAAGTGATGGATGATTGTCTATAAGAATTGATGGCACATTATACAAGCATTTGATAATAAAAAAGTCCATGTGATTATAGTAGTTGTACATGAAACAATCAATGGGAGATTGATGCAAAACACAACTAGGGAAGGAAATGGAATAAGTAGCTAAATCTCACCAAAGCTACTTTCAAGTTTGGTATGTGTCACTTTCCATGGGTGGGTTGTGGGTGCCAATGCTTTACTATTCACCATCAGGAGTGGATTCAAATTCTGGTCGGTATGAATGGCGGATACTCCCATGGAACCTCTTGCAATCTGAGCTTCTATTCAACCACCAATTTGACTAAAATCTGCAATTCATGGAATGAAAGCATGCCAAGTGAGCCCTTCATAAATTCAAGATCCTCAATCAGAATTGAGATGACAATCTTGCTACACTATTTGACATTCTTGACCATCAAGCAAGATGCATGATTGGAAATGTGTGTCTACATAACTAGTGCACGCACAGGGGAGAGTCACATCACGGCCCTAAAGCCCTAAAGACAACATGAATGGTCCCAATTCCAAAGCCAATTTCTATCTATGAATTGATGAAACAAAATTTGGGTTTAAAAAGACCAGCAACGTCATTAGCTAGCTATCCGTGTATCATCAATCCATTAACTTTTCCATCACATTTGAGACCAACAAACAGTCTGGCTTCTGAAAGACACAAAAAACCCAATGCCCAGAAACACAAATATCCTGTGTGAGCAAAGTCCAAAATCTCAAATCTTACATTTAGTGTTGTAAACCCTAAACCCTCTTCAACTAGCTGATGTATCATCCTCAATAAAAAAACTTTTCCAATCATCTTTGAGACCAGCAAGCAATTTGAGTTTTTTGAAAGACACAAATGTCCCAATGGTCAAAAACACGAATATCCCTTGTGAGGAAAAATTCAAAATCTCAAATCTGACCTGTAGCCCTGTAAACCCTCTTCAACTAGCCGCTGTATCATCATCAATCCCATAACTTTTCCAATCGTCTTTGATACCAGCAAGCAGTCAAAGTTTTTGAAAGACACAAAAAACGCAATGCTCCAAAAGCACAAGTATCCTTTGTGAGCAAAATCCAAAATCTCAAATCTCACCTGCAGTGTTGTAAACCCCAAACCCTAAACCCTCTTCAACTAGCCGCTGTATCATCGTCAATCCCATAGCTTTCCATCATCTTTGAGACCAGCAAGCAGTCAGACACAAGGATCCCAATGCTCAAAAATACAAAAATCCTTTCTCAGGAAAATCCAAAACCTCAAATCTTACCTGCAAGCCTTGTAAACCCTAAACCCTCTTCTTCACTACGATCTAGAAAGACACAAAGCCTCCTCATGCTGCACGTATGACTCCTGCACTCCGTGACCTGCTCGCCCATTCATAGCAATGAAGGTATTGAGAGAGAGAGAATGAGGTGTGGAGACTGGAGAGCGGAGAGAGAGAGGAGAGGAAAGAGTAGGGTGGACGGCAGAGAGAAGAGAGAAGAGAAGAACGAGAGACAACAAACCCTAGACTCTAGGGTTTGCTGAATGCAAACCCTAAAGACCTTCGAAGAAATCTGGAAGAGCTTGACAGGTCTCTCAAGAACACTGTTGTGATTTCCGTTGCCTGCACACGACAATCACACTCTTCGTGCACACCAGAAACGCGCCAACACATTTATACATAGAGTTTTTATTTGAGTTTCCGTGAGAATTTTTTTTTGGAACTTCCGGGAGTGAAGAAGACATTTTGTTTACAATGGCGACCGTGATGCAGAAAATCAAGGATATCGAAGATGAGGTGATGATGATCCGCATTACCTTCTTCCCTTTCCTTTCTTGCTGAACACATGTTTTGGTTTTTGCGTTTGAGTGTTCTTTTTGTGTTTCTCCCTTCTCAGATTCTCAACTCTGTATTTTTGTCTTTCATGTCGTTGCTGTTATTGTTGTTGTTTTTGTTTCTCTTTCCTACTTGTCGTGGAAGGGATGAGAAGAGATGGCTGCGATGGAGAGACAGAGAGGAGAGACAGAGACAGAGACAGAGAGGATACTAAGAGTTGAAGCTGAATGCAGATGGCCAAGACACAAAAGAACAAGGCCACAGCTCATCATCTAGGTCTGCTGAAGGTAATATCATATCTTGATACTCTTTGACAATCTATTTCAGGAGTTTGTGGAGCTAGGATGCTGATCATGATGATACAATTGGGGTTTTTCTTCTTCCTCTCACTGTACCAAAGACACAACGCGTGTGATTTCTTGGCAGGCAGGTGTAGTGGTTTTTTCTTTTGCTTGTTGAGGTGTTCTTTTGTGCATGTTTCACACCAGTGGTTGATTGATTGATTGATGGCCTTTATTCTCCATCTGGTGTGAGGATTGCAAAAGCAGCAGGAAGTCAAGCTCCAGAAAGGTTAAGACTCTTCTTCCGCATGTCAGATCAAAAGCAGCAGCCTGAATTTGGCAGCCACCCTAAACCCATTTGGTCTTCTTTGTGGCAGGCAAAGCTTGCCAAACTGCGCAGGGAGATTTTGGCACCACCTTCATCAAAGGGAGGAGGTGCTGGAGAAGGTTTTGATGTTACCAAGAGTGGGGACTCACGAGTTGGACTGGTTGGGTTTCCTTCTGTTGGCAAGTCCACACTTCTCAACAAACTTACAGGAACATTTTCTGAGGTGGGCTCTTCCTTACCTCACCTGTTTGTTATGTTTGCATATAATGTTATGCATGTTATGGCATGTGCTGGTTATGGCACACTTGTTGTCATGTTACCTTCAAAGTATTGTTGCAGAGATTTCTCTGCAACCCTCATAGATATGTTATGGCATGCCAATTGCAATGTTGCAAGTTTCTGCAATTGCCATTACCCACCTGTTGATGTTCCCTGATCAAGTGTGAGACTGGCACTTTTGCTCATACCACTGTTTTTGTTTGTTTTTGTCTTTCCTAGTTTGGAACTTTCTGTGGCTTCTTGAAGAAGTGTTAACCTTGCTGTGGTTTTTTCTTTATTGGGAGAATGGAGATTTCTCTATTTTTATGAAAGATATTACCATTACCCACCACAAATTGCTATCAAAGTCCAGGGGACATTTCTACAGTTGTGCAGGAAGCTAACAATACATGGGTAAATTCTGCCTGACATTGAAATGGCCAGGTGGCATCATATGAGTTCACAACTTTGACATGCGTGCCAGGTGTGATCAAATATCAAGGGGCCAAGATTCAGGTAAGTTCAAGACCACCTTTGTCTGTGATTCATCTGCAATTATTACAGATCTTTGGAAGCTGCAATGCTTCATGGTTAGCACATTTTTCACTTTCACGTGCGTGCATGTAGGTTCCCAGTTTTTGTATTTTTTATGTTGACTGGCAAGAGTGAAATCTACTTTGATTTTCTGACTGTGAATAACTCTCCATGTGTTCCATCTTGCAGCTACTGGATCTTCCTGGTATTATTGAAGGTGCAAAAGATGGGAAAGGTCGAGGTCGTCAGGCAAGTATTTTTCTTTCTGGCATCTGGATGATTTCATGTCCACTAGTTCATTGAGGATTCTGCACTGGATATGCATTGTTGCTCAGTCATTGCAGTAGACAGTAGAGAGGGGGTTGTCCACCTTATCCTTTGTGGAAGAGTTGTTGTTGATCAGGAGCAATGTCTGGGGCTTGCTTCGAGCAGGTTATCAGTACTGCAAGAACATGCAATTGTATACTGATTGTGCTGGATGCCATCAAACCCATCACCCACAAGCGCCTCATTGAAAAAGAGCTTGAAGGTTTTGGCATCAGGTCAGTGCCACTGTTCTTGTTCTTATTCCTCAGAGCCCATGCTTCTTAAGCTCTAGATAAATGAGTGCCTGAGAATTATCAGGATGACATATGAAGTGTCAACAGCAAGCTTGGAACAGTGCCTCTTCCAATTCCTTGAAAAACAAATAAAATCTGCTTCTGCAGCAAGCTCTGGATAGAATCTCTTCAATCTCCTTGGGAACTTAGGTTAAGGTTTATTTTCTAGTAAGAGGAGGCCAGTGTTCAGGTTTAAACAAGTCCAGACAGTCAAGCAGTTATCAAAGGTAGGGAGATGTCAGCCTACCACATGACAGGGCTACAGTACCATTACCTGTTTGAAGGTAGCAGTTTGTGTTCAAAACATTCATAGGCAAATGGCTCAGTTGATGCAATGTCATGCATGCAACTCCTATCAGGAAGCTGTGACTTCCAGCACTGTTACTTGCATTCCTGATAGTTCCTCCAGACAATTCACAATGAGGTTCAAGTGAGCAGCACTTCTGATTTGCCCCAGCATTCTCCAGATCAGAGGACATGAATGTAGGGTAGAAATGGTCATCTAAGCACTTGCAGTATGTGCATCAGAGATTGTTGTCATCAAAGGGGAATGGTGAATTGAAGAGTTCAGTTCTGAGTGGTTCTTCTTTTCCAGGTTGAATGCACAGCCTCCAAATATGGGTTTCAAGAGGAAGGACAAAGGAGGCATAAGTTTTACGTCAACAGTGACCCCCACTCATTTGGATCTTGAGACAGTCAAGGCAATCTGTGGTGAATATAAGATCCACAATGCAGATATTTCGTTGCGATTTGATGCTACAGCAGATGATTTGATTGACGTGATAGAGGGCAATCGCATCTACATGCCTTGCATATATGTTGTCAACAAAGTTGATCAAATCACCATTGAGGAACTTCATGTCCTTGACAGACTACCCCACTATTGTCCTGTTAGGTGAGGTACAACAAACCACATGTGCACATCTTGGGAAAAATCTTCAAATCCCTCCTGGCAGTCTCCCCATCTTGTTTCCAGGACATGTGCAACATGGTGTTTACATCCAATGTCAAATTCTAGAATACTGGCAACGTTCTCCTTCTTTGAGTTGATGCCTTGAAACATGGCAAGTCAAATGTGTGTGATAGATGATGCAGCAGTTTATAATGCTTGCATTCTGCTGATCTGTGATGAAGTTCATGTTTTGTGTCTGCAGTGCCCATCTGGAATGGAACTTGGATGGGCTTTTGGAGAAAATCTGGGAATATCTGGATTTAATACGTGTTTACACAAAACCACGGGCCATGAGCCCAGATTATGAAGATCCTGTTATCTTACCAGCCAAGAAATGTACTGTTGAAGACTTCTGTGAGCGAATCCATAAAGATATGGTCAAGCAGTTCAAGTAGTAAGTACCTGGGGCCTTGCCAGGTTTGTTTTTTCTTCAAAGATTTTTCATGCCACCTATGTTTGATGCCCACATGTTTGTGGGTGCTGATGTTCTAGCAGATGAATTGGTCTCAATTTGGTTATATGTGGCATGTTTGCTTGATTACAGTGCCTTGGTGTGGGGTTCAAGTGCAAAACACAAGCCACAGAGAGTTGGGAGGGTGAGCTTTTCATGTTTCTCAACTGATTTGCATTCAATTTCTTCTGTGTCATTTTGCTATCTTGTAGTTTGTTACTACAAGGTAATCTGTTCTTCCATCACCTGGAGGACTCTAGTGTGCTTTGATTGTTGTGAATCACACAACAGTATGCAGATGGAGGTGCATGGTTGAGTTTGAGATGGGTTTGTGGAGGGATGCAGGAACATTTGTTGGAGGATGAAGATGTGGTCCAGATCATCAAGAAAGTGTAAATTGTCCTTTATTTGTAGAGATTTCATCTTTCCAGTTTTCATGAGGTTTCAAGTTGGATAATGCGTCTTCCACAACTTGTCTTTTGAGTGTTATGGGCACCAGTCAACCAAATGGGAGCTAAGATCACCAAGACACAATATCAGTCTAGGTATCCTGGATAATGACATCATGAGCTGGTGCCTATAAAGACATGCGTCTGGTGTCTGCAGTGTGTTAAGCACTTTATGAGTTAGCAGCAGGAGATTCAGTTTGTATCTGAGCTCAGTTTTTGAACCAATTACTACCAGCAGTGAGGCAGCACTTGAAGAGAAGCTATAGATGCTGTGAAGACAGTTTGTAGAAGCTAGAAAAGATGATGTACACTCCTATCAGAGGGAATGTCTGGCTGTTATTGTTTGGCATCCAGGCATGAGTTACTTGTGAGTCTTGGAATAATTCCATGCTCATGAATTGTTCCAATAAGCAAAATAGGCTGCCAGATTGTCACTCTTATCACAGAGGGGGGCTCTTGTTGGGGGTGGTTAGGGGCCAGATTTGTGTCATTCTTATTGCTTGCTTTCCAATACATGTCTTGTCAGTAAGGGAAGTTCTGACCAATTCCATGTGTTTTTGTGCATGCCTTTGGTCTGTGTTCTTGTTTCAAAGCATGTCTTTAAGGTCAGTCCAAACTGTTCCTCACAATGTAGGATATCTAAGCTCCCTTCATATCAATCCATGGTGTTTCATAGTTTTTTACACTGTTCATGTTGAAGGTAATCTTATTGTTTCTTTCATTCTAGTATTTCACTTGGCTTCTGTGTTTCTTTTTTCCTGTTCTTCATGCCTTGCACAAGGGATTGTTCCTTGACTCAAAAGGCAGTCTTCTGAGTGTGGACATTTCTTGTTACTCATGAGGCATCTGATCTCTGGTAGCATTTTTTGGGTACCAATAACTCTCTGACCCAATTGCCTCTCTGGTAACAAATCCCATGGTGACATTGTTGCAGTACAGCACTTGATAAGGTTCTCAGGTTATTTGAGCAATGTCTCAACCCAGCTGGTGGTCTACATGAGCACTCTGCCTTTGGAGGACTGCAAATCGTCTCCTTTGGAAAATGCATCAAAGAATTGAAAGAAATGGCACAATCACACTCAGTAAGAGATCTTGAGTTATTTCTGTTTTAGCAGACTTGGTGGCAGTTTGTGTGTGTAACTTAATAATCTGTGGAGATGTGTTATTGAATTTTGGACTGTACTTGGATGCAGATGCAAAGAGAGATGAAATTGGTTCCTTGCATGTCCAAAGTCTGATGGGCCACTTGATGGCAACCTCACCTCAAGTGTGTAGACATTAATCTGGTTTGCAATTCCCAGGTACATGTGTTGATACTCTGCTCCTCATAATTGCTCAGTTATCATGTAAGCATGCATGGCAAATCCAGCAGGATTTCTATTTTGTTCATGATTCGAGATTGAATGTGAATCTGTCACTTTGCTTGCAGAGGGCAGCTTGTTTGGATTTTATTATTGGTGTTGAGGCTAACATTTCAAGAACTTGTTACAGAATTTGAACCCAAAACCTTGCATATCCTTATTATGTTAGAGAGTCAATGATGTCCCCTTTTTGTTGGTTCCAGAAGGACCAAAAAACACCTTAAAATGTAGGCCACTTGGACTTTATTCACATCCCAGATACCAAGTTCTTCAGCTTGGAGAATCAGAGCTTCTAGGTTTAATGCATGGAGATGATATGATCTTGCAAAGCTAGGATAATCGTAGCTAGAATTAATACAGATCCCAGAACTACCATGTTTTTAGAAGATAACTTAGATTCTACAATCTTCAGCTGGGAGACCCATACAAGCTAGTGGAAATTAAGATGTAGATACTTAGTTTCTCTAGCAGGGAGAATGAGAGCTAGATCCCAGGTACTATGATCTCTAGTTAGGAAAGTCATCTAGATCCCAGATATCATACACAGTTCAACTGCAAGAATTGTAGCTAAATCCCAGATTTACTTTGATATTCAGCTGGGAGAATCATAGCTAGATCCCAGATGATGCTCTGGTTTTCAAAGGGGAGAATTGTAACTAGATCCCAGATGATATTCTGATCTACTTCAGCTGGACAGACACACGTGGAGATGCAGCCAGAAGAGGTCTCAGAGGAATTGGAGATGCAGATGATCATGTATGGTTTTTGTATGTACCTGGATTGTCTGCAACAAACTGAACCAAAGCCCAGCCTCCTGGGGGAATCATAACACAATTTTGCACCTTTGAGCTGTACTCAAAGAACAAACACCCTTGTTCCTTTGTTTGCAGCAGGATATTGTTATGGATTGATTGGTGTCTCAGAGTAGTTGTTCACTTTTGAAATATAATTCTAATTTTTCATACTCTGTGGTTTGTAATAAATATATTCATAAATTTTATTATTTTATTTAAATTTTTTAAAAAAATGATTAGTTCAAATTCTAGGTTAATTAAACCTCCTTAAAATTCATAAGAATAATTCAATTATGAAAGTTCTCTTCAATGAATGAATATATATATATTTGTGACTGCGTTTTTGGGGGTAATTGTCATAACTCAAACTTGGGCATAAGATGACTTATAAGTCTTGAGAAAACCCCCCTGCCCAGCCCCTTCCAATGTAATATGGGGAGGCTTTTTTTTTCCATAGGTTAAAGCTTCAATGAAACTCAAATCATCAATGGTGGAGCCAGTGCAAATACAAAGCCAAGGTGGAAATTGCAACCCTTGTCTTGGGTTTGTAACTCTATTAAGTTGGGTTGGCCATGAAAAATGTTGAGGGAAGCTTCAAGCAAAGTGCATAAAAGATGTTCTCATAATGTCAATGAAGGCAAAGACCCTTCTTTTAAATGGGAGAGAGTCACAACCTTAACTTGGGTTGTGACCAACTTTTGGGGAGGAGAACAAAATGTTGTTATAAGAATGAAAAAAATCAAATGCTTCCAAATGGAAACAAACCACAACTGAGGCTAAAGGCTCTTGACAAAGGGAGTGAGTTAGGAGGGTGAATAGAATATCCCTAAATTCAAATCACAATCCCACAAGTTGGGAGAGTGCAAGGAAAATGAAAATCATGCACTCCCAAATGGGAATCATTTGGAGAGTTGAAATTTCAAAATATTTTGATTTTTTGGGACAAAAATGCAAATAACAAAAGTGGTCCAAATTGGGCTTGCAATATATCATTGAAAAATATTTTTAAACATAAAATATTCAAAGTGAGTTTATATTCTCAATTTGAAGTTATGAGTTTAAAATTACGACCAAGAGAAGGATCCAAAATCAAAGTGACAATTTGACTTCTGACCATTAAAACTCAAGAAACAAGGATGAAATGAGCATAATTTGGCTATACAATCCAATTTGCACCTTTGTACAAAGGTTTGGTAATACTTGCTTAGGATATACTAGACAGTAAAAAATTTGTTGCACCTACTGAATGTCTTGAGTTGCCATTGATTTTGATATTTAAAATATGCAATATTTCATGTTAATTCACATTGACAAAGCTAAAATCCTTTTCAAATGTTGAAATTTGTAAAGATGAGATATAATACCTATAGAGGTTGTATTTGGCCTATCTATTTGGGCTAAAAGAATAGAACCTTGGATAAATAACATG
>Ga0209611_10005174_pt1 | contig 22030 bp, 14 predicted proteins | sample S1TSphgellanicum_3_FD_187693 | JGI IMG/M metagenome (GOLD analysis project Ga0209611, IMG submission 187693) | Host-associated microbial communities from peat moss isolated from Minnesota, USA - S1T2_Fc - Sphagnum magellanicum MG (SPAdes) (version 2) | ecosystem: Host-associated > Plants > Peat... | reverse complement strand
AAAAAAAAAACCCCATTGAGCTTTGGGATACATGCACATTGGGATGCACATACAATTAATTAAAATAGATTAAAAATAGGTATAACCACTTTGGATACACGATATATATATATATATATATATATACCCTTTACAAGGGGCTTTGTAAGTGGAAATGAAATTTCTTTTTACACTTACATAAGGATTTAGGGTTTTAGGTAGACTCTTTATGTGACTCAAACCACATTCCCACTCCTACAGTTAGTTTGTGTCCATTATATGGTGGCCAAGGGACACGCCAGCACCTAGGTGGACGCTCTCACATGAAGGGTTTCTGCTTTCTTTAGGTGAGCGACCTCCATTGGATGTCACTTACCCAGGTTTTTAGGGTTTAGGTTTACCCTAAACCCCTAGACCTTCCACACCGGTGGCATCCCTTGGCCCACAACAGGGTGCGAACAAAAGAAGTCTCTTCCCTCTGGACAGAGCCAGTACAGAAACGCAAGTGAAGGGGGGTGAAAAGGCTATTTATTATTCTCAACCCTACCCTTCAAAATGACAGGTCTGATTGGGAATTGCCTTCTACAGCAAATGTTCTCAAGTTCCCAATTGTGTTCCCTAAGACGTTCTCAAGAGCACCTTTTTTTTAAAATTTGTAATCCCCTATTGTTTGGCCATGGTTCAACTTTCATTATATAAAAATATCAATAAATTTGGAATTTTTATCCAAAATTTTAGCTAAATTAATATTTTTTATTTAAATTTTTTTAAAGAAAAAAATTACCAAAACTTTTCCAGTTTTTTTGGTCTAAAAAAACAACAAAATTTGTCCCCCACAAAAACCCTGATTGGGGAGAATAGCTCTGCATGGGTGTGAAGGGATCAGCGGCCAACAGAAACAACTCGACTGGATGTAGAATATTCCTGACCCTTGGATATTTTAAAATTTCCTTTGCCACTAGGATGAACTTCAACGCCATGTGAGATGGATGAGTTCTGGACAGAAAACACTTTTTCATTCCATTCCTGTCCTCATAGTTTTTACTCATCATGGTTAGCTATGTAGTAAGTAACTAGTAACCATCCTCCATCCAGATGCATCTACCAATCAAGTAACTACCAAGTGTCTTTACCTACTTTTATTTTAAAAATTGCCACATTTTTTTTTACATTTTTCAAGTAGGTACATTAAAAATTATATATATAAAGGTTTGAACAATTTCCTTCATTTTTTTTTCGAAAGCCAAATTTGGCTAAATCAGCTTTTGGATGATCACCACCTCTGGCTAGTCATCTAAAAATTGGAAAATATATGAAATAAAAATTATTTTATTTTATTTTATTTTATTTTATTTTGAAAGGATATAGGTCACTGAGGTGAAACCTTGGTGACTCGGCTACGGATGAACCACAACTGAGTCATATCAGTTTTCCAACTACAGTGAACTAGGACCTTCAAGTGCACCATGCAAGGTGGATGAGAAATTCACTTTTTCATTATCTTCATATTCTCTAGCTAACCACGATGGTAAGCTATGTAACTTAAGTAACCATCCACATGCCTCTAACCTAGTGTTTCTTTTACTAGCAAAGTTTTGCCAAATTTCGACCAGAAAAAAAAAAAGATTTTTTGACCCTATACAAAGGACTTTTCCATGGAAACTTTGATCGAAATTAGCCAGATTTTTAAGGTTAAGTTCCAGTAGGTAAACCCAAGAATATCAAAGGATTTTTCTTCTTTAATTTCTATTTTCATATCTAGAACATAGCCAAATTTGGCAAAATTGTTTTTTAATGATTGCCACTTTGGCTACATCACAAAATCCCTTAAAAGAAACCCTGCATCTAAAATAGTTTGATGAAATCCTTGTTTTAAATTCAATATGTATTAGTAAATCTGAAATGTGTTTTAGAGTTTTACATGTAATAGCGTTTATGCATGGCCAAGGCGAGAATTTATGGCCATGTAACATTGTATGGCATGTCCTCACCCTCCCACATAAAAAATGTCATGCATCCCATGCAAGTATCTTAGGCTAACTTTGATGTCCATAGCTAGTTGCCATGTTTACGAAGGAAAAAGAGACATAAGTTTGAACTAACCAACATCATTGTGAACTAGATGTGTCACATGTCCCTACATAATCAATTTAGATCATGTCAAACTAGTCACCAATGCTTCAAACTGAGTAAATGAAAAAATCACCAAACCCACCATCATGCAACTTGCACATTTAAGTTAAGGTTGTCATAGTGCTTCAAAAATACATAGGTGTGCATATGTCATGCAAAAACATCAAAATTTATTTAAACCTAGTTGTCCATGTTGTAAAAATGATGCATATTCCTATGTCTTTCTATCTAAAAGCTATTCGAAACATTAACATATGTCAACCATGTTTCCCCACCAAAACAATAACATCTAGTTTAGTTAATTGCTAATGTTTCAAAATAATAAGTCCATATTTGCCACATTTCTAGTCAAAACGTATTAAATTCATACTAGGTTGACCAATAAGGATTAACAAAAGCCTCAATTAAATAGTGAAAGTTTTGACATTGTTTCATGATACAATAGATGGGTTCAAATTTTTTTGAAAATTTGTGAATGATCACATAATGGTTCTTTTTATCTACATAAGGTAAAAGGACTTATTGATTGGTGATAAAATTGAAGAAGGCATTGTTGTAGCTTTTAAAATGAGGTTTATTAAATCATTAATTGGTAAGTTAAAATGGAGAGGAAGGCTTTTTTTCTAATTATCATTTAAGGATTGGTTTTTTTGTGTGAGTAAACAACATCTACAATTTAATTATTTGGCATTAAAGATATTTAATTATTTTTCATCTTTTTTCTAGTTTTTATTTGTTCAATAAAATATGCATGTTTAAATCAATAGTAATCATATTTTTTGAACATAGGAACAAGTGTTGAAGCAACATATATATATATTATATATATTATTGTGTAAAGAAGGTAGCTAAAGTTAAATAATACTTGCAAAGGCAAGTAAGCATGTAGGTGGTGAGAGCATGTGGTTGATTCATCATTAAGAAAAAGTTAGTATATTCCATACCCTTACATGTGTGTGGGTGTGAGTTTGATTTTGAATATGCATTTTTTTAATATAAATGTTGCATTAAGAAGCTATTAAAATAATTCATCATGAATTTTCACATGGTATAATTAAAGTCAAATATAATTAAATAGTTAGTTTTACTTATTCTCTATTTTTATAATGTCTAACACAAAAAGATTTTTATCTTAAGCCAATAAGTCTAACATTGAAAAACTTCAAAACCATAAATCTTAGGAATTAAACAACATTTGAATTCTTTTTGTAATGATGTATGAATAGGTTTGTCAAATGTTGTTAGGGCAAAAAACTTCGTTGATTTTTCATTTTGAATGGAATGCAAATTCATGGCATGCATGTTGTTTAGTTCCCAAAAAAAATTAAGCATAAGAGCTTTGGGATGGGATTAAGATGGGTTTCTTAAATTGAGTTTAAAGTGAAATAAATTTGCACAAATGAAGAAAGAAGGTAATTGATGTAAAATAAAGCCAAAATGGTGCATGAACACAAGCCACAACCAACACATCAAAATAAAATGCATCACAACTTGAACTTATGAAAGAATCATCATTTTCCTCACCATAGTCCTACAAGCTCAAGATTTGAGTTGCAACATATAATCATAAGTACTATTTGCGATTTACTTGTAATCAACCTTAAAACTAGGAATGAAGGTTGAACTTTTTGACCTAGCAAGTTGAATCCCATGTGATTAAGGGAACATATGAGTTATAGTGGGCATGACATTGCATCATGCCCCAATTGCACCTAGGACTTTTATAATAATTATCATAGCTATCAAAAAAGGGTTAACTAGATTGTTATTTCCAAATTCAACTACAACAAAGATGAAAGGCATGGAAAATCAATTTGTTTTATGGCGTGATAAAGACATAGTTGTATGTAAGTAAACATGTAATTATATCTAAATAGTGTGAAGCATTAGTTCGTCGCTCACATAGGTCAATTTTGTGTAGGGAACTTAGCAAAAGATGGAACATGGTAGACTTCTAAAACTTGGATAGAATGTTGAATGCATTTTATTATGGCATTTGTCATCATTTCTATCTAGGAATTACCATCATGATATGACTTTTGTATGGCAATTTGGAGGTATTTTAATACCAAATGTAGTCAAATGACTTGTTTACAAAAATGTATTGTGCATATTATCATAGGACCATAGTTAGTCAACTAAAACAACAAACTAACATGGTTATTTAAAGTAAGATTGATAGAGATGACTAGTTCATTTGTGAGTCTTTCACTTTACAATTAGTTTCAAAACACCATGCCTTCATAATAAAAAAAAGTCAAATTGACTATTCCAAATTAATCAATTAAACACCTTATTATTTTGACCCCATTTGATCGAATAAGCCATCCATTTGTTAAGGTTCACTTTGACTTTACTTCATCAAATCAGGGGCAAATAAGTCAAGGACCATTTTGACATTATTTGGTCAAATAGGTCAAGGTTCTTGACCCTCCTTCATTTAATAAACCATTTATTTGTGGTAGTGGGGGATGAATACCTTAATGAAATGTGACATTTGTTCTAATTACATGATGACACATGGTGGTCAATGAGGGTGACACATGTATTCAAGAAACCATTTATATGATGACATGTGGCACATTCACTATAAAAAATCATGGTTTTCAAAAGGTTCAACTTGATTAAAGTGTCCACATTGACCAAAAGGATGTTCACTTTGACTAAAGGCATGGGTCATAAAAGACACAAGGTTCTTTTGGTTGGTGTTTTTTATTGAAGAGACCATTTTGACCAAATGTTGAGTTATACATCCATTCAATAAAGACATTTTTTAAATGGCCTAGTCAAATCGGCCATAGTAAATGACCATGTTTAGTCAAATTTGCCATAATAATTTGGTTGGCTAACCTACTTGTTATGCTTACTAATGTACTTACCTACCTATTTATTTAATACTTACCTACCATCTACCTTTCTATGTCCTACCTACCTATTTTTATTTACTTACTATTTACCAAAATTATCTATTTATTTACTTACTTACCTATATTATATTTATCTATATACCTACCTACTATCTACCTACATACCTACCTATAACTTACATAAGTAGGTATGAACATTTAAAAACATAGGTAGGCAAGCATGTGTACCTACCTATTTACCTAATTAAGTACCTACTAACCTATTTATGAAAAAGACTGAAATTGAAATGTTGTTATACACATTGACAAAAAATTTCATCGATACATGTTAAATCCATTTGGTATCATATTGTTTTACAAAATGGTAGGGTGGTTTGATGGCCAAAACATTAATGTGGGACTAAGGAGACCAAGGTTCAATCCCCTTCACCAACATATATTATGTGGAATATGAATATTCGTATATATATTTTATACATGTGTGTAAATGTACAATATTTAGGTAGGTTGTGTGTAGGTAAGTAGGAGACCATGGGGGTAGGTAGGTCATGGGTGGGCGGGCGGGTAGATATTTAAAATTTATTTATTATTTACATTTTTATATTTACAAATTGAGCTATTTTTTAAATTATTTTTTTGGTTGCCCAAATTTTTGTCCAATTTGACTAGTCAAAAAGGCCATTTTATGGTTAGCCAAAAAAACCACCAATCAAGTTAGACGTGTTCAAATCAACTTGTCCAATATGACTAAGTGGTCAAATTGACCAAATGTCAAAATGATTGGTTCTTGGTTTAGTTTCTAGTCAAATAAACTATGATTTTTTGAAGTGTTTATGGCCTTACACCCCTAAGATAATTGCATTAATAGTCAAATCAACACTTTGTCAAATTGACTAAGTAATATGCAATCACATGATGACACATGGTGACCCCAAATGGTGATACGTGAGATTCATCTACCATAAATATAACGCCACATTTCATGACATTTTGACTATTGCATTAATTAGTAGTCAAACTACCGATGGGACAAATTGATTAGTCAAATGGCAATCACATGACACCATGTAATAGTAAAAAAATGACAACAAATGTTGTCGACTTGATTAGTAGTCAAGTTCCAATGTGATTAACTTGACCAGTCAAAAAGGTTACCCTAGGTTTGGTCAAAGAAACCATCCCAATCACGCAGGATAGGTACAAAACGACTTGTTTAATTTAACAGGATGGTCTTTTTGACGCTTGTCCAAATGGGGTCTTTCTTGACTAAATTCTTTGGTCAAAATAACTTGTTTTTGTAGTAGTGACGCATCATCCAAAAATGGAATGATGGCCAAATGTATATATGTTAAAGAAAAAAAATACAAACATTTTAAAATTCAATTTAGGAACCAAGGATAAAATGATTATGTTTTCATTCTAGGGGCCAACAACATTTTTCGTTTGGCAAAATTTACCTTTCATTTAAATTGGTTTAACAATTCAATGAAAATGGACCCTTTGAAGTGAAATCCATGGAAATGTATCAAATCGGTACAAAGTATTGGACATAGTTCCATATTCATGCAAGAATGCAACACCATCATGCATGCTTTAAAATAAGGTTAAGGATTCCTCTTCTTTTAAATTCAAAGGTCTTTAATATTATTATTTTTAAAAAATAGTAAAAAAATAGTTATATATATCAACACAAAATACATTTTAAAGTTGAATTTTTTTAAAAATGAAAATGTTATATTAAATTATGTTACAAAAAAGTTACATCATCTAAAGTATGGTAGATTAATATTAGTTAATGTTTTATTAAGGTGACATTTCAAGTGCATAGACTTGAAAACCATCTTAATTAATTAAATGTATTGAAATACATATATTAACACCCTTTAAAAGGCTCACAACAATGTATCAAATAAATTATTTAATATGATTCATTATAAAAAGATGTTTGATCCTTGGACATGAGCTTTCTCTAGAGTCTACATTTCAAGAAATCATAATATTTTAAACTAAAGAAATCAATTAAAACAAACCTCCCTTACCTTTTATCCAACTTGACCAAAATGCCATTTTGGATAAATTAATTTTGACACATTCATTTGACCAATGTATTTCCAACCTTTGTTTTGATTACATCATATGCTATTATAAATAAATAAAATTCAAACAAAGTTTTGTTAGAATTTTTTTTTTAAACTTGTTTAATTGAATATTTATTCAATTTGATTTTTAAAAAATTTGTGTTAAGTAATTATGTAAATGGGTAGGCAGGCATGCATGTAGGTATGTAAATAGGTAGGTAAGTCCTATTTATGATAATAACCTACCATAACCTACATTCATTCTCCCCTTAGGCATGTTAATAAATTGCATGTATGAGGAATTAAATCGCTTGCCTTCATGAAAACCAAATCCTTAATTAACACATCATAATTTGAAAAGGTACATAAAACCTAAATTGTCAATTTTTTCACTTCACATTTTTTTCACATTTTGATGTCCGCTATTTGTGTAATTATGTAAAAGGGTAGGCAAGTAGGTAACAAGTGGGTAGATAGGTCCAAGGTAAGTTGGAGTTAAATAATAAGTAGATAGGTGCATTGGCCATGTATTTTTTATGTGTTGATTTGCTTTTGGTTTAAGACTACTACACAAGTGTACCCACCTATGTACTTTAAAACTAGTCTAACCTACCTAACTTAAATAGCCTATTAATCAAAACCCTGGGAGGGGGAACATTAGTAAAAAAAAGTAAAAAATATGTGACTAAAAATATAGGGTGTAATATATTGGTTATTGCGTAAAAACTATAAGTCAATTAGTTTTAAAATAAGGTACATTTTACTCAAATAATCAATTTAATTATAATATTTGGTCTGTAATAATTTGAAATAATTGGATTATAATTAATATAAAGTGGTTTTAATACGTATATATTAGAAATTTAAATAATTATAAGGTGATAAAAAATAGGTTGAATAATTATTTAATAACCTTTTAAAAAATGGCAGTTTGATGCATGTAAATCCCAAATTTTACACTAAATGTCCCCACCACCACCCCCCCCATCCCCTAGATCAAGATTAGGCCTAAAATAATTAGTAGCCTAGGCATACCTATTACCTAATGTACTACCTAGGTTTAGACTAGGCAACTATTTTATGGATGAAACACAAAGTTTGATTATGAGCATTTAAAAACTCACATTTTCGTTTGAAGGGGATGAGGGAGGGAGAGTTATGATTAGATGATTAAAATATATATTTTTAATATTATGCATTTATTATGAAAAATATATAATTGAAAATATATTATTAATTAATTATGTTCCAGTTTCAAACTAATATTTTGGTTTAATTTTGTTGAATTTTGATTGAAACTTATAAGATGTCTATTTAAATTATGTGCATCTCAATGTGATCTTGGTCCAAAATTTTAATAATATTATCTAAAATATAATACCTTCATTATAATAAATACTAGTGTGGTCTACATTGTTGTCCCAAATGTGAACTCATTATTTAACCAATTTCCTTCCCAAAAACATTTTTTGTAGTTTAGTTAATTGTTAATGACATAAATTACTCGTTTTTAAATAGGAAAACAATCTATATAAATTTTTAAAATATGAAAAATTAAACAACTAATTAGGATGTTGAATTTTTTAATTAAAAATTAAAAATTTGAATTTGAGACCCATATTTTAAACAATCAAAGAATTTTATGAATAATTTAATATGTATTTCCCATTTTGAAAATTTCAAACAATCCAACAATTTTCACAATTTATAAAATAAAAATTCGATTCATATTTCAAACGATACAAGTGGAAAATTATAAATTTAACATTTAGCAAGAAATGGGGAAGTTGACAAATTCAAAATTTAAAAAATTAATTATAGACTCATTTGGGTTCATATTTTAAATAATTAAAAATTCCTAGGAGTTCAAGAATTCATGAGTTTAAGAATTACAAATCCATGGCGTTTTGAAAATATACGCATTCAACTTGAAAGTTTGAAAATATAAACACTCAACTTGAAAGTTGGAAAATTTCAACTTTTCAAAATTAATTAATTGAATGTTGGATTCATGAGTTTAAGAATTATAAGTCCGATATTTTGAAAAGTTAAATAGTCAATTAGAAAGTGGATTTTTTACATAATTAATTGATTTGAATTTTTAAAAATCTAAATTGAATTATGTATTCATATTTCAAACAATATAACAAATTTTATGAGTTAAAAAAATAATAAATTGCCACTTTGAAAATTTAAGTAGTCAATTAATCATTTAAAACACCATATAAAAAATATAGAATTGATCTAAGGATAATAAGAAACTTGACAAATTGCAAGATCAACAATTTTGACCTACCAATAATTTACAATTCTCAACCAAAATGACAATTTACAAAAAGTTTGAAAAGAATACAATGAAAGGAATGGACATAACCTCCAATGCAACAAAATTAAAAACTATGCATTAATAATGTATTATATTTCTTATAGACATAACAAAGGTACTCAACTCCTAAAAAATTATTCCAATGTTTTAAAACATCATTGTAGGTTTTCCTCATGTTTTGGCACCTTTACCTTTCACATCCATTTTCAAAATTTTTTGTGTAATATATATTTTTAATCATTACATAACATGACCTTGTCATGCCCGTACATGGCCTCATACATGATGGCCAATTACGGGCATGCCTATGTGCGCTTTTAGGGTTAACGTATGGTCTTAGGCGACTGTACGCTATTTGGTACTTAGGGTTTCAATTTGTTAGCAGCGGTATAAAAAGCCCAACCCTTTCTTTCTACTTTTAGTTTTTCTAGAATTCCTTTGTTAGGAGCTTCCTCCATAATAAGCTAGGATTTCTAGATGTTCACGGTGGCCATTGCACGGACACCATCTACATACATTTCATTTCCTTCTTTCATTGCAATTCAATTCTAGAAAAACTACATTTTCTATGCTTCATGTTGAAAGCCATAGATTTCTTTTGCTTGTAAGTTCTTGAGTAAGTTCTTGAGTTATTATTGTTATTGTTGGTGCTACTATTGCCGGAGGGTGTTCGTGTTGTTGTTACTCGAGGGAGCTTGCGTTGGTACTAGAGGGAGCTTGCGTGTTACATTCATGCCAACCAACAAAGTTGAGATCTTTGACCATGTTTCAAAGATCCCCCTCCCTTTTTCTTTCTTTCTCTCTCCTATGGCGGCTAAGAAGTAAAAAAACTAAAAAATAAAAATAAAATTTAGGTGGCGGTAATGGCCACTATTGTTGCAAAACAACTCAGCACCGCTTGCCATCACTGTCGCGTTCCTGCGACGCGAACTACAACGCCACATCACGTACACCACGTAGCGTCGCGCTACAGCGCCACAACACGTACACCGCGTAACGTCGCGCTATAGCGCCACAACGTTACGAGCTGTAGTAACGTCGCAGCGTTGCGAACTATAGCAGCGTCGTAGCGTCGCTGCGTTGCGAGTTATAGTAGCGCCGCAACGTCGTTGCGTTGCGAACTGTAGCAGCGAGTTGCAACAACGCTGTAGTGAGCTCCACCAACGTCGCAACAAGCTCCACCATTGTTGCGCAGCTAGCTCCACCATCGCTGTGCTGCAACAACACCATCGCAACGCTGCAGCTCCACCAACGTCGCAACAAGCTCCACCATTGTTGCGCAGCCAGCTCCACCATCGCTGTGCTGCAACAACACCATCGCAACGCTGCAGCTCCACCATCGTTGCGTTGCAACAACACCATTGTTGCGCAATGTTGTAACACCATTGCTACGTTGCAAGTGGCAACACTGCCATTGCCGCCGCGACGACCGACTTTCGTCGAACTCTCGTCAAACTTTCGTCCGATGTCCATCCATCCGTTTTGCGCCTGCCGTCATGCGTCCTACGTCCTGTAATCTTGATGTCCTATGTTTTTATCGTCCTACGTCTTACGCCCTGCTATCTTATGTATTGTTTTGCCGTCCTACCTTTTCATCCAACATCTGTTTGACTTCCGTCCAACCTTCATTTGACCTTCATTGAACGTTTGTTTGACCTCTGTGCAATCTTTGTGTGTCACGGGTCATTCCTAATAACGCACTATATTCTTCAAATTGTACTTTGTGTTAGAATTTTGTAGTTAGTGCTGTGTACTATCACAAAATTTTGGGCATGGGACAACACCATGTCCTCGGATGATGAGAGCACTATCGCTCAGCCAGAGCCCAGGTTTCAGCTACGAAGTAACACACAATCCTTTGAGCCGATTTCTTTAAATTCACGATCTTCACAATGGTACCATCAAATGTCTACTACACCATCGTCATCTAGTACAACTCCTACCAGGAATTCATGTTCAGGTTACACTACATCAACAATACATGAAAGTCCATTTGGAGGGGTTAATCAGTGGGGTACGCCTATTGCTGCACCTACTTTCACACCATCACCGTATACTTCATTGCAAGCTGTGACTTCAACACCCATTCACACCATGGAGGTTAGTAATTCCTCTGGGAGAATTGAGAAGTTTAGCGGAAGGCCAGGTACTATTTCTTTGAGGGAGTTCAAGGCAATTTTCTCAACTGTGGTTTGAAAATTGGAACTCAAGTATGGCGCTAATTACATCGAGGCGTTTCCATTCAAACAATTGGCTCGTTCTGTGCACTATGAGGCATTGGATGTCTACGAGCAACATTCTGCAAGGATTTTGGGTGTCACCCAGATTCCCAATCCAGCTTACGCCATAGCCATCGCCTTTCAAGCTGCAATTACACATCACGAGACTGTGTCGAATAATCCAGACCGGGTACCTACTTCAGTAAACCTTTTTCCTCGACAACTCATTGCTACTATTGCAAACATTCCTCCCACCATTGATGCGTCAGCTTTTGCTGATCCAGTGGCGGAATTCTTTCGAATTCTTGAGCTGAAATTTCTAGTCAAAAGTTCTGAAAAAGTTTTGCAGCTCGCCACCTTCTCTTGGCAAAAGGATGAAACCCTCAAGATGTTCTATAGGAGGTTTTTCAAACTGAAAGAGGATACCCAAAGCATCACAGACTTGGAAGCTGCCCACCGATATCTTTGTTCGTTGGAAGGTACTCCAACACTCCACGCACAGGTTTTGCAACGGGTCTTTGTAGAATTTGGAGACTCGTACACTTTGCTAGATGTGTACAACATTTCCATAAAGTTGGAATTAGCTCATGCACACTATGAGGCCGGTACTATGAGGCCTCCATCACATTCAAGGCCTCAACCTACACTAGCTCCGCCAACTAGATCATCACATTCTTCTTCAAGGACTAAAGCGGTGCACTCGGCTACACCCATCCTACCTTCTTGCAACTATTGTGGCAATCCTGCCCACAAAGCTAATGAGTATAACATTCCTTCCGAAGATCTTTTTTGTGATTATTGTGGGAAAGAGGGACATTAGGAATCTGTCTATTTTGCCAAATTCCCAGAACGAAAGCAACTCTGATTACAACAGCAAAATTTGTTAGCATCTTCCATTGTCCCTCAACCAAAAGCCAAGGCCCCTCAGCCTTCCACTCAGGCTTTGCCCACCAAGGGTAATTCCAACAAGAATGCTACGAAGAAGGAGCACAATGCTGACAAGAGGGAGGTGCTTCAAGCCCATGCAATTCAAGTTCAGACTTTACAAAATGAACTCGAATCATTGAAGGCTCAACTTGCTAATCTAAAAGGCAAGTCCTCCTAACCAGTTAGTCATGCCCAACTTGTACAAAGTTCGGGATCATGAGAAGGACCTCCTAGGTCGTTCTATGGCCTTCCACACAATGCCATGGTTGGAGAGTATGTTCTTTCCATTCCACACAATTTTAGTCTCACACCGGAATTTGCTACTTCTTTTTGCCCTTCCTATGTTGCGGCACAAGAAGCTAGTGTGGCACCCAGATTTTTTGCCACTAGGCAGGTAATTCAGACTGATGGACTCGCATCTGGTTCAAGTCCTATTACCAGGGCTAAAGGAGCTCGAGCAGTCATGCCACAATCTTTTCGTCCTCTCAACATGGAAGAAGAACACACCTTGTTAGCGAGGGGGGAGGAGACTACTACACCACAAGCTGTTAGAGCATCAAATCCTCGTGTCCCAGAAGTACATATACATCAGGAAAACACACAATTTTCCGCTGATTAGCTTATGGAATGCTAACTTCAAATGCATGAAGTGGTGCAAAAGTTTGTGAGTACACCATTATTTAGTTTTCAAGATTTGAAGCTAAGCACCAGGGACATAATTGCAATCTTAGAGGATACCCTGAACACTATATCATGTTCTCTACCAATCCCTGATCCACATGTTATAGAGGTCCCATCCAACACCTTGGAGAGACATTCGATTGGCTCACATGTTATAGATGGCGTTCGTAATGTGGTCATTAGTTCTAGCATGGCTAAACTAGTGGGCTTTCCTACCTCTGACTCTACAATCACATATCAAAAAGGAGTTCAAAACACCTCACTTGTGGATTTGTTACCTAGTAAAGGTGTGGTGGATAGCCATTCTCTCCACAAAGTTTCTCACTCATTTTCGAAGGTGGTGCCTAGTGAGAGAACTTCCATTGCCACTGGAGTTGCCATTGTCGACAATACTCGGTTAGCAATCTAAGTGGGAGGACATACACCTAGAGTGGTACTTCTTGACACAGGTGCCCAACCAGTGATTCTTGGGGTTCAATTTGTTAAGAAGATGGGCATGCTTGACTCCAAACTACGAAAATCTATGTGGCAGATTCGCACCGCGAGTGGGAGCGTAGAATAGGTACTTGGGGAAAGCTCAGATTTGATTACACTTAAGTTCAATGAAGGTATAGATCAGGAGCTTTACTTACAGGTCAGATGTTTAGTCACTAATGCCACCAGTTATGATGTGCTCATTGGGCAAGAGGCCTTGTTTCCACCAGGTTTCACAATTGAAAATTGGTTCAAACATGCATACTACCGAATGGATTGGGAGACTGATGGCCACCACCTGGGATACATACCCCTTGATTTACATGGGAACCATAGTCCTATGGCTCAGCATTGTATGTTCAAGGAAGCACACACCATTTCTTACATCCAACAAGCTAGCCACGAATGGATAGAGGAAGATGAGGAGGAGATAGTTTACGCTCAAGCTATTGAAAGTTTGAAGGTGGTTCTTACTAACATTCAACATGGACCAGAGGTTTTACAAAGGTTCAAAGTAGCCCACAAGCCTTTGGTCAAGGCTTTGTCTAGTTTTGAGAACATGGATCGCATGAGGATCACAAGAAAACAACATTCTGTGGAAGTAACAAATTATGGGAATGGCTTGTGATGCCTTTTGGATTGAAGAATGCACCTGTCTTCTTTCAACGAGTCATGGACCAGGTTCTCAAAGGGGCAGATTTCCCGAAGTGCTACATAGATGACGTCCTAGTGCATAGCAAGGGACTCCTGCAACATTTGGCTCATCTTGAGAAGTTATTCAAGAAGCTCCACGAAATCAATATGAAGATCCATCCTAAAAAATGTGAGTTTGTTGTCACTTCAATAATCTACCTTGGACATAAAATTTTGCCAAATGGTATTATGGCTCATTGGGCCAAAGTAGTAGCCATTTTGGAGATGCCCAATCCTACTGATGTTCACACGTTGAAGAGCTTCATTGGATTATGTAATTACTATAGAATTTATATCCAAAACTTCAGTACTATTGCTCATCCTCTCTATGCATTGCTAAAGAAGGATGTTGTTTGGACATGGAATGATGAGGCTCAAGAAGCTTTCAACACACTCAAGGAAAAGCTTTCAAAGTTCCCCATTTTGAGAAGACCTGATTTCAACAAGGTCTTCATTCTACACACTGACTAGAGTGCTCTTGGTATTGGAGTTATTCTTGGCCAACTTGATGAGGAAGGCAAGGAATATGTTATCGCCTATGCATCTCGAAGCAACAACAAGGCTAAGAGCAACTACTCTTCATACGAGGGGGAGTGCCTTGTTGTTGTATGGGTCGTCATACATTTCAGGCCCTACCTTTATGGCACTAATTTCATTTTGTATACCGACCACCAACCTATCAAGTGATTGATGACCAATGATAAGCTTACTGGTAAGTTAGCTCGTTGAACGCTTCTACTTCAAGAGTATGAGTTCAAGGTTATTCACCGACATGGTATTACACATTAAAATGCGGATACTATGTCACGAAGGCCCTTCATTCTAAAGATTTTTCAGGAGCCAGGCAAGATTTTGACCAGATTCTAGTAATACATGTATCTGAGGCATTTAATTATCTTGCATTATTGCAATGTAACCTAGTTGAGCATCCCATTCTTGATATACGGGAGGACTTGGACACTCTAAGGTTTCTTCAACATGGGGAATACCTTCCCCAAGTTACATCAAGTCAGCAAGAACGCATACAACAACGGTCCAAACGTTTTTCATGGAAGGACAATCACCTCGTCCGATGCTTACCACAAAGCAACAGAGTGGTTCCACCACCACATGAACGGCCTGGTATTATTCAAAAAGTACACTCGGAGCTTGGACACTTTGGAATTAAGCGTACTTATAGCCTTCTCGCTCCTCATTACCATTGGAGAGGTATATATGCTCAAGTCCGAGACATCATTGCTAGGTGTGAACAATGTGATAGAGTGAGAACTTTTTTCTCCTCTCGACAGTTCACGCTTTCTCCACTCCTCATTCAGGGCATGTTCTATCGTTAGTCATGTGATTTAGCTGGAGAGTTACCACAAACCTTTAGGGGTAATGTTTACATCATGATTATGATTAAGCATTTTTCAAAGTGAATTGAGCTTGTTGCGCTACCAAACAAGTCATCAAATAGCACCAATTAGGCTTTCTTACAACATGTTCTAAGTAGGTTTGGAGCTTGTGCTAAGTGCCTTACTGATCAAGGATAAGAATTCAGAGGAAAATTCCAAAACCTACTTGAACATGCTCTCATTGACCATCGTCGGACTTCAAGAGATCATCCCCAAGCTGATGGCCTTGAAGAAAGGATGGTTCAAACGTGTAAGAAAGGACTTTGGAAGATTTGCCTCACTAAGAACAAAGAGGATTGGGACCTGGCCCTCCCATACATCGCCATGGGTTACAAGATGTCCAAACACATCTCTTTATTTCATTTCTCTCCTTACTTTTTATTTTTTGGGAGACATCCCATTCCACCTTCTTCCATTGCTGCTCAAATGGACCAGGTTATGGATTTGGACTCCTTAACCACTTGGGTTAGGGTCATTACAGAAAGGGCTGTTCTATTCAGGAGGGTTATGCCCATGGCCATGGAAAACCTGTCCATTGCACAACATCGAGACACCTTACGGTATGCACACACACGAGGTGGTAGTTACAAACCTAAGGTGAGACAATTTGATGTTGGTGATTTTGTATATCTCCAGCGGCAACCAAATGATACTCTAGACATTTCTTCCGGTCGCACTAGCTTGAGGATTAAGGTGATCAGGCCTTTAGGTGTGTTGAGCTACAAGGAGCTAATAAATGCACAATTTGGGATCATTCCAAAAATTGTGCGCCCTACCACCTGCCGAATTTGGATCCTACCATCATCACGTCGACTTGGATTCCTCCACTTGATTATCCATGTCAAGTATGTCAGAGGACGGACGATGCTGATCAGATGCTGCTTTGCGACAATTATAATGGTGGATACCATCTCTTCTGCCTCAAGCCGGAGCTCACCCAAGTTCCCGCCGACAATTGGTACTGTCCATCATGTTCTTTTATAGCACCTTGATTCTTACTCAGACCATGCCATGTTTTTCCCGGCTCAGGTATTGGGGGGGATACATGAGAATTTCATTTCAGCCTCCCTTGTGCATTGTATATATATGTGTGCATGCATATTTTTTTAGTTGATTAGTTTATACCTTTGATTGGCTTTAGTCTTTTTGTTTAATAAAATTTATTACGTATTTACATCCTTACGACACTGTACGTCACGACACTACACGTCACGATAGTTATCATGTCTGTACATGGCTTCATACATGATGGCTAGTTATGGGCATGCCTATGTGCGCTTTTAGGGTTAACGTATGGTCTTAGGCGATTGTACGCTATTTGGTACTTAGGGTTTCAGTTTGTTGGCAACGCTATAAAAGGTCCAACCGTTTTTTTCTCCTTTTAGTTTTTCTAGAATTCCTTTGTTAGGAGCTTCCTCCATAATAAGCTAGGATTTCTAGATGCTCATGGCAACCATTGCACGGCCACCGTCTACATACATTTCATTTCCTTCTTTCATTACAATTCAATACATGAGAATTTCATTTCAACCTCCCTTGTGCATTGTATATATATGTGTGCATGCATCTCTTTTTAGTTGATTAGTTTATACCTTTGACTGGTTTTAGTTTTTTTGTTTAATAGAATTTATTACGTATTTACATCCTTACAACACCGTACATCACGACAACCTTTACATGTCAAGATTGATTAATGTGCACATGCACATATTGTATCATAGTTGATTGTTCATGAAAATTACCATAGTACATGAACAGGTTTAACACACAAATGTTGAGTAATATTGGTTTTAAGATTTAAGATTTGCCATGTAAGTTTTTAATTTTGAACTTTTTGGCATATAACATATTTAGATATTAAATTCTAACCTTTTATTGTCCTTGTGGTTAGTATATTCACAAGTAATGTGCTTATTTGTATCATGCAAAGGTTCATTTGAAGATTCATGCCAAAAAACAAATTGGAATTTTTGACAACATGGCTAAAGATTTTTCAAAAACTTTGGCCAAATAAAAAATAATTTAATTTATTCTGAAATCACCCATGTACTATGGTAATTTAATTAATCAATATATGATCACATGAGAAATCTAACCCACAAGCAACTATTGTATTTGCATCATGGAAGGGAACATGAGTAAATATGAATATAATTCTAATCCATTGATTTCCCTCAACCTTTCATTACCAAAACATTAATTAAATTGTTGAAACAATGTTTGGCAAGCTTGCTTTTTTCTACAATTTTGAAAGTACCTTGTCAATCAAAAAGGCATGAGACAAATAAAGATTAATCACCAAACATGTAAAACTAAACTTGAAATTCTAATCACAATATTAAACCCTTCAATTACAAATAAATTATTGCACATAAAATAACAATAGATTCACTTGGAGCTTCTTCAAATTTGCACCACTTTTGTTTTTTTTGCCCATTCTTCAACTTCAATTTTGTTATATTTAACATACAATGAAGTGAAATATAATGATGTACATTTGAAATCTTTATCAAATACATATAAGTGGAATCTTACAACTACACCATGAATGAATATTTTCATGACCATTTCACAATTATTACAAAAGAAAGTAAAACCACTATAAGAAATCATGTCATATGCAATCAATCATTTTTCAATTGCATGCAATTACTTATTTAAAGCTAGATCAAACATGCATACAACTATGAAATTGGTGCCATATATTTTTGGACTATATAGTTGTGTGTAACGAACATGCAACTAATGATGTACATATGGGCTAAATAACTAATACATAAATAGGCTAATATCATACCTTTAGGCCTATGCTAGTAATTCTATGTTACGTAGACCTATAACATTATTAACTATTATAACAAATAATAATAAACAATTAGCCTAACCTATTATCTATAATAATAAGAATAATAATAATAATATTATTATTATTAGATATGCTAATGTAGTTAGTATAACATAGGTATTAAATAGTGGTTACATCTATATTGCAATTAAATTGTCTATCCCACATCTTTTGCTTTGTATTTCAATTTTGTACATTATATGAATAGGTGCATTAAACATATTCACAAACCAAGTGCCATTTGGGATGAGCCAATATAAAAGGTTCAACCCTAAAAATTAAACATAAAATAAAATAATCTTAAACCTACTTATCCAACTTGGCCTACCTACCAACCTACCTACTTAAGCATTGTGTGTCAACATCTTATTGACCTCAAATAAGATATCCATAATTAGTTAATTAATAATTGGGCTTAAAATTTCCATTTGTTGCTAAATAATTGGTTTTCAAAATGGGCGTGTGTAGAAATCTTATTCACATCTTATTGAATTGTTCATATATTATTAATTATTAGTAATATTGAAATAGGGCACAAATGCCACATGTCATGATATAATTCACATTTTGAATGGACATGTGTCATATAAAGATGGGTCAACAATTTAATTGCACTTGCAATTTCCTAACATGAATACAAATTGATGAAAAATATGTATAATGATACCATATATACATGTCAAATATGGTGTGTCACAAGCAATTGAAAGTTGAGTGTAATTCATTTGAAGCAATTAAATGAATTTTGGTCAACATATCTTGTTTTTTAGTTTATTGTGATATTAACACATGGAAGACATGCTTGATGTTAATTGATGTATTACATGTTATAATCCCATTAGATGTCAAAAAACATAACCCATAAGCCTTTACATATTATTATTATGCCCCATTGAAAACAACTTGGTAATTGTGTTTTTTTAGTGTAAGAAAAAAAATAAACATGTTTATTTTTCCCACCATAACTTGAAGATTTACTTCATGTCTAGTTAATTTCATTCACATATTGTTTTCAAAATTGTGCATTTCCATGTCCATGTAAATGTGGATGGGAAAGAGGCAAATAACTGGACATGAAAGGACACATGTTAATTTGTTTTTTCAGGTGGGTGGGTAGGAAAAAGGGGCAAGGTAATTGGGCTTGGAAAAATATAAGTATGAATGGCATAAATGGACAAACATCATGTCCTTGTTATATGGATTTCATTTCACTTTCAAAGGGTTATTAAATTATAACTATTTATCTTTAACTTTTTTATGAAGCTTATTATTAAAATTTGTTGTTGTAAGGGATATAAAACACACATGTAAAACCTAGACATATATATGTAATGTTTGAGGAAATCAAAATTTGAAATTTTTTTACATCTTCCAAAAAACATGTACATGTGTTTATTCATAAAAGTTTATAAGTTCTAAGGAACACCTATGACTTGTTTATGGCTTTGTGACATGGTTCAAGAAGTATAGGTGACACCCAGGCTTCATTATTAGCCTTTTCAAAAGTTATTACATTATTGTGGGCTCATAGGAAGGTGTTAGTATACCTTCTTACAAGGTGTTTCAAAAGGCTTTCAAGTCTTTTGTTTTCACTCTTATCAATTCCTATATAAGGATGAAATCACCCCTTCTTGTTTTGAAAACTTTATTGGTCAAAATTCATTTCATTGCCTTTGAATTCCTTACATAGTTTTTGTCCAAATCATGTCCTATAACTCCTATGTTTTAAATTTAAAAATTAAGAAACCATTTCAACGCACCCTTATTCATCAAAAGTTTTACAATAGTACCAATAATTTATCAAGAAATGCCATGCATGTTGAGGAGACTCAACATGACAAAACAAAACAAATGATTGTTTTTCTTAATCAATAATCGATATGATGTTTAATCGATTTTGATTTAATTTCTAATTATTTTTTACTCCATTAGTTTACATTTGATTGAAATGTTCATGTTATTTATTTTTATTTATCTTGGCCACAGAACTGCAGAAATATAACAGGACATGTTAGGGAAAGAGAGACTCTGCTTTGGCTAGGTCTTTCGGTTCAGAGTCATTAAAGTGGCAGAGCAAAGGTTAAAGAAGGTGGTCTTTGATTCCAATAAAAGAAATTCCTTTTGACATGGCACACTAAATTGACAAATGAAAACTCTTCTGCTTATCTGCAAAAACTAAACGCTGAGAGAGACTCTACGTCATTAATAATGTCAAGTATTCACAAATGTCATTAATAATGTCAAGTATTCACAAAAATACAACACAACCCTAAGCTTAAGAGAAGAAACAGATATCTGATTGAATGCAAGGGCTATACACACAGCTCCTCTCATCAATCCAGCCCGCCAAATAATAATCTGCAAAGTGAACCCTTGTCAATATCTTCACACAAGGCCCTCAATACTGCAGAACCCTGTCCAGAATCCACCTCAACTTGATCTGTCCTAATAGCTCTGCAATGAACAAAACTAATCCAGGACACCAAATCCTTTTAAACTCACCTTGCAGTCAGTCAACTTCCAAAATAACATTTAACATGGTCTAGTGCTAAAGTTGAACCTATCATGACTTGTGAAACAACTGTGAGTTCCAACCAATCAAACCATCAGCTTGATGTTCTAGCCAACCCAATATATACTAGGCCTCATCAACAAAACTCATCACCAACAACCATATTTACATATGTAGGTCACACCTTACAACAAAGTGGGGTGACTGCAATCAGAAGTGACCATTTCTGAAAAGGAGCATTAACTTAGAAGCAGGTGAAGAGAAGCTCAACCATGCACAGTTGGAAATCTACACGACCAACGAAGTGCAGATGCAGAGACATCATCAACACAATTGCTTCATGAAAGTCCAGTGGCAGGGCTGGTACCTGTTGGTGAACACTGATCTTGGTATTTGCAGATTTCCACATGTAATTATAAAGGGCTGAATAATAGAATACACATGCTGCTCGACCCACCAGGAGAAAAACCAACAGCTTGCTGAAAAGTCCAAACGATGGACCCACACTGCAACATTGCAGAATTTGGTGAGATATTGCAATTGCCAGCCAGACCAGAGAAAGAAGAGACAAGAAAAGCACCAAAGGGAAGCAGGTGGCACTAACGTTGTTGTTACCATCTTCCATTTATCCAATGCATCCATGCCCACATAAAGAAAGATGAAAATTTCTGCAATGAAAGACATGGTTGCAAATGCATGTCTGCCAACCAAAAGTTTCATCAGAATACATGCAGCATTGTCAGAAGACGGTTATGGATAAGTTCCTAGAGATTTTTTCTGTTTCATAGAAGGGAATCAAGCCACTCTAGAATATCTCAAATCTCACTAGAACATAGTTGGTAAACCCTCACATGAACAACTGCTATTCATAGCTAACCACATATTAGGCCTAGGAAAAAAGT
>Ga0209611_10005171_pt1 | contig 22035 bp, 20 predicted proteins | sample S1TSphgellanicum_3_FD_187693 | JGI IMG/M metagenome (GOLD analysis project Ga0209611, IMG submission 187693) | Host-associated microbial communities from peat moss isolated from Minnesota, USA - S1T2_Fc - Sphagnum magellanicum MG (SPAdes) (version 2) | ecosystem: Host-associated > Plants > Peat... | reverse complement strand
TTTTTTTAGATTTTTTTTTTTTTTTTTTTTTTGGGGGAACCCAATTTAGTGTGAATATTACATTTCTATAATTTTATTTATTTATTTATTTTTGGAACCCAATTCAATGTGAACAATCATTTTCTATATGGTTTTGTTTGCATTATATTGTGTTTAAGGGTTATCCCCAAGGCATGGTTTGGGAATATCATAACACAATTTGCAAAAGATATATTTAATAACCTATAACCCTAAAATACATAGGTAGTGTATGTTCTTCCTATTCCTTTGGGATCGATTTCATAAGCCTTCTAGATAGTAATAATTTCAAAACTCTAATTGCAAAAAACAATGCATGATGTGCATATGCAAGATGTTGATCATTACATTTATTAATGATCATTTACATCCACCTCAAGCATAACTTTACATGTCTCTTAGGTCTTAATGTTTTTAAAAAAGATATATAATCATTCATAGGAGTTAGGTGCAGCACTTGTTGTAAACACCAACAATTTCAATAACACTCCATTGGTGAGGTTACACAACAATAATTTTGTGTCGACAAGGTTTAATTAGCAATTACTAACATCAAAGCAACGATCATATACATTAGGAAGTTTTTTTGTTTATCTATTATTATCACACAAAGAAACAAAATGATTCTCAATTAAGAATAGTTAGATTTTCTCAATTTATTATGTGAATGTCACATGTAACCATTTTTTTTAATATACATGCACATAAAATTATTGATTTTTCCTTGTCGTTAGTTAGCTAACACAACAAATTAATACATTTTGATAACCTTGTTTAGGTTTTGACCCAACATTTTTCAAAATGTGAAAAAATTCATAATATTAAATTCCAAATGTAGATTGCTTATGTAAGCTTGTTATGGATGCCTTCATCCATTCCACCAACTTTTGACATGATTTAATTCATACAATAGCTTCACTTCACATTGAAAATTTAAACATTGGTCAATTTAATAGCAAAATTTTTATTGCATGACATTAAAATCTTGTTGATTCCAAAAGCATCATTATTCTATCACATTCAATGGTAATGTCATCTTAATTGCTTTCACTAATTTTTTAGCATATGTTTCCATTGGGCTATTGTGATCACAACTACATGCAAATAAGTTATGATCACAATATTGTGTGCAATTGTGATCACAATAGCCTAATGGAATGCCATTTATGTGGGCCCTATTACAACAACTTTACATCACATTGTTGCAATGAGTTTTAAATGTATAACTAATGATTGCTCATAGATTGAAAGGCTAGCTATTTTTTTACTAACTTTTAGTTACACATAAATTTGAATTTTAAAAAGGTGATTATCTATTTGACTCAATAGGTCCTATAGTCCTACATTTGGTCAAAATTGTGAGATGATTGTGAGCACAATTAATGAATAAATGTAATGGAAAAGGATTGTTATGATAAATTTTGTCATAATAGTTCCTTAATGGAAAAGGATTGTTATGATAAATTTCGTCATAGTAGTTCCTTAATGGAAATATGTTCTTAAGTTTTATTAATAAGCCCTTATAATTTAGAATGTGAATTCACAAAAGTTTCATTTTGCAAGAGGTTGAGTTTGATGTTATTTGCTCTAGAATCCTTTCAACATATTTTTAACGCTTTAAATGGTTATTGTTGTCAATGTGTATAACAAAGTTGTCCAAAGGGCTTGCATTAAATCATTTAAAAGAAGTTTTGGTTGCTTACTTGACATCTTTTCCAAATTATTAAATGCAAATGGCATTCCTTTGTGAGACCCAAATGAACACCGAATTTTAGAAAATTATCAGCCATTAGTTGTAGCCATTATGTCATGTATGCATAGAATTCCAAAATATCAAATCGAGAATTCCTACCTCCACATCCAAAATAAAATATATATTTAATATTCCAAAAAAATCAAAAACCCTTCTTCTAATGATGACATCCTTCATATACTTCTTTAATTAATTGTACTTATTCAAATTGATAAATATAAATATTACATATATGTATGACCAATATTCATTTATGCTTAATTGTTTGCATGAACATTTATCCAATGTGTTTTGATGTTCTATTCCAAGTAATTCACGTATTATTCCAATTTGACAACCATCATGTTTATCAAACTAATTTGGATAACAACTAAATTTGCTTGTAATCCCAACATGTTTATTCATATGTATGCACAACTCAAATTTTCAATTAATAAATTATAGTCAATCAATTGAAACATGTGATCATTTATCAAGTATTGAATAATCCATTTATTGAAAATAACACCATTACACAAATAATTAGATACCTATTGCACATCTATCAATGTTGACAATATGATTTCAATAATTAAATATGGCAATTAAACATGGGATCTTGAGATTTTTTATTTTAAAAACTAAATGTTTAACTAGTGGGTTTTGGTCGGTCATGTGAAGGAAAATATGACTCATGTTGTTTTGTACTAGCTATCTATGTCATAGGGACAAAAACTTCATCAACCAAAAACATTTCTTAAGTGCACAAAGGATGAAATTTCTTAGAACAAATTGACCAAAACCTAAATCCAACTTATTTTAACAAGGAGACAAAAGTTATGCACAAATTTGGCAAAATGGAACTTTATTCGAAAGTAACATTGAAACTTTTGAAACATGAAATAAACAAAACAAAATTATGTTGAAAGGTCATGTATCATGACCAAACGTAATAAGGAGAAGAGATGCATTTATTTGTACATGTTGAAAACCTAAGTCAAGGAAGTTTTTGTACATACGTCTTCATAAACTTCATTTTCCAACATTTTTCAATTTATTTTCAAAAAATTGGAATAGATGAATATTTAAAATGATGGATGAATTTCATCTATTTTGGATATAAAATGATGTTAATGGATGAAATTTATATTATATGAAGGAAAAATGGATGTTCCACTATTAGGAAACATGGTATCAAATAACTTAATTAATTTCATTGTGAGGTTTTAAAAGTGAAATGGGTTCACTAACTAGTGTTTTAGCCTAATGTGATTTCACCATGGGTGAAATCATCAATGCCTAATTCATTAAGGTTTCTTTTTGGTTATTTAATTTTTTTGTAAATTGGTACGTATATATATATAATATTGAATGTAAGAATTTATTAAATTTTTTCATTTATAAAACATTTAAGAGGTTTAATGCTCATACAACTTTAAAAACATGTTATAATTTATATTAAATTTATGTTCATAAATGAAAAAACCTTTCCAAAAAATTAGATGAAAATTTTATTTAAAATAGAATTTAATAAAATAAATAAAAATTATATGTGTATAAATTAATAATTAAGAAGTTTACATATAATCTTAATACTTTACATAGTGTTAAAATTAGATGATACAATCATTTACCTCTAAATCAAAATAATCCACTCTAGGGTTCATTTTTGTGTTATTCTAGTTATTGCAAACAAAGATTAAAATAAATTTATTAATTTATTAAACATTGATGTTTATTTATTTATCAAAACCTTAAGTCATACAACTTGAAAAAATGTTATAATCTGTTTTAAACACCATTTTATACACCATTTAACACCTTTAAAAAGATAAAAATTTATTATGGATAATATAATTTAATGAAAAAATTATATTAAACATTTTTTAATAAATTAGTGATAACTTAGAATGGACATAATCTTAATATTATTTATCATTATAAATTATTTGTAATTAAAATAATATTAACCCTTATTATTTGTTAATAACTTAAATATTACACGTTTAATTTAATTATCAAATATTCATAATTAGTATTATACAATTTCTATTAATTAAACATATATTTAAAATGTGGGGGGTATAATGTAATATAATATTATCAAAAATAAAATATTTTTAAAAAATCAATGTTAGGTTTTAAGTAGGCTTATTCAAAAATTATGTTATTTGAAAGATTTTCTTTCCTTCAAAACTTAGTTTCGAAATGGATTAAATAAAAAAATTCAAATGCATTTGTAGTTAAATTAATTGATTTTTCTTTTCTTCAAAAGTTTATGTGTGGGAAAATCTTGGGAAATAAAATATAGAATGAAATAATGTTTTTTTCATTTGGAAAAAGTATGAGAAATATAAATATGGTTAAAGAAAGAATTTTTCAAGACACTATTGTTGAAATGTTGGAAATTGCAAGTTTCAATTGTATCTTCAATCATATTAAGTATTTTTTTAAAAAAATATTGAAGACATGTACATCTTGGAATTTTTTTTCAAATGAAATTTAATTATTTTCATTTGGACAAAACAAGAAAAAGATAATAATGGTTAAAGAAAGAAAAAGTCTTCAAGACATAAACCATGACAAACGTGTGCGTGTGTGTGTGTTTTCCTTCAATTTTTTTGCATTATCATAAGTGAAAAATATTTTCTTTAAACACATTACATTGAAAATAAACCAATTTTAAAGTTTTTCACAAAACAAACTATGCAAATTTGCTGAAAATTTCCAAATTGTAAAATCAAATATTTGAAAATTTACATTGTACTATTGGAAAAAAAATGGACATCAAAAGATTGTTACTAAATTACAAGATTAACTTAGTTTAATTTACAAACTATAATTGAAATTTGAGTTTTAGTTAACTAGGAAGCAAATCAAACAAAATCACTACGAAGAAATTGATGATTGCATATTCAAAAAACTTATGATGTAGAAGAAGTTAGACCTTTTATCATGAAAAAACATTATGTGTACATGTTGCATTCAAATCACGAGAGAAATATGTCATTGTGCGTAGTTGACATGTGGACCTCAGTTATGGTTGCATTGTTGATAATGAGTAGCATTTAATATGGCACATGGTAATGGATTGAAACCACTTGTAAGGTAGCCATGGATTAAACAATAGAGTTGTGAGCTTGATTTTACCAAATCATCATAATTGTGAAGGAAGTTGTAACATTCATGTTGTCCATATGGACATTAAAAATATAAACAAATGGAAATACAAAAGGTTTGAAAATACTTTAAAAATAAAGGTGTTAGAACAAAATGGAAATTGGTCAACAAATGAATTTGATACTAACATGATCTTATTTAACAAAGGAGTGATGGACATAATCATAGGTACAATAACTTAAATAACATTTAATTACACAAATATTTTGTTAAGGATCTAATGAAAAATGATTTAATGATGTTTATATCTTATCAACAAACAATATATGTTTGTGGATCTATCCTAAGTTGTGAAACAATTTGAATTTGATGTGATGAAAATAAAATAGTAAACATTTTACATTGTGTTAAACCATCATGAGACCTTTTATTCCATTTCCCCACATATTTGCCTAAAGGTGACCAAGGATCACAATTAAACATGGAGGAAGGAAATTTGTCAACTTGGATTCAATAGGTGCAATCAAGGGTGCAAACATTCTTGAAAATTTTCCATTTTGAACAATTGGGAAATTTGCAAAGAAAGCTAAATTTGTGAATGTACATATTTTCAAATTTACCCCTTTCATTTTCACTCTTCTCATTAATATTTTAAATTATGGCGTAACTTATATGCATTTTTTATGTTTTATAATAACTTCTTGTAAACTAAATTTTAATAGTTCCTTACTTCCCATTTTCCATCATACTTAATAGAATTCATGTAAAATATGTATGTTCACCAATTATTCACTAATTTGTTTAAGTGGTGATCATGTTAAGATAATTGGACTTTAAATCATCAATATATTTGGATATAATCAACCTTTGAACCCCTTCACAAGGTTTTGAGTAATCAATAATTCAATCACTATTACAAAAACATGGCTTTCATGCCCCCAACATTTTGACTATAGTGATTATGGAATCAACCATACTTGTCCGTAATGATTATTATATTTATTTTTAGTATATAAAAAAATAGGCATGTTTGATATCACTAATTTCCAATGACATAATAGTCAAATTAGACACATTTGCCAAAATATGCATGGAACATGCAGTGCATATACAAACTATGTAAATGATTAAAAGTAATCATAGACATTTTAACATGGACTATGACATGTCAAATGTGATTAAAGATAGTCATAGAGATTTTGACATGGAATATGACATGTCCCATGTGACTAAAACAATCATAGACATTTTGACATGGAATATGGCACAAAAATATATGATAGGTTTCATGTTTCATTTGTTATTGCTAATGTTTCATATGAAAATAAAAATAGTGGAAAATAATTAAAATATAACAAAACATGTGAGAATCTGGAAAATTAAACTAAATTTTTATATTTTAAATTAATAAAAAAATGTACATGTGAAACTTGAATTACTATAATCATTAGGAGAAAATGCCCTTTTTTAACCAAAAAAATTCAATTGCATGTTGTTTTCAATCATATTGTGATTTCAAAAATATTAATATTTAAATAAATTAGTGATGATTACCAAATAAGTTGATCCGCCTATTGTATAGTGGAAATTTAAAAAAGACTCATGATTAAGGGGGTTAGCTCTACAATATTCTTGGTATTAATAAACTTCCCAATTGATTTGCAATCAAAAAGTCGATTGGGGATGTGACATCATCAAATGTCATGCAATTACCAAGTAATGAGATTACATTATAAGTCATATGTTTGATTATTTTGATAAAGACGGATGAAAGAATTCAAGCTAAATAGATGAAATGTTGTGCACATTTGTAACTTTACATCCAAGTAGACTAATTAAAACCCTTTAAAGCTACATGTACACCTAGGTATACATAGGTCTATATTAGGTTACCTAGTATATTTAGCTTACATACTTAAGCTATCTATTTAAATATATTTAACATCTAGGTATGTAGGTGCTTTCAGTTAAGTTATCTATTTAAATAACTTCATTTAGGACATATGTAGGTGGTTTCGTTTAGCCATATGGCCCAAGTCTAAACCTAGCCTAAGTGCCACATGGCCTAGGTTTAGGCCTAGATGCAATCTAAGGTCATATGTGGTAGATAAAACATAAGTGTCAAGTGCCTAGATGCCACCTAAGTTAGCCCTAGGCCTATGCCTAAGTGGCATGTGGCATCTAAACTGAAATGCCAAATGGCCTACATGTGGTCTTAGCTTAAATGCCACCTTGTTTATCCTAACCGGGCCTACTTAAATGTCATGTGGCATATGTGGTCTAGGCATAAATGCCATGTGACTTAAATGGTCTAAGCCTAGATGTCATGTGACTTAGGTAGTTTAGGTTTAGGGTTTACACGGCCTACATGTGGTCTAAGCTTAAATGCCACCTTGCTTAACCCTAGTTGTAGCCTAGGTGCCATAGAAGTTACATTAATTAATGGGTTAGGTTGATTAATAGTACTAAGTTGGGTTGATAGGTAGTAGATTAATATGGGTAGGTAGCTAATTAGTTGTTAATAGGTAGTAGTTGTGACTAAATTACAAATAGGTTACAATTAAAATCTTTATCACGTATTGTTTGTTTTCCATTTCAAATTTCTAAACTATATATGAAGTGCACCAAAGATGCTAAAAATATATAAAAGACATGCAAATGGAATTTCCATTTGGCAAGAAGCAATAAAAAATGCTCAACCCTAAAGGCTAGACCCAAAATGAAATAAGATTTTCTTAACTAGGTGCCACATGGCTTAGGTCTATATAGATGCCATGTGACTCAAGTCTAAGCTTAGCTTAGGTCTAGACTTAACATAATTGTCATGTGGATTAGGTCTAAGTGCCATGTGTCTTATGTCTAAATATAATTAACCTAGGTGGGATGTAGTTTAGGTCTATGCTAAGCCTAAAGGCCACATAGGCTAATAAGTTTTAGTTTAGCCTAAGTACCACATAGCCTAACCTAGGTGGCCTATGTTTAGGTTTAACCAAGGTGCCATTATACGTGGTTTAACCTAGTTTAGGTGGCTTATATTTAAGTACCACATGGCCTAACTTAATTTTTATTTTATGTGACATAACCTAGGTTAAGTGGCCTATATTTAAGTTCCTTGTGGCTGAATCTAACCTTATGTCTAAATGATTTAACTTAGGTGCCACAAGGCCTAGCCTATGGATGTGAATGTGCCACATGTCGGTGAACTATTGGTTTAACATTCTACCTAACTTAGTTGCAATGTAGGTGAACTTTCAACTATAAAGTTGATGACATCATGCAATGTCAAATGGATGAAATTCATCCACCTTAGAGTTATAGTTGAAACGACCTTTGATTATAATGGTAATTGTTGTTTGTAGCTAAAATGGTTTAAATTGATTATTGTCATGGCGTTGACAAGTATGTTTGTAACTAAAAATGTTGTTTTCAACTTGGATTTGTTTATTATGGTGGTTTTTAGTTGCAAATAATATATTTTAATTATCAAAAAAACTTTTTTTGACTAGGTTTTTCATTTTTAATTACAAATTGCAATTGAACATAGGTTTCAAATATGGTTGCAAATGTGAAGTTTTACTCTTAACGAGTGAGGGCAACCCGTGGCTACGCCATTCTAGCCACCCGTGGCACCTCACCTGGCCCCCCGCAGCGGCTGCCCTGGCCTGTATTTTCAAAGAACAGGAAGCAGGCGGCTCTTAGGGTCTGAAATATTTAAAGGACCTGAACCGGTGGTTCTTTAAAGACTCAAAAGCACCACCCAACACTGAACTGACAGCCGTGGTCTTCTCTCTGAGGACCTCGTTTCAGGTCCCCAACGACGGGTTTTCTTTCTGGGAGCCTCGTTTCAGGTCCATTTCGAGGTCTGGACTGGGTGCTAAGAATCTCGATTCAGGTCCTTTATCGAGGATTTTGGCCACCTCGGTTCAGGTCCTTGAAGCTGTCAGTTGGGTAATAACTGTCACAGAGATCAAAATTCCCAAATCAAAAAATTCCTCAACTTACCCGGGCCCCCTGCCCCCCTTCTACAAAGCACACCACAGTGGTGTCTGTCTGTCTGTCCGTCCGGGCAGTGCCTGGAAAGTGCCCGAACAGACAGACAGACAGACACACACCACTGTAGCTTTAATATATAAGATTGATGTCTTTAAATTGAAAATTAAAATATTAAGAAAATAATTTAATTTATAAATTGAAGAAGACATGTGAATTTGAATCGTACGATTTCAAAATTGAAATTCATTTCATTATGAAATTTCTAAAAATAAAATTTAGTACAATTATTATTATTTTTTTCCCCAACTTGAGATATAAAAAATAAATGTAAATTCATAAATTAATAAATTAATAAGTTAAATTATTATAAAGTTTAGTTACCTGAAAAAATGAAAAATAATGGGCAATATGTTTTTTAAAATGTGTGTTTATATATGTTGTGATACCAATTTCCATCACCTTGTGAGCTTTGTGGTTGACTAGCAAAATGCCTAGGGTTGTGGCAAAAACTAAAGAGGGTTTAAACATCATTTTGAACATGTTGTGAACATGATGATGTAATGATATTAGGATATGTCACAAGTTTGGTAACTTCGGGTAATCAAATCATAAGTCTTTTGTAAAATGTGTTTGCTATGAAGTATCAGCAATCCACTTTTTGTGGTGATCTTCATCAAAGACATTGTGTACATTACATACTTTTTGTGGTGATCTTCATCAAAAACCCTTTTTTTTTCCTCAACTGCTTTGGACTGCAGTTGTAGTAGGATCTCGAATCCATTTTCAGCTCGCAAATTATGAGTTTCATCACAATTTTGAACTTGCCCAATTAACCTGGAAAAAATTATTTCTTCCATAGAGATTTCTTCACTACAAAGAAGCCTGCAATAAAAAAACCAATAAATGTGGATTCTTTTTGCTGTTGAATTCTTCTTGCAGCATCTATTGTGAAAAGTGGGTATGACAACATAGATGTAGATGTAGTTGGGGGAAGGGTAGCAACAACAGCTACAAGAGAGGTACAGAAGCATGCTGCTCAGGCTATGCAGGCTGTTGCAGCAGCTCGGGAAGCTACCATGGAGCTTGGTGAGGTCAGAACTGATGATACCCAATCCTCCTATTATTGTTCAAGTGCTCATTGGATGAGGTCTTCATGAAGGTAATTTTTTTTGTATCTTCAGACTGAAGAATTGTTGGAAGAGCTAAACAGCCATCTTGCTCTAAAATATGTGTTGAAAACTGCTTGGCCAATCTGACTCTTTTACTACTATATTCCTTTTGCTTTGCATAACATGAGGGGAATGTGTTATTTTGTGTGGTCTATTTTGTATGTCTACTGGTCATGGTTTTAAGAAGTTGAGAAGGAAACTAGATTTTTTTTTTAATTATTATTTTTTAATTAAAAGAGGATCTATCAAGCCTCAGAACATTGGGTACAGGTGATGAGGGAGACACATGCATTGAAAAAAGCACAATGGGAAGAGATCAAACATTTCAATCTTGAAGCTCGGATGCTTTATGAGGTACTTGGATCTCATGAAATGCATTGTGGGTTGAATACTACTGATGAGGATGAAGCACTGAATGATAAAAACTGATCACCGCACTCACTACTGCTGTTGCTGCAGGTGAGCAGGCCAAAAATTCAAGACTTGACAGATCAATCTCAGAAACTGGTGAGTGCAAAGAATGCCCACATGAATCAAAGTTGCATATTTGTCACTTACACCTTGAATTTTTCCAACCTCTAGTACTACAATTAAAATCATGAACGCAAAATATGCAGAATTAGCAATGCATTGTCATAAGCCTGACCAGTTCAGGCATGATATTACAGTAATTACTTCTTTTCATGAATGGAATTGATTCAGACCCAAAATCTGGAGTAGCAGTCAAGCAAGCTTGAAGAATCAGAGAAGACCCATCAAGTGGAACTTGCTTTGCTGCAAAAGAAGCACAAAAAGATGAAGGTTCCAGAATGTTTTCCATCACCCAACTCCTCCTTAATATTGATCTCCACCACCTCAAAGGCTGCTGAGAACAAACTTTGGTTGATATTACTGTTGCTGTGCACATGTCATTAAACTCTATAGCTTCCTGTATCGCAGGCAGTAGTGAAAGAGAGAGGAAGTCACAATATGGAACTGAAGAAGGTGAATGAAATGTGGAATTCAACAAAATCACAATTCTGAGAAGAAACTAGGAATAGAAGTATCAGAGAAGAAAGACTTCGTCCTTTAGGTTGAGATTTTGGAGCAACAGGTAGTACCCATTTTTTTCACCCTTAGAGCAACTCCATCAGTGCCCAATATGTGACCCTGCAAGTTAAAATCAAATGAAGAAAAGCCAAAACATGCCGGTTTGGCTCCTGAAGCAAAATCATTTTGGCCCAACATTTTTGTGCAGATTGCCAAGGCCAGTAAAAGGCACAGCAAAGCCTAACACCTGCTGTTGATTGGCTAGATAGTCCCAGTTTTAGTTTTATGGTGGGGTTGGAAAATCAAGTAAATTATAACTAAACTTGGATGTGAGAAATATTTTTCCAGGGTCACATACTGAGCATTGCTGAAGATGCTCTTACTATGTACTTGTACAGCAAGTTTGAAGTGTGTTTGTAGCCTTTAAAAGCTTGCAATCTGTTTTTACATTAATCCACATCTGTCGTAATTGGCTCATGTGAAACACTTTTTTTTTTTGGCTCCCCATTTCAGGTGAAAAGTCTTCAAGGTCAAGAAATGTCGGCCACCATAGCCCATTATGATTATGAGTTGCGCAAGGTTAAGATGTCGTCAACATCTGTACACCTGAACATGATTAGCTTTGTGAAGGAATTTGGATTCTGAATTGTTGGCAGAAGAAGCTCATGTCAGGAATATCTATCGTATGTCATGTCATTCTCAGTTTGGTCCTCTGTCAAGCCCACAATCCTTTTGTATTTTGTAAGCTTGACACCTGAACTGGTTGCCTCAAGTGCTGAATGCAAATCTGATGGTTTTGGTGATAATTCAACTTTGGTAGATCAAGAGTTTATATGCTCCATATATTCCCATGCAGGTAAAGCTTCTCTAGGGGCAGAGAAGGCTCAGCTTCTGACGGAGCTGGTTTGCAATTCTGCAACTTTCCTTAACTAATTTCGTGATATAGATGACAATTGAAGCTAATGTTACTCTCAGGAGCTACATTTCAGAGGGTTGGACCTCATGATTTTTTTTTGTGTTCATTCCTGGCTGTGGAGGAACCAGGCTCAGCTTCAGCACATCAACCAAAGATTGAAGAGAGAATTAGGAGACTGCAAAGTGAAGTTCAAGCAATTGTCAAGCCTCAATAACCTATTCCTCCTCCACCATATTGACAAGTTCTCCAACACCCAGAACTCAGATTCAGTAAACGATACTCACATAAATTGCAAACAAGAAGAGTCCCCAGTTTGGAGTCCCAAGGACACCAACTGTTGTATGGTTCTATCATCCCAGGTACCCAACTAGTTTCTCCCTCTGTGAAATCCATGTCTGTTTCAGCTGAAATCAGGTACAATTCTCGGAGAAATTTCTACAGAGTATGGACATAAGCTAATAACCTAAAAATTATGGATTTGAAAGCAAAACTTCCCTTGAATCTCAACCCAAAGGATTTGTTCCCTCAAGAGATCATGAGATCTAATTGAGATCCTGACATTGTTTTAACGCAGTATGTTGTGGCATTCAAGCTTGTAAAAAGGCTTTATTGGGTGCCAAGGAGTTTGTTGCCATAGGAAATTTCAACAATGAAGCCTGAGTTGGTGTAAATGAAAAGCCTTGTTTGCAACATATTCAATGAGCATTATAAATGACCAGTTTACATAATTTCTATGGCAAGAGCAGATCATGGACGAAGGTGGCCACATGATTCTGGAAGATTGCAAAGAAGAAGGAGGCAGCAGTATGTTGTTGCTCACAATAGTCTTGTCGCTCCAATTGTCCCATTTTGTCAACACAAACGCTTCTCTTCCTCTAGTAGGTAACCATATCCAAGCTTGATGTAGAGAAAAAGAACAAAGAACTTGATGTTTTTGAGTGAAGAAGAAGAAGAAGCTCCAGAACACACACACATGGAAAAGTAAGTGGCTCTCAATTTGCAAAAGCACATTTTCTAAGGAGCAGCAAGTAATTCAGAGAACAAACTCTTGATTTTCTTCTTTCTAAAATTTTGGACAATCTACATTGTCTTATGGCACACAAGTTCACGTCTTGTTGGCCAACATTTCTGTAACTTGCAATGGTTTCATTGTGTAGCAAGCAAAGCAAAAAGCTTGGCCACAGCACCAATTGAAGAAGGTCATTGATATAGGAGTAGTGGAAAAGGAAGGCAACATGAAGTCTCATTTAGGACACAAGGGTCTGTTGCATGAGGGTGGGCAAAAGCTCAAGTAGTTCAAGGTTAGGCTATGTCTAGTAAAGTGTGCTTGAGAAATTGCAAATGCTTGTCCCTGAACTAGAAAAAAACTTATGGAATGACAGATGATGGATCAAAGGGGGGACATCGGCTTTTGAAGCAAGTCAAGAATATTGGTGAAGGGTTGTTCATGATATTGTTCATTCTACAAAATGCATGTTGTTTTTGGGAATGTGAGAATTGGCATTTTTGTACAAAAACTATGTGACAATTGGTGTAGTGAGGGTTGTTATAGTTTGAATGTGATTAAGGATGGGAACAACAAAGTATGCAAGGAAACCCTATTGATTTTTCTCCAATTGCTCTACATAGTTGCAAAGTTGTATACTTGCAAATTATGTTCAATTTTCCTTTAGTAGTTTGCATTTGCCATCTATGAGCTCTTTTTGGTCATATGAATGCAATTTCAGAACAATTTTGTGGTTTTTTGGAGCAGGACAAGGATCCTTACTAGGGCCTTTGATTGTAGCTAAGGAGCTTCTTGTGTGAAGGTTTTGTGAATGGAAGATTTAGTAAGTTAGCATAGCTTTCTCCTTCTCTTACAAAATATAGGTCTAAATGGATTCCCTTGAAACTATTTTGTAGCACCCATGAGGCATTGTGAGTTGAAGCTCAATCCCATCTTTCACTAACAAGAAAATAAATGTGTTCTCACTATATGTAATATGTACACCAATAGCACCCTATATTGGTCAAGCCCAATGTGCTTGATAGAACGATTATAAGCAAGTCAATGGCAATAATTCTGAAATTTGTGGCAAGATATGCTTCCTTGAAATAAATATTATTTTTGGTGATTGATTACTTGTGTTCAAGCAATTGCCATCCTATACTTCAAGCAATTATCTTAGAAGTGGTTTGTGATGGATCATGAACCCAAACACATATTGTGAATTTTGCAATGTCCAAGAGATGTTATTGGCTATAGATGTAAATCAGGAAATTATTGTGATATTATATTGTTGGCATGTAATGTAACTATACATATGGCCATATATAGAGCTTTTAAATTATGTTGTACTCTTCAATTTGAACAATACCAATAACAAAGAAAACATGATGAAACATAAATGTTGTGGGGTGGGGCAAGCTCACATGCATCTACTTGTCATGCAAAGTAGAAGAGTTCCATGTATTTGCACTAGAGGAATTGGGCAAGGGCACTCAACAAGACCTGTAAGGGCAAGTGTTAAAAATGAGTTGATTGTTCTTTAGGCAAATGTTTCTATTTGTGCAATTGTATTTTTTTGTTGTGCCTCATGTCAAGTGTTAAATGACATCATGATTGTATCTTCTTGTTGCTTTTGGGAATGTGACAAACTCATGATGCAAATTCTTACATGATTGTTTTCTTTAGGTCTTCAATAGATATTAATGCTTATCAACATCCACTATTGGAATGAGATTAAGTTAATGAGACCCTGATGAAGGTTATGGTCTAAATACTTTGTGAATGACATTCATAAGGTTACAACCCACTTATTCTTGTCATGTTTATTTTGGTTTGGTTAGGAGTGACACATAGTAGTTGCCTTCAAAATATATTGGGGTCCCTTCTACAATTTCATCATTTGAAGTAAGGGTTTTTTTTCCCCAAGATTCATCATTATCCTTGCCAATATAATTTTGATTGCATAAATTGTTGTTATCATGGTGGTTTTGTTAGAGCAGAGCTTATACGTGACCTACAATGATTTTTATTTAAAAAGTGACAAGAACCAATTTAAATCAAATGTATTTTCCCCTCTTCAACATGCATATAAATTTAAGTGGGCTACCAAGAAAAACATTTTATTGATTTTTCCCTTAAAGTTCATGTATGTTCAAGTATGAAAAGGACCTTCAACATTTAAATTATTAATATTTCTCTTGTGAAATATTTGTAACAATCATCTTTCATCTTGAAAATATGATTATTTGTCCTTTTATGATAATTATTATTTAATGGTTCAAATGCAAGAAAAACTTCAAAACTTCAAAATGGGTGGTTGAAATTTTAAATAATTTGTATGATTCATGACAAGTCATTTGTCAAAAAATAACCATTGATATAATATTTAATCTCATTCCATTAACATAATCAAATGGTGAAAAGGGCATCATTGTCCAAATTGGTCTACAATTTCATTTTTATTTTGAATTCTAAATTTTGAAGAATGCTTTGTCACAAATTATTTATTTATTTCAAGAGTAACTACCAAAATTTTAGGAAAAAACATTTTTTGGGCCAAAAGTTTTGCTAGATTTGACAATGTTTATGGTGTTGGACCTTGATGTAGTTTTCTTTTTGTGTTTGACACTATAAAATTTGGAATTTTTTTTGCAAATGCATTGCCAATTCATGCTAAATTTTTTTGGGGTTGATAATTGATGACGAAGTACATTAAGATATTGGATGAATAAATGGGAGATAGTCCAAGTTAAAAAATCACATTTGAAATTTCAATTTTTGTTTTTTAGTGGTTATTCAAAGGAAACTCTTTTTTGCTAAAAAAATTTTTTATTTGAAATATTTTTGCTAACCTTTTGCAAAATATTTATAGAAAAAAATATCTTGTACCTTTTTTTCCAAAATGCATGATGCATTGGAAAAAGTGCTTCACCATGGGATAACAAAGATCCAAATGTGACAATTATTGCATTCCCACTATTGGAATATGTAAAGTATGTAAGGTCTACATAAGGATCATTAGCAAAGGCCATCCAGTAACCACAATTACATTTCCATCAAAGTTTAATTTTTCATCCATCATCATTTGTCCATATTCATAAAAAAAAAATCCATTCATCCATTGAAAATTCATTTGTGGAATTGGGATAATTTTAGTGCTAAAAACTTGTGGAGTTCACAATTCAAGAATGCAAGCATACCAATGTTAAGGGTCCTAGTTCATGATAACAATAACAAATCTCCCCAAAGTAACAATACTTTCTCAACCAACATCTTTTTCATGCTTTATTTTTCTGGAAACATAATAGATTTTTTCAAAAAAAGAATTTGAATTCTTTCAATAGATATTTCAATTTTCTCGCAAGGAAAAATGTCTAAAAATGGTCCTAATTGGAAGGATACACATTTGTATGTAGCACCATTTCATTTCTCCCAAGACTTCTTAAGAAGAAGAAATATCCTTAGAAATAAATTTATATGAAACCTCTGAAAATCACATGTATGTGTTTGTGCTGAAATTGAACTTCAATCTTGAAGTTTTAAGTTCCAATGCTTATATGTTTTAAAATAACATGTTTTTGTTTCTTCAATCATAAATTTTTGTTAAAAAATATAATCATTACTTTTAATTATGATATTTTAAAATTTATATTAAATAACCTTCAATTAATCTAGAGATTTTTCCCCTAGTCACGGGGTTCTAATTATTATTATTATTATTAAATTTTATTATTAATGAAAATAATAATGTTGCCACATCAACTAATAATTTTGATCATCTTTGCTCAAATGGTCACCTACATGTTGCCAAACAATTTAGACAAAATAGACATTACTATGCATTTAATCAAAACATAATCAATCAAGTTTTTGACCTAAGTGATTAGTATGTAAATTGATTAAACATATGAATATAATTTGTCAAAAAAACCCTTGATTTGTAGTAGTGAATAATCAATCCAATCACATAAAGGCAAGTAAGAATTTGAAATAATTGATTCTTACTATATTAATGAATTATTGCACAAAAACAATTAGAAAATAATCAACTTTTGAACCCCCAATTGTTGGATAGGGTATAAGTACAATCACAAATGAACACATAGTGATTAAAAGGTCTCCCATGAATTCAAGAATGTTCCATTGTTTTTAAAGTCCAAAGAAAAAGTGTAAAGCACCTTTATCTTTTAAAATGTGCAATTTAGAAAATAATTGAGAAAATGAGAAACATATGCACTCATCCAAAGTTGAGCAGTTGTAAGCTTGAAAAAACTCAAAAAGGAAATCTAGCTTACTATTGTTGGTGCACGTTATATGATAAATGAACAATTAATTCACTTGGCATCTTGACAATACCTACCCAAATCACAAAATTACTTGAAGGCAAAAATGAACAATATTGTTAATTTTAACATTCACATGTGAACCTATTGTGGCAATCTAAACAAAAATTTAGGAAATATAATCTATGATCATGGGGGTACTATGATTTCATGAAACCTTAAACCTTCAACGCACATCATTGCCAAATTTTTTCCTCTTCATTGGCATAGTGGTTCTTTCCTTGCAAAATTCCCATTCCTCTTAATGGCAATGATTTTCTTTATGTCCCTCTTCATGGTGATCCTCCTCGTGTTCCAAATCATGACCCAAGTTCATCTCTTTTTGTTCATGTTCCTCTTCATATTGATTTTGATCTTCGTGCTCACAATCTAGATCCTTTTTGTGGTCATGGTCATAATCATCCTCTTTGTATTTCATGTTGGGATTTGAGTTTCATGTCTTTTGTTTTGTAGTGATCCTCTTTGTTTTCCCTTTTGCGACAATCCTTGTTCTGTTTGTTGTTCACATTGTTTTTGTTTGTGATGATCTTCTTCTTGTTTGTTATAGTTTAAGTGAGCCCCTTTCATGTTCCTAGTTGTAACACTTTTCATGTCTTCTTTGTTTGTGAATATATAAGTTATAACCAACCCCTTGCTTATATGTTTTTCTCATAAAAAAAACAAGGCGTTTTGCAATTACAATATAATTGTAACCAATGTTTATAACTAAAATTTTATTACTTGCATAAGTTTAGTTGCACCCAATGTGTAGTCGCATATATTGACCTCAGTATGATGTTAACACATTCCACAAAAATGAAGTATATGATCAACAGATACGATTTCATCCATTGACCATCATATACCCTTACAACTACTTACCATTATTTGAGACTAAATTGGAAGCCAATTATTAGTTGCCACATGGCAATGTAAATGAATTTTCAAAAAGGTTAATTTAAAAATATAAGTTAAATTTCATCTTATATCATGACATGTGGTGCAATAAAAGATTGCCACATGGTATATTAATTGGATTTTAGCCAAAATATATTTAAAATAAACATCTAAATAGGCAATTAAGTAGGTCAATATTTTTTACTTTGGGTTTAGCCTTGGTCAAACTTTTTTTATTGCTTCATCCCAAATGACATTTATTATTTCTTTTTAAAAATCAATGTTTCAAGTGCACCTCCTTATATAGTGTACAAAATTAAAATAGAGGACAAAACAATGTAAAGGATTAATTTTTTAATTGTAACTTAATACAACTTAATTTGCAACTAGGTTGGGAGTAGAAAATTGATTTCATAAATTTTGTCCCCCCTTTCAATTTTTAAAATTATATTAGTAGGTGTGCATTATAAACATTTTAAAGAAAGTTCATTTGAAATGAACAAATCAAAGGGGCTTGACCTTGAAGGTTAATTCCAAAATAAAATAAAATCATCTTTAAAAGTTAACATGTGTACCTACTTTCCTACCTAGATAGGTTTTTAATACAATTTAGAAAATTTAGTTATGATTAAATTTTGGTTATGAACATGCAACTTAATAGCTTATTTTGGGATGAAACAACCTTTAAAACCATTCACATGGAAAGATGAAGCCTCCAATAATCACAATGTAATCATAATGTAGTTGCGAAATTTTCAAGGATGGTTAATAGTTGTAAAAGTAGTTGCCACATTGTTGAAGGTAGAAAATTTACCAAAAACACATAATCAAATTTGTATAGTTTAACTGAATTTTGAGAGTTAATTGATTTTTCATCTACCGGATTTTGTACATTTCATTTGATTATTGAATTCTTTTGGGTTATTTTTAGAACCAAAGTGTTTTGGACTTGTATTTGCTTCATTTGAAGGTTTATTCTTGATTTTCTGCTAAATTGATAGGAAATTATTTAAGTTATTTGTTTTTCCATGTTACAAAAATAAATGTTATATTTTTTTAACATATTTCCATAACAAAACTCGGTATTTCACAGAGTGGCTTTAACACACATATATACACATATATGCATGTAATTGCAAAATGACCAATTATAAAATACAAGATCTTTTCTAGTGGTTGCAAGTGTTATTGGTTGATAACTTTTATTGTAAATAATGGTGGTGTTCCTAGCCTTGTTTCATTTGGGTTATGTTTGTGTTCATTGTGATCCTCTTCAAGTTTCTATTTGTGATGATTTTTTATGTCTTTTTAGTCATGACCCTCATTGTGCTCATGGTCATCAAACTTTTTGTGTTTTTGTTCATGGCCTTTTTCATGCCTTCTTAGTCATGCAGAAAGGGGATGGAATAGTTGCACAATGTGCATTGTGGTTCTTACCCTTTGCTTGGCCTATTTTTTAAGTTTTGTATTAATTTCAAAGTTAACACCCTTTACCTTAGTGGGTGGGCTTGTAAATCTACTTAAAGGTCATAGTGAAAACAATCATTGCTTACTTGACTATTGTTATAAACTTGTTACAAACCAAGTTGATATGAACTTTGGTTATTTTGCACATATTTTTTAGTTGATATTTGAGTTATTTAATTAACCATAATATGGCAATTTGATTTTGTTTGGCTTGCTATTCTTCCAAGTTTCCTTTTGATTCAATTATCTTATTTAATTTATTATTGTTTTGTCTATTGGTTTCTTTTTGTAGGATACATATATCATCAAAATTCACAACATGTGATTATGAGCAATCCACTAATGACTCTTTGCCCTTATTGTGTTTTGCAAGCAAATGGGGCAACAAAAGTTGTAGAAGATCATCAACTCCAAGGCTAGATTTGGGGAAGGTTGTAACCAATGTTGTTTGGATTATGAGGTTTTGAAGTTCTCCCCATGTTATCAATATGGCATATTTTCTAAAAAAGTTATAACATAAGGATATGCATAAAAAATAGTATTGTTCATGTTAAGATGGACATGTATTTATGTTCATTTTTTCTTTCATTTGATGGATATGGATTTGCTAATTTTCAAATTCAAACTAACTAAAGGATATGTATAAAAGTTAGGGATAAAATTTGGATGTTGAAGGACTGGGTTCTTCCATTCCAGTAGACCATTGGGTTTTGCTGAACACTTCCTGTTCACATTTATGAGAATGGTAAAAGGAAGGCCAGGCCACTCTGAACATCATCAACCACTCAAATGAAACTAAGAAGGGTATTTGAAAGGCAAGAGCAATTCAGAAAGGGAATGTGAGGTGAGATCAGCAGAAGGACAAAAATTTGAGGGAGAATGATCCTTTTGAGGAATTCAATTATGCCTCTGGGAGCAAGGAGTTGTTTCTATTCTGTCAGCAGCTGTTAGGGCATACAGGTCCATGATGGATGAACACAACCTGACTCATTACTCACTGTTATGTTACTTCAACCAAGCACTGAACAGTTGTACATAGACAGTATACTTCAAAGTTGTTCGACCTTGAGGTCATGATCCTGTAAGTCAGAACAGAATTTACGAAGTCTCCATTGTATACACCTGGTGATATCTCAATGCTTTCCATGCTTTGTTGCAACTGACTGCATGGTGGCTCCTGTAATAATGTCTGTGCAGTGAGCAATGTCTCATCTTTCATGTATTTGCAACTGTGAACCAGGTATTAGGTGCAATTAACTGTTGAGGATATTTCCAGCTTAAGGAAGGAAGCTCGTTCAAGATCCCAATGTGTATTACTGAGTCATACAGGGTCAGCCTACATGGACTCCAGACTGTTAAGTATATGGTTATCAATACTTAATTGTGAACTCCCCATCTGCCCTTGGTTTAGGAATGATATATTATTGCATGGAACTCGCTGAGGTACAAAATGTTCCCAAGCATGCCTTCCCAATCAACTTTCAGAGAATGCAGAACAATTTTGTATTTCTGAAAAGAATGAAGTTTGGTAGTGATAAACAAATATCAGGGGGTTGAAGATTCTGATCCTACAACTTGGTGTTAAGCTGAGTGCAAAGAATAGAGATCCCATGAACAGAGATGAGTCATCACATCATTAATTCTCAGCTACCACAGAATGTCTTAATTGCTATTTGTGACCTGTGCTTTTTCATGAGATGGAAGCTCTGGTTCAGGAGCACTGAGGATGTCATCATAGGCTTGCATCAACATGCTGAACTTTTCAGTTGTGCTTTGCATGAACTCTCTGACTACGTCCTGGAAGTACATGAGGTTTTGATCACTGCAACTTCAGTGATGATTTTGCTGATTGAATTCTGAATGTGATTCAAGTTTCATGACCTCAAAAGTCATTTATACTGGTGCACTAGGGGGCAATGATGGCGAGGAGCAATGTTGGGTGGGTGGTTTTTTCTTTACCTTGGTTTGGGCAGTTAAGATATTTGCAAAAGACCTTATTCATTGGGTAAGGGTACATGAATACTCCAAAAGTTTCCATCTGGGCTGTATCCAGGTATATAGAAAATGAAAATTTCCTTGACAGGCTCGGTACTGATGACCATATACTCTGTACTGTGGGTAAATAGCCAGTACAAGTAAGAATACTGCTGGGTCTTCCCAAAAGGCAAACCTTGTAGTCTAGTGATCTCTGGTCAATTGTTGCCCACTCTTTACACGAGCAAATCAGAGTTCTGGGACAGCTGGGCATGTAGATCTACTGCATGAAATGGAGAGAGAGAGAGAGAGAGAGAGAGAGAGAGAGAGAGAGAGAACCCCTTGGGGTAGGGGAAAACAATAAAACAACCCGTTTTACTCTGAAGCCTATGGATTTGCCATCTGCAAGC
>Ga0209611_10005170_pt1 | contig 22038 bp, 11 predicted proteins | sample S1TSphgellanicum_3_FD_187693 | JGI IMG/M metagenome (GOLD analysis project Ga0209611, IMG submission 187693) | Host-associated microbial communities from peat moss isolated from Minnesota, USA - S1T2_Fc - Sphagnum magellanicum MG (SPAdes) (version 2) | ecosystem: Host-associated > Plants > Peat... | reverse complement strand
TTAGGTGACCTCAAAATTTCTGCCAATTCAGTGAGAGAGAAAGAGTTAAAGAAGAAGTATTTGCATTTCTGCCAATTCAGTGAGAGAGAGAAAGAGTTTAAAAAATGGAGTTGTGTGCATGTTGTTGTCGGATACACAATGTTTTGGTGTCAGACTGTAAAGAGTATATTATATATATATAGCTAGCAACAACAATAATACACAACCTTCTTTGTTAGTTAGTTTGTGCAAGTTGATACCATCTTTGATACCAACTCTCACTTTGATCAGATTTCCTTTTTAAAATACAAGAAAAGAGTCACTACCAACATACCACATGGAAGTATGGAAGTATGGATGGATGGATGGATGTATGGATGGATGGGTGAATGGATGGATGAATGGATGGTTGGTGGGTGGACAGGATACACTTTTCTATTGGGTTCCAGTTCCGTAGCAAACTAACCATGGTTCCATAGCTCAGTTGTTGTTTCTCCTATCTACATATACATGCTAACAACTCTATTAGCCCTTATCCACATACTAACCATCTTCGTGCATTACTTAGGTAATATATTGTTGTTGACCTTGATTGGGTTTGGCAAAGTAATTGTTGAATAATTAAATTGATTTTGAAAGTTTTAACTTTGACATTTGGGTTTTTGAAATTTTTTGAATTTTTTTTAATGTTTCAGGAATATATAATTTTTTAGTAAAAGCAAAAAAAATAAAATTGTGTCATGTTGTATGTAGTTGTTGATTCTATTTTACTCATTGGTATTGTTAAACATTTAAACTTGTTATAGATTTGGGTTTTAATCTAACAAAGAATCCTTTTTCACATGTAACAAGTGTATTTTGCGTTGGACTTGCACATGAAAGAGTTGCATGACTTTGGTTTTCACTTTTTTTTTTTTGAAAAAAGGACTCGAACCCAATGAGTCAACAAATTTTCCCAAATTCAAAAAGAATGCCAAAGCCATTCATGTCCTACAATAGCCACTTATTATCTCGCATATTTTATGTACCTATTTGATACCATGAAACGTGACATCAATTGAGTTGAGGTTTCATCTACAATTACATCCTTCCAAAGGATGATCATTGGCCAAATGGAATCCCTAGCTCTCGATAGTTAGTTCTTTCCGATAATATGGGAAATTTTTGGGGACATGGTTCGGAAATTCAAATAAGTTTTGCTTTCTTTCTTCTTTTTCATTGTTCCAAACATGGCTTGTCTATTATTATTAGTAATGGAAGCAACTTGTCTTTGGTGGGGCTCACTTAGAGGGCTTCATGGGTTCATTGTGAGTGATTTTATGCTTAATTTTTATTTGTTTAGGTTTTTGCTTTTTGGCTTTCCATTTATATCCCCCTCCCCCAATCATCTCCATTGACCTTCTTTTCCTTACTTTACTTGTGATGAGAAGATGGAACCGAATTTGGGGAAGATTTTAAGGAATGTTGAAATTGTTACTTGGGTGTTGTTGACCAAGCAACTACCCAAAAACTCTCGTGCCAATTTACAAAGTACCCAAATATGATTTCAAGACAAATGGTGGGATTTTTGTGTGAATTTGTCTCCAAGCCTTGTTTGTGCAGGATTAGCATTTCTATGGTTCCCTAGTTGCAACCAAATATATGTATATATATATACATATCTCTCTCTATATTTAGCTACTGTCCGTCCGGATTAAGGGGAAGCTTCACGACGTCCTCGCTATATTTAACTACTGTCCGTAGCTACTGTCCGTCCGAATTCAGGGGAAGCTTCATCGTTCCTTTACTATATGTAATGTATACATAATGGATGTAGGTACTAGGTTACCAATTCTAACCTTGCCATTTTTGCCAAATTAGTATTCATGATGAGTGCCCATCTCTTCTATCATTCACTTTACATGTATACATAATTGTCAAATGTCAGAAGCAATTCCAGCTTTTGCCTCTTAGGAACTATTTGGTGTGCACATATGAAGCCTTTACAAGGTTGACATCATCAAATGGCCGAGGATGTTACTAGGCAAACAAGGGGGTGTGTGTGTCACACTGGTGTGGCCTTTGCCATTTTACATTAAAAAGGTATGTTAAGGCAAAAGAAGAAGAATTATGAAAACTCAATATATATTTATTTCACCATGCAAAAAAAATAAAATCTATATCTTCAGAAAATCCTCTTAAAGAAAGAAAGAAAGAAAGAAACCAAAGTCCTTCCAGATATTTAGAACTCTATATATAACTAATCTCAATTTTACAACACAAGCCAAGATATATATCGTCTTTCAAAAATCCTCATATAAAAAATAGACCCTACTACTTTTACCTAGGGGCCCCAAAAATCCCTTAAACTACTTTTTTTTAATTTTAAATTAATAAAATATTTATTTATTTATTTATTTATTTATAATAATAATAATAATAGTAATATGTTTATTTATTTATTTTTAATAAATTTTTAAAATAATTTAAAATAATTTTTTTAAAGATAATTAAATCTGTTCAGTTGATTTCATAACATGACTTGAGTGGTATGAAACCAAAGTGGGTTCCAATTCAGTCAAGTCCAAAAAGTACAAACATCAAGTTCAGTTAATTTTAGAACTGATGATGAAATCCAAGTACCTATCTACCTACCTACCTACCTACCTACCTACCTACCTACCTAGGTAGGTAGGTAGGTAGGTAGATAGGCAGGTAGGTGGGTGGGAAACTAAATACTCCCCCCACCTCCCCCCCTCCATGCAGGAGTGCTAACTGAAGTGTTAAAAGCAAAGCACACATCTTCAGTTAATTTCCAAGCAAACCATGATGGAAGAAAGGCCAGCTAACTTAATAGCCATGCAGGACCCCTGCACTCATTTCTGGCTTTGAAGACTTATATGGTGCATTCACACTTGATGTTAAATCAATGTTCAATGAAAAATCTAGGTGGCATCATCCTAGGTGGCACCCAATATTAAATGGTCGATAGATAGCTTAATGTTATGTGAATGTTAGTTCAACATTAAAATCTTCATGATAAGTAAGTTTTTTAAGTCTTAAATGACTAGTATGGTGATAAAGGGACTCAACACTAGAGTCCTCAACACCAAGTGTGAATGCACTTTTATAAAAGGTTCTATAAAAGCCCAAGCCCAACCTAAGTAGAGTGGGGCTATGCATTGCTATGCATTACCAATGACGATTTTCCTTTTTATTATGTTCCCATATGATTATCAATCAATTTTCATTATTTATGTCAATGTCAATTTTAATTAATATAAATATCATGGACATGAAAAGGCACATATTAATTTGTTTTTTCATATACATGTTGGTGGGTAAGGAAAGGAATGAAATAGTTATAAAATTGAGATATAATTATTAGGAAAAAAGTGAGGTAGTTATAAGGATAAGAGATAGTTATTAAGAAAGAAGTGAGGTAATGTAGGCTTGAAAATGATGTAGTTATACTTGGAAATGTTTCTATGGAATTGGCTACTAGGGATGACCATACAAAGGATTATGCAAAATCAATAAAGAGCCTATGAAAGATTATAGAAAACCACCCATATATCAGTTCTTTGAAATTCTCATCATTAGAATGTTTAAAGTGATTTCATCGCCTAATTTAGTCTTCCATGTGGTTATTGGCATAAATGTTTGGGTATTTGATTTTTTGTTACTAACCCTAGGCTCTCCTACTTGAGGGAGAGAGAGAATTTAAAAACCAAATTAAAAAATAAAAATTTAAAAATTTAAATTTAAATTTAAGAAAAAAACAGAATTGAAGAACCTCTGGTTTTGGTTAATTCAAAAACTCATGACCAAACTGTGGGTTTTCATGAAAGAACCGTGGGTTTTTGAGCAGTTCCTTTTCCCTTTTTTTGGGGAGACTGGTGGTTATATGTCAGATACCCATTCTCTGATCTTCTGAGAACAATGGTTATGAAATCAAAGAACCGCCATGAGAACTGAAGGGGGGGAGGGGGTTTGGTTGGTGCCATTACTGATATCCACAAAAACAAGGGTTGTTAGCCAAAATTGTTGAGCTTGGATTCAAAATCTTTGATTTTCCCAGTTTAGGCCTTGGGGTTACTATGCCATTGGCCCAAGTAAATTAAACATATTATAAGATCACCCATCCAAATACTACTCCAGTTGAAGTGGGCTTTGCCTTTAGAGTTGTTACAGAACCTTGTTAAATTATTATCTTTAAATAATTTAATGAGGTTTAAGATTGTTGCCATTTCTTAGAGGAGTGAGAAATTTCCATCCTCTCCTGATGGCTCATAGTTTACCTATGTTTGGTTCATGATAATGTTCACCTTGTCCTTTAGGATGGATAATAAGGCCATGGGTAGGGCATGCCCAAATTGCACCTCGCATTTTAGGGATGCCCCGCCCTTGGCTTTACCCTACACTTGAGCATCATCTCCCTCAAAACTCATAAATAGTAGAACAATATAGAATTTGGCCATGGTTTGTGGGCTTTCATATGAAAGCATTCATTTATTGCAATGGGCATGGTGAGCAAAACACACACAAGAGGGCAAGTGAGAGATGAGCAAATGCTAATGATGTTCATCCAAATAGGAATTTAGAGATTTTATATTGTCTCCCTTGAGCTTGAAAGTTAAAATTATTTTCTTTTATACAACATCTCCAAATTCTTTTTATGAATCAACGACAAATTGGGATAGTTTTACATAGGTTATGACCATTCTTGGCCAGTTACCCAAGTGGACCTAGTTATTCCAGCTTAGTTTTGGTCTAGTTTTGAAATCAAAAACAAAATCAAATCTCTTTTTTAAAACTAGATACAACTAGAACCGTATCAAAGGGGGTTGGTCATGGAATCAAATTGGAACCGCCCCCCTTTGGTTATGGCATTGCAAGTAACCAAAACTTGACATGGGGAGAATTGGAATTGGATCAAGATTTTTTTCAAATTTGGATTCCAATTTTAAGGTTTAGGGAGATTTTTGTTTTTTGAAGAACCTAAAGCTCCTTCTTCATTTGTTTAAGGAAGCTTAAGCATCTTTGTGACTTTCTTTTGTGTTTATTGTTTCTTCAAGCTTTCACGTTACAAAAGAGGTTGTGAGTTCCCAATTTGAAGTGCTTCAAGTTTTGTTCAAAAATTTCATGTTCAAAAAACAAGACACCATTGGCTTGACTTCAAGATTAAATGTTTCTTTTTGGGGTGCCTCTTCAAGCTCCTAGCATTGATTTCAAGTAAGTTATGTACTCAATTTATGACCATCATGTTGCTCATTGTCTTCTTTGGTCTTGTTGTTGTTTATTGTTTCATTCATCATTTTCATGTTGTTCATTGTTGACTTTTTTTGGTTTTTGTTTCACGAGGATGGTTTGTGTGAAAATGGCCATGGCAATGGCAACGATAGTAGGAGCAACAACAATGGTGGCAATGGTGGTGGTGAGGATGGCAATTTTCTTCTTTTAACAAGTCTTCCTAATTTTCATGTTGTTCATTGTCTCTTTAGTCCTCCTATTGCTCATTGTTTTATGGTCGTTTTCACGTTGTTCATCATCTCCTTAGTCCTCTATTGGTCATTGTCTCAATGTTCAGCCTATTGTTTATCATTTTCTTAATCATCCTCGTGTTGCTCATCGTCTCCTTGGTCTTTCTTGGAAATGGAAGAAGACCTAATCAATGAAAATGAGGATGTGATTGAAAATTTTGGGTATTTCAAGTTGGAGGAAATGATAGGATTTAGAGCTTGAACTTTTTTGGGGGCTAGATTATGATTTTCAAGGTCCCTAAAACAAGTTTTTTTTACATCTGAAACAAGGTTTGTGGGGGCTGAAATATTGTTGGGGGTTTGATGTAGGGTTTTCTGGGGGGTTTGAAATAGAGTTTTCTAATGTCTAAAACGTGTCTTTTGTGGGGTTGAAACAAGGTTTGGGGGGTTTTAAATAGGGTTTTTGGGCGATTTGAATTAAGGTTTATTTGGGATTTAAGATAGGGTAGAATTGGGAGTCTTCAAAGGTGGAAAGAAGCTATTCAAGGTGGTAGCTACAATTTTTGAAGCCCTCAACATGGAACCACATAGCAATGACAAAAAAAGGTTTCAATATTCTAGAGACATTTTGTGTATATTACGGTTTTGAAATATGTTAAATTGTATTAGTTTACGATTTTTAAAACATCGTAATTTTTTTCCTTGGAATAAAATTTCAAGTTTTTTTTCATTGTCCATTTTGATACTTTGGACGTTGGAACTAGAATTGGAGGTTCCTTAGAACTGAGGCTTATTTAACCAATAACTATATTTGGTCTAACTTGAAAATTTAAAAAATTGGAATCAAAATTCCTCCCCTAATTAAAGCATCAAAACAAGAATTGGGTCACATATATGAAATAAAAAGGAATTTGAATCAAACTAGCACTGATTGAATGTTAGGAACCAAAACCAAGGGTTCTGTAAAACTTAAAAACCAATCAAAATTGGTTATGACAAATGATATTTTCATATACATGCCATGCAAATGCATCAAATTCCCAATCACTTGAAAATCACAAACATGTTTATATTTTATTTGTTTTTATTTGTTTTGGCTTGCCACAATTACAATTGAACCATCACAACAAGTATAAGAGTTCGTTCTACCTATCACAGTTGATATTTGTTATGTTGATTTTCAAATTGGTTTTTGGTTACCTTAATTAAGGCTTATACACTTAGATATATATTTTGGAGGCCTAGACTATGGAATCTCACTCTAAAAACAAACTTGCATTTAAACCTAATGAATTTTTTTCACCTTCAAAGGAACCAACCTAACACCAATTTGCATGTTAAAATTAAATTTGTGAAAGAATAAGTTATTCTATATATCATGATGAAATATTAAAGTTTAGGAATGGTTTTATGAGATGGATGTTGTTTAAGGGTCACTTAATTGTATAGAATGGGATATGCTCATTGTGAATTTTTCTTTTGTTGGTCATTTTGGTTTTGTGTGAATGAAAATGTGATTTGTGACAAGGGTTAATGGTTTACTTTGTTTTTATGTGAAATTATTTTAAGGGACAATTCAAGTATCTAATATGCGCTTCATGTTAGCTTACTATACTATTGCATGATTTATGCTAAGTTTGTCATGCAAGTATTCTAGTGATGAGAAATTGGGATTAGGTTTTGAACATGTGGTTCCATAATAACAAAAAGGAGAATAAGGTTGTTTGAGTCATATGAATCATGTTTATGTCACATGTCTATCATGCTTCAATGTGCTCAAATCTTAGTTGATGAGCTACATGCATGACTTTCATGAAACTTGTTGATGGCTACTAGGGATTTGTTGCATATTTTGGAGATTGAAAGTGGGGTGTCTTTCTATTTTGTTTCAACCAAGTGATATAAAGTTCATGCCAATGTAGAGTTCATGATCCCCCTTTGAAATTAAAGGAAGAAGTTGTGGAATTGTCTTTTTTAATCTATATGTGGGTGGTTATGACAATATCCCAAGATTTAAAGAAGTTTTTTCTTTCTTTTTTGGTTTTGATGTTAATGTTTTGTGTGGGATGTGTACATGTTTATTGTAAATTGATAGTCAATATGTGTAATTCAAAAAGTATGGTGATTTTTTTCATTGATGGAACCTGCATGGCTCTTAAAACAACTAAGACATCGACATGGATCATATGACATTCTTTTGATTTCCACACTTTAAAGTTCCCATCCATTATTTATCTTCGTTGTATGTTGTAGGTGGGGATTGGATGACAAAGTACCTCATCATGATTATGTTGAATTTCTTTGTAATGACACAAGTTGTGAAGGCAAACATTTTGTAAAATCAAGGTTTTAATTTCAAACCTTATTGCCATATTACTTTCATTCAACCCTAGGCATCTAGCATGTAAGATTTAAAAGAGCTAGAATTTTTGGGTACACTTGCACTACTACAAAATGTGGGTGCAGTTCACTAGTCCTCGTTCATTAGACTAAAGATTTCACTACTTCCTCATTATGTCCCAATCACTGTAACCAAAGATTTCACTCAAAATCCAGTGAAATCATTTAGTGTACAAGGACACCTTTTGTTGTAATGTTGTTTTTGTGTGGGTTATTTAAATTTAAAATTGAAGTTAAGGTTTTAACCACTAGCCTAATAGCCTTGGGTAATTTTTGAATATTCAAAAACAAATCAATAAAAGTTGAGATGTTTGTGTTAGGAAAGTTTAGGGTTATGTTGCACATTAGACAAATTAGATTGAGGGGGCACTTGTAACAACTTTGAAAGGAATGGGCCAAGTGGTAATTGTGCATTTTGAGGGGCTACACCCAAAGGAGTTGAAGAAGAAATTTGAAGGTCAAACAAGAATTTTGTTTATATACTATAATATGTTATTGGATTTTTGGTTTTAATTTTTCTAGTTTTCGAGGTTTTATATTCCCCATTATTTATATAAGTCCTTCCACTTTGTAGCTTCTTTAGTTTTTATGATAATGGACCTTCATTGTACATGTTTTTGGGGGCAAATTGGGAAAAAATGTCCTAACACTAACATTAGCATATAACATATTTTGAATACATAAAAGATAATTTCAATGTTTATTATCTAATTTAAAAATTTACTCAATCTTGATGGTTTGTAACCATGCAATTGAGGAAATATAAATATTTGAAAATTTTACCCATTGAAATGAAAACTTAAACTTAACAATAAACCATTTAAAACATGATTTAGAACATGGAGTGTTTTAAAATGAATTTACTTTAACATGAACCCCAAACCTAATTTTTTAAGTATTCTAATAACTTATGGACTCAAGAATTTATCGAAATTGGCCTTTGTATCAATCCTCATTACCAAAAATTCATCTCTCTATGAAGGAAGGTACTTTGTTTGTTTTGTTTTGTTTGTACTTATCAAATCCACCAAATAGGAATGCTTCAAATCGCATTCTTGGTCTCTTTGGAAAGCTCTCGATGAGGAGGGGTGCATGGGCTTGGTTCCATGAGGTTTGGACTTGTGGTGCAAAAGTTCTTGAATATTGAATTATTTTTTCATTAAAAATCAAATTAAATCATAGCTGAAAAATTCGGAGGAATTGGAATATGCCTTTGGTGTTATTGGAAACATCTTGATGAGTAGGATTCAATGTAATTTATTTGATAAGATTTGGATTCAGAATGTGGGAAATATTGATTTTGAAGTGATTTTTGTAGCTGAAAATTGAATAAATTCCAAAAAACCAGGTTTTGGAAGGAAAAATCAGTTGAGGATGTGGTAACACTTGGGGCCAATGGCACATGCCACACTAGTAAGGTATGAAACCATAAAATCAAAAACCACCTTAAAAAATATATGACTCATACCCAAAAGTTTTCCCTTTATAATAAATGAATATATGTCTTCATTATTTTTTTAAAAAAAAACCTTATATTTCCATGCCATGTTGAAAATTGTTTAGAAATGTGTATTTTGAATTGATTACAACATGTATAATTTTTTGAAATTAATAAATGAGTCCATTATTACAAAAATTGGAAATTATTAATTTATATTTGTATTGTTATTGTATTGTTACACTACATGCCATAAAATTGAAAAGTTTTTCTTTGAAATGTCTTGATTTGGTTTTTCTTTCATTCAAAGGTAATGTAGTTAGAATTGTTACATCAAGTCTTTCAAATACTAAACAAATGCATGCACGATATATTTTAACATGTAAAGGTGTAGAAAAAATTGTCATGTTATAAAAATGTATGGACATTATAGTGTGCAACTACCCTTAAACTTGCTTAGGAACTATTTTAACATCTTTTGGGCATAAGAATAAAGTAAAATTGGTTTTCATATGCAACTCATAATTGAACATTCATATAAATTATGAAACCATCAAACCAAAAACCACGAGCCCCCAAACATTAAACCAAACACCAAAAGAAAAACTTCCTTTGTTTTGGAAAAAAAGAAGAAAACAATAGGGGACCCGATAATTATCCCTTATAGTACATAAATGCCTACTCCAAAACCAAAGGTTCTAGCATAAAATGAGAATTGACCAACATTAATTGGAATTTTTTGTTCACAAAAACAAGGCAGTGTGCCCACTGATATATGCAAACAATTGCATACATAACTTGAATCATGAATGCATATTTGTGTGAGACTTGGTCCATTTCCATGGTGCTAACACCAAGTGATATCCCAAGGAGCCTCCTTTTAAGCAAGTGAAACATGTATGAATGATGTAGTCACAATGTTTGAATTTCTTAAACAAGTGGTTTAAATTCCTGTTGGGAGGTTATTTCTTTTGCAAAAGATGACCAATGGTTCAAGTGTATGCAACCTTGACTAGCACTTGCCAAACTTTTAAGAACTAGTAGTTTCACAAAATCAAAGTTTTTAACTTTTATTTATTTTTGGTGTGGAAAACTCGACCTATTGTGAGAAGGAAATAATTCAGACCTAAAAATTCTTGAACTTATCATAGAGCCTACAAAGGGTTAGTTACATCCAATGACAAGTGTGCAAGTTTTAATTCTCTTACTTTGTCTCTTGGAAACTAAAGCTACATATCACAAGGGTTTTGACATATCACACTTGAGAAATTTGGCCCAATTAAAATTGAATGTGTTTATTGAAATTCATCATTGAACACATTCAAAATGGATTGTTGGCAACGTATATTATATATATACACACACACAATAATTGGGAGGTTCTTTGGTTGGTTCTCTACCCATATGCTTTCATTTGACATTATTTGCATACCACTTTTAGATGCATGACATGTATTCATCATTAGCAAGTCATCCAATATGGTCTTTTTCTCATGTTGTTGTTTAACCCATGTAAGCATACACAAGGTGACATGGTATTAGGTTGTCAAACAATAGCCATGTTTGGTAGTTGGAGTCCAAAATTTTTGTTAGACAAGATCAACTAGCATGTTGAGCATTGTCAATTTGTCCATTATACTGGTAATCATGTATGGTAATATGTTAACAACACACTATGCCAAAGTATTAAATGTTATGTTGCTAGTTGCACTAATATTAGTTTATATGTTCAATTTCATACCACAAATTCATCTGATAAAGACGACTATTGGACAATTCTTTGTACTTGAATTTTTTTTTTCCTTTTGAACAAATTTTCTCATATATAGCTATGTGGAATAACTACTTGACATTATCTCCAACAAATGTTTAATCTTACCATTTAAGGAACCTTTTTGAACATTTTTATAAATATTGATTATGAATGAAAGTTGAAGTTCAAACAATAATTGATGAATTTCATCCATTGAATGAAAAAATGGAGGAGGATGATGAATGAACTCCCCCCAATATGAATAAATGTTCAACATTCATGAATGATATTTATCTAGGAATGGAAAGTTAAACTATATGAACTATCATATGAAATTATTTGATTTTTGTTGATTTAAAGTTTTCAATATGTTAATGACACATGTAGGGATTGATTATTAGATGTCACATGTTACACACCATGTGAATGACAGTCAAAATAATTATATTCGATCGATAAAAAATTGGCAAAACCATGTTCATACACATATTCATTATATATATATATATGATACATTCTCCATCTTCCATTGCATTGTGAAAGACAATATTTTTTAAACCTTTCAAAACAACTAATTCCATTGCAAAACATTCCTTTGTCATAAGAAATTTTAATTTATTCCAATATATGTAATGAATATTGATGTTCTTTTTTTCATTTTTAAAATGATTTTTTAATTGATTTCAATTACTAGCTATATATCATTCAAGAATGAATGTAAAATTAATTATTTTTGGAATCTTTAGTAATTTTTTATTTTGTTGCAATTGGGATTTTTTTGGAGCTTGTTAATTTGTGGACCTTTTTAGACATAAAATTTTGCATAGTATCAAAACATTCTTGTTTAGCAATGTACATGCTAGTTGAAGTTTTGTAATTCATCTATGAAAGGTGACATTATGCATGTGATAACATTGTATGAATTATGTGAGTATCCTAGATCAATGTTTGGAAACTTGGAGGTTGAAATTAAATCATTTAAATGTAAATCAACACATAATGAAATTGTGAAGGACTTGAATTCATGCATTCATCTTACTATAATGACAAGCTAATGTGATTGTATGATATCTAATCAATATAAGTTGTCAAATAACTACAAACTATGGCGCATGGATATTCAAAATGAATAACATTTTAATGCAGGTGATGTTCTAACATCTTATTTCACTTGATCCTAAGAGGGCAATTGTGGAGCAAGACTTAATGGCCACATCACAACAACATTTGATATTATTGATCATAAATATTTTAGTGGAAAATGAGGTTATTCTTCAAACTTTCATCTATATAGTCTAGATGAAGCTTGGAATGTGTTGAAAGTTCTTTACAAGTCAACATGAGATGAAATCTTGATGACTTTTCCTCATAAACAAGTTATATAAGTTCAACATGCAAAATATTTTAAACATGTTAGATTTTTTGAAATTGTCAAAGATCTTTTGGGTCCAATTGCAAAAGTAGGTGATGTTATCAAGGATGAAAATGCGGTATTGAAAGTTCTAATTATTTTATTTAAAGCATATGACAATTCTGCAAGCTATGTTAGTTTAATAATCACTTCCAAATTTTGATCAATTGACATCTAGACTAATGTAAGAAGCACAATGAAAGGAACTACATGGCAATCAAACCTAGATTGTTGAAACTCAAAGATCTTTTGAAAAACAAAGGCAAAAACTTCAAATGTTTAAGAAACAGTCATAATTGTGGTAAGACTAATTATTTTGCAAACAACTACCCATAATTAAAAAATCCTAGGATTAACATAGGTTTTAACTTAAGAACCAATATTGCAAAGTTTCAAATCAAAGGAAAGGAATAAACATTGGAGTTTGACACAACTTGAAATATTGTGGCATAAACAAAATGAGTTTGAAGAAAACATGGATTTCTTTGAAATAATAGTGGACAATCTACAAATAAGGTGTAGCAAGAGTTCATTTTTTTTTGGTGCCTTCATTCTTGACACGCCCCCAAACTCTTCAAAGGACCCAAAGGTGGGTCTCAGAGCAAAACATCGGAAGAAGAATAAAGTTACGGCACGCTCTCTAACTTGCAACACTTTGGGGGTAGGGGGTGTGTTGAATTCTGGGATGGGAATAGGATGAACTCATAAGCGAAAGTTCAAGATGATATCAACTTGAACAACCAAGAAAAGAGGGTGGTTAGTGCAAATCGAATGAAAATGGTGCACTTAGTAGGGACAATCTCAAACACAAGCTTCACACAACCCACAACCTTTAGGAGGAGGCACCACTTTCTTCCCTATAATATATTATGTGTCTCTCCGCGGGGACTACATCCAAATGTCACTTTTTCCCAAGACTCCCAAGTTGGAGCCCCAAAATTGGGACTTTTACTATCCCACAATTTTAAACGTTCATATTTTCCTCAAATCAAGTCTTTTTTGAGGGTGTGAGGAAAATATCTTATAGCCCTTGAAAATATTTTTTCAATGGTGTATAACATGCTCCAATTGGACCTCATTGGACCCCTATTTTCAAGGGATTTGTAGTCAAGAGTTAAATTCTCAATTTGATTTTCACCCTTTCTTTTGATCATAACTCATGCAAATCAATTTTAAATGAACAATGCCAAGGCATTTGAAACATCTAAGCTTCAAGAAATTTCTAATGGTGTCCTAGGAGCCCAATTTGGTGTTTATTTACCCTTCCAACCAAGGCTATAAACATTTGTAACTCCCACACGAGTGCAATTTCCAAAGTGGGGGTGCACTTAGGAGACATTGGGTTTCATCCCTTGCATTTTCCCTCATTTGTGAAAATATGTTTCACACCTAAACACACTCTTGCCCTCATGGGCCTTTGGACTTCACTTTTAGTTATGAACCCAAATGTTAAGGTTGTAACAATTCCAATGGTACCAAACACATGTTAAAATATAAGTGCACTTTCAAAACTTCAAAAAATTATGTGAAAATACAAAATGTGGAGTCTGTAACAAGCCAAATTCATGTTTTGTATGGAAAGGGCAAAATGAAATTTTCTTACACTTTGCCCATAAAATAAAATATATTGTCGATGTTTTTTTATGTTCTAACTTTCATGAAAAACTTGTTATTAATTGGTCAAATGATTGTAGATAAGGGTAATTCTATGGTATTTGACATTAATAAATGTCTAATTGTACAAAACCAAAACACATAATTCATTGTGTTGAAAGGTGTTAAGGATTGCAACAATGAACTTTACGAACTAAAAATTCATTCTTTGAAATCATTTGAGGAGATGGAAGCATGTGAAATAAAAATATTTTAAAATTAGCGATTTAGATTAATGTCAAACCATGTTGTGGCACAAAAGTATGGCACACCTACATCATTAAACTTTTACACTATGAGTGCTAGAAATTTAACAATGGCCTATTTAAATTAATGAAAGCAATCAGAGTTTGCAAGGAATGCATGGTTGGTAAGTAGCTTCAAAAGTCTCAATCAAGAGTTACCAAATTGTTCGAGTTAATATGCATCAATCTTTGCAAATTCTCTTTTCCATACCATCATTTTTTGGATTAATGCACTTTGTTACCTTTACCTTTAGTAAGAAGACTTGGTGTTTTTTTTTTCATAAATGTCTGCCATAGGCCTTTGCATTCAAAACCTTCGAAAATGAAGTGGAAATAAAGATGGAAAAAAAAATCAAAGTTTTCAAATTAAACAACAATGGAACGTTTATTGGTCATATAATTTCTCCATGTTTTGTCGAGATAGGGGATAAATACACTTGAAAGAAATATCGTTAGGAATGGAAAATTCAAAATTAAATCAACCCAAGTGTTGAACTTATTTTGAATATAACACCATAACAAAGGAACTCTAACATGAACTTCATTTGGCCATGGGAAATTAGAGTGCTTATAAATGTATCACATTCATCAACAATAAATGAACATCAATAATTAGATATGCATTTCCAACATTAAATAATATTATGAATTCATTAAAAGATTCAAATCAATTATGAATTAATGAACACCATCAATTATCAAGAATGTATAGTTGGGTAATTTCAAATTAGTGTGTAGCCACAATGACCGAGAAGGGTGAATGTAATGCTTAAGCATTTTGACAAATTCATTGTGGGAAATGTTGATCATGTTTGGAAACTAAACATTTTTTAGAGGTAGTAATTTACAAGACATGGAAATCAACAATGTTTGAAGAAATGGATTCCAATTCACGCAATTAGGTTTGGTAATGAACTAAATTGCCTTTTGGATAAAGACTAATAATAGCTAATTGGATATAGAGAGTTGAAAAGAATCCCACTCACAAACATTTAAAATGCAAGGTTAGGTTAGGAACTAGAGGTTTTGATCAAAGGGATGGTTTATATTTTAAAGGAACCTTTGTACCAATTTTCAAATGGAGCATGATTAGATCTATGATAGCTCTTTGCAACACATTGTGGTTGGAAAATTTAACAAATGGATCTCAAAACATCATTCTTGGTTTGTGATTTTCAAAAGGAGGTATACATGAAGTAACCTAAATTATTCATGATATTTGGAAATGAACATTTGGTCTATAAGTTTAACAAAATATTGTTTGGACTTTGATAAGCTCCAAAGCCTATAATGAAAAGATTGACAACCTTTTCAAGAGCTTGCATATGTTTAAATATGGAGTAGATTCAAATATCTTTTATTGGTGTCATGAAAAGAAAATTTTAATAGTCGTGTTTTATGTGGATGATTTAGTCATCATGGGCAACTTAGAAAATAAGAATACTTAGCTCAAAGTGCAATTAATGGAGTAGTTTTGAATGACAGGTTTTGGACATAACAAATTTGAACACTATATGGGGATGAATTTCATTTTCCCCTAAAGAAGGACTATTTTATTTTGAAGATAATACATTGAAGACATGCCTCAAATTTTTATAATGGATGACTACAATTTGACCAAGGTGCCAATGGTAGAAGGCATAAGACTCACATTAGACACAAACAATTAATAGGTTGATGCAACTACCTATAGGAAAATGGTGGGAAAATCAATATATACTTGGTAAACAGTAGGCCAAATATATACTTTTCCATTTCAAGAGTTAATCAAATTTCAATTGAACATCAATTGTTTCATCTTAATGTAAGGAAGCAAAAATAAGGTGTTTTAAAGGTACTACAAATTATCGACCTCCTAATAGAAGAAGAAATAATATTGATTTTGAAACTCTTTCATGGATGACAATTGGACAAGTGATATCAAATTTGGTGGAACCGCTAAGATGAAAATTTATGCAGATTTGCTAAAAGTTTCCTACTCTTAATGGCTAAAGTATTTTAACTAGTAAAAAAGGTTCATAATAAACCATTCTTCATGCAAGCAATTAATGAAACTTGTACTATGGTCAAGGAAAAGTAGCGACAAGTAATTCCTACTAAGGTGTTTCTAAAACATTAAATAATTAACTTATGAATCCTTTGGCCTTAAACAAAAAGAATGAGCCGTAAAATACATGCATAAAAGGTCATTACCCCTAATATAAAGTGGATATTCATTGCATTTTTCTTTAAACATAGAGTGAAAATAGGCATGAATGTGCTAAAAATGATCAAATAATAGGGTATTGATGAAGGTTAAACCAAAATTTCAACATAGGGTGTTGTTTACCTTGTAAAAAAGATGAAACAAATAATAATATTGTTAATTGGAGGTTAACAATTTGGCCTAGAATTATGTACATAATTGCTAGCAAGGGTTTGTTTAATATGCTTCTACAATCTATTAAAATGGATTGATCACATTCAAAAAATAAATAAAAAAATCAAGTGCATTATTGGTCTACCCTCTCTTGCAAATAACCCCAAGGGCATAGCCAAACTTCATTTATATATTATGAATGCACCAATGACAAAAAAATCACAAGGACCATTCAATGCCAATCATGTTGTTTTATCTAGTTACAAATTGTAACATGCATGCAAAACACAACAACCACAATGATACATAATTGTAGATTATTTGATAAATGTGTTCCACATTGATTATAGATCTAAGATGGTGAAAGCAAAATCTAGTAATTGTTCAAACATATTGCATTTTCAAGATGAAATGGGTTATCTTCCAATAAATACACACTTCAAGGTAATGTGGTGAATATTCAACTCAACATGATCATCTCTATTAATGGGCTCAGATCAATGTTGTATTAATATATTGTTGAGAAATTGGTATGGATGTTGGTATGGAATATTAAACCAATTCAATGATTTTCTATGAATTTTTTTTATTGTTTTGTGATTTTTTTGGTGAAAAAAACTTGGGAAAATGTGAGGTTTTGGATGTAAATGTGTTTTTTTGAATGCAAAAGTTGCCACTTTTGTGAGGTAATTTTGTTGGCATTACCCAATATTAACTAGTATTGATACTTAACATATACATATGTTGTTTTGAGTTGTGTCTATAAATATTTTTTATCATACTCTACCAATCTTGTAGTTGTCAAGTTTTTTTGGTACCAATACAAGTAACATGGCCTTTTTGTGGGTTGTAAAAATAAGGTAAGAATATGTTTTATATTTTTGAATGTTGAACTTTGAAATTGATAATGTATTGGTATCATTTTTTTTAAAAACTCACTATTCCTACCAATATAACACCACACGAATATTATGAATATCAACATGGTATTCAAATGTCAAAACTTTTGCACTACTGATGTTTCCTTCTTTTTTTAAAATTTTAAAAGGCTTACTAGTACTAATATAGGATGTGCAAATACCATGTGAATCCAACATCAATTTGGGACCTATTTTGAAATACTAAACTACGAACTAAAATTGGCACCCTCCTTCTAAATTGCCAGCACAATCTATAGGAAACAATCTCCTAAAACTCCAATATAAAGTTATTATAATCACACCTAGATATTTTCATAGATAATATGTTTATGGTGTTTAAACATTTAAATGTTTCAATTTCATTAAACTATAATTTCATAGATGACATGACACTTTATTTGTAAACATTCAAATGAAATATAATGGCATGAAATTTTGATCACTTCAACAAATTGGTATTTAATTTTTTTTGATGTTGTGGAAGTGGTCATTATCAATCAATATTTAACAAATTTGATTATAAACATAACACCAAAACATGACATTTACGACTACAAAAATCTAGTCATATGAGCCATCTATGATTGAAGATGATTATATGATTGCTAGTACATAAGACCATGTCATAAATGTCAATAGTCGCATTAATTGCAAACACGTTAACTATTATAGTCACAAAGGACATAGTTCTAGATCCAACAAGACACATAGCAACCTCACAAAATGCCATGTGTCACAATAAAAAAACCATATTTATATGTACTTAGGTTAAACCTAACTACATTTGGCAAAACTTAAATTAAATAAATTTGACTAAACTAAGGTATTGAAATAAAAGTTGACAAAACTTGACTAAACATGGTTATTTAAATTAAACTTGGTTAAACTTAGCAAAACTTAGATAAATCAAGCTAAATTAAAGTTTAGAAGCAAAAATTGGTTAAACATGGCTACTTAGGTTAAACTTAATTAGACTTGACAAAACTTGGATAAATTTATGCTAAATTAGGGTATGGAGGTTATATTTGGTTAAACATGACTATTTGAACATTAAATTTGACGAAACTTGGCAAAACTTGGATAAGTTAGACTAAAATGAAATATTGACGTTAAATTTGGTTAAACATGGTTACTTAAATTAAATTTGAATAAATTTAGTTAATTTGGTTTTTAAAAAACAGGTTTAAATTATTTAAACAAAGCTAAATTAAATTAATTGCTAGGTTAAAGTTAGGATAATCAAATTAAGATAAATTAATTTATATTATTTTAATATATATTAAATTATGTTAAATTAAATTATTTAAGTTAAATTAAGCTGAAATAAGTTAAATTGTGTTAAAATATGTTAATTTAGGTTATGGTAAACTAAATTAGATTACTTAAGCATTTGTTTGTCCATTTCAAACTAAATTAAATTTGCTTATACTATTTCAAATTCAAATATTGCTTCAATATATACACTAATTGTGTCATTATAATCCTATTCATAATTACTTTTAGTCCTAATTATAGTCATGTACTCATAATTTTAACTGTAGTCAATAAGATGATAGCAACTAAAGGCCATATATGACTACATGATTATGTTTGAACATTAATTGCAAGATGTCCTAGTCATAAAGACCACATTTTGGCATTGTGAAACTATATATCAAAATAAAAAAGAATTAAACATCTTTCAATATCTTTGACAACTTATTAAAATTTAGCATAAAAATTTAGTGATTTTTTGCCTTTTAAAAGAAAACTTGGCACAATTGGGCCATTTTAAAGATTAAAAAATCCTTTGCATAGGTTGACATTATATTTTTCAAGTTAAAAAAATGTGATAATTTGCCAAGGAAAAAACACCACAAATTTACAAAAGGTTGGGATCTTAACAAATGGTTGTTTGGAATGGTGAACAATGGAGGGGGGTTTTAACTTTGAACACCTTCTTTCATGTGTCATGTTTAAGTTGGTTTAACAAAAGATGGAATTGCAAAATGATCTCAAATGCAACCTAGTTGTGGAATCGTATAGGAAGAAATCATGGATGCTACAATTGGAAAATAATCACATTTTCGTGAATAATAGGAAATTTGGCATTAAACCACATGGAATAATGTTTTAATAAAATAAGAATTCATGTAGAATATGTTTGTGTTAAATCTGACCCATGTTACTAGAAAAATAATAATGAAATTACAATATAATGTTTATTGCATTATGTAATATAAATATGAGACACATTTGAAAAATCATTTATGATTAAAGTAAGAATAATAATGCAAATATGTTCCAATGAGTAAAAAACCATGTTGGATAATGGTGAAAATTGTTAAAAAATTTATATATGTTTTTGTTTTGACATTAAAAATATGTTAATCATTCCAAGTTGTGTTAAATGACTAATGTGAATGTTGAGGAATTCAAATTAATAATTAAATTAAATTTGGGTTATGGTTTTAGTAAAAAACTTTTGAACATGAACAATACATTTGTTAGAAGTAATCAAATTTGCAAAGGATTAAGATAAAGGACTCTTTTAACAAAAAAATTAATGGTAAAAAAACTAAAATGATAGTAACCTACTATCCACTCAAAAATATTCACAATTTAAAAATTATGAAATTTAACTTTTTTAGAAAATAAATGTATGTTTCAAAATACCGAAATTTCAAAAGTTGATTAACACATGTAAATGGGGTGTAATGTCCATGACATATAAAACAAAGTTGTAATTTATCATAAAAGAAACAAAAACCTAAAATAGTTAACATAATTTGGTGTGATTGAAAATTATAATATTTTTTAAAAATGAAACACAAAATTTGACAAAATCTACACACTTTTTAAAAAACTCATATGTATTCAACAATGACTAACACAAAACACGTATTGGGGCAACTATATGCATGTTTGATAATAAGTTGCAAAATATTTCAGATGAAAAAATGAAAAAAACTAAAAAAAGGTTCACATTCCTTTTACAACTTGTAATCTCGTTGGCTCCTTTGAACGTATTTGCACCTAATGAGAAAATTAAAAACTTGTTTTTCCCACATTTTTAGCTGATCAAGGTATGCACACCTAATTTTAAGTAGGGATTAAGATGACTATTTGATCTTCCTTGTAACATACGTAAATCACACATCATTTAATCATATTAAAGCAAATGTCATGCAGTGTAACAAGTGGGTCATCACCTAATGACTAGCGAAAGTAGAGTGTTTTTTTCAAAACAAATTGTGATGTTGCTCAAGTGGCATTCATCCATAAGTATTGCCAAATTTGACAATATTTAGAATAGGAAAATATAAAATCTTAAGTACACTTTTATATTGTAGGTATAATTATGATGATTTTGAAAATTTTGAAATAATGTGTAGACAGATTCTTTCCTTCTTTTTTGAAATAATATTCTTTTTAAAAATAATTTTTCACCAAAAAATTCCCCCAAAAATGAAAAACTTCCCCCAAAAAATTCAATGCTATGAAGTCCATTTATGGCAAGTCCAAACTAAAACCTAAAAACTTCCTCACTGGATCTATTTGGGAACATTGGGGCTCTCTTCCCCAGCAGAAGCACCTCTTTGGACCCCAGGTCACAAATTAGCAACAAGTGTGCTCTCATGTGGCCTACCTTTTCAGTTTATATACATGAGAGTTGAACTTTGGGCAAACCATATGGGATAAAAGGGAGGTGCTATTGGGAACAATTTGAGGAACACCTTGGGAACTTGGGGAACCTCCATGGGAACATGATGAAAACACATTGAGAACCCATGATTTGAGGCTGGTATGAAAGCAGCTACCTCTACAAACCTGATATTGAAACTACTATAACACGAGGCTCGCTGACATTCCATCAAATCCCTATGGGGTCGGGTATTTTTTTACCTTTGTGGTTTCATCCATGACAATAATGTACAAAATAATAATAATAATAATAATAATAATAATAATATTATTATTATTATTATGTGATGTTTATTGTGACATATATTATAACTCTAGTGTGAATTTTGGCAATTGGGTAATGACACATATATTACACTGATTGTGTCCTTATATAGCCAGTGTTTGATGCCCAGGTGCCATATGCTTGTACAGTAGCCTCCCGCCTAAGTACGCACCCGTTTAAGTACGCATCCCAGTAAAGTACGCATTATTTTCCCGAAAAAATAAGGTTCAGATTATGAAATAACTAGTGGGTAACCCATGACTACCCCACTCCAGCCACCCCGAACGCTTTGTGCTTTCATGTTTGGATTTGTAGCCAGGTTTGGCTAAATCTTTCTTCAGATAATTGCCCACTTTTTCCACATCTTCCTACAGATAATGGCCATTTTGGCTACAAACAAAAACAATTCGCAAAAAAAAAAACCCCCGAGAGACGTTCTGTAATCTTGCACAGCTACAGTACCCAAAAT
>Ga0209611_10005169_pt1 | contig 22040 bp, 17 predicted proteins | sample S1TSphgellanicum_3_FD_187693 | JGI IMG/M metagenome (GOLD analysis project Ga0209611, IMG submission 187693) | Host-associated microbial communities from peat moss isolated from Minnesota, USA - S1T2_Fc - Sphagnum magellanicum MG (SPAdes) (version 2) | ecosystem: Host-associated > Plants > Peat... | reverse complement strand
AGACCTGGTCCTGTCCGTCCGTCGAGGTCCTGAAACCAAGATCGGCACCTGGACGGACAGACAGACGGACAGACACCATCTAACTTTAATATATAAGATTTCTTTAACCCAGTCCCACAATGTGATATGTTTTGCTGCCTTCAGTACAACCCACAAGTATTTATATTACACTTGCAATGTTTATAACATGTACTCCAAGAACAAATATGAACTTTTACCTTTCTAGGAAACTCTATTTATGAATTGGCAAAATTTGTTGTTATTATGGTTGTTGACCAATGTTCCAGTATGGTATTGTGTAAAAGACAATTATCAACCTAGGCATAATCCCAGGTATAAGCTAGATTGTACTCAGGTATTGATACCATGTTGGTGTCAAAACTTTGTGGTTATCAATATTTCAAAACCCTACATGACATGAAAGCAATTTTGTTTTACTACTACAAACATTTTTGTCAGTTTTATCATTAAATAATCTTTAAAATAATGAAACGAATTTTGGTGAAAATATGAAGCTGAGGTGTTGAAAACCCATCATAATTATCCCAGGCTACAATCTGAATTATTTCACTCCTCGTATGACAATTCCATAGTATATCATGAATTAATAATAATTTCAATTTTATTAATAAAAATAATTTTTGAAAAAAAAACAAAGTATTGGTTTTGTCCATGTGGAAACTGACCCTAGGCTATGGTATGTTTGTACCAACTTGTGTTGTGTGGTTGTCATGCCCTCTTCTGATGTTTCAATCAAGGAAACAAAAGTTTTTCTTCAACTTGAACATTATTCACACTGCATTTTGGATCACATTATTCCCTCACTTGTTGACAATCTACTTAGCAACAAATGCAAATGTCTCAACTCCCATGATCCAAACCACATGGGATAGCCGATAGATAATTGTATGCCCAATTTTCCTTGTGAACCATCTTCACCTAAACTTACAAAGTTCACAACAAGTAACACTTGGTGAACATTCCTCAAAATTTGTGAGACCAAATTGATGTTTAGGGTTTAAATTTTAGGGTTTTGGGTGAATTGTGAGTTCATGTTTTGGGAGGTATGATGTACTTAAATATGATGACCTCATAAGTCCAAAACCTATGATGACCTAAATTTGATGACAACATAGGTCCCAAAACTTATGTTGACCTAAAAATATGATGACAAATAGGTCTCAAAACCTTTGATGACCAAAAGATGATGACATCATAAGTCATAGGTCCCAAAACATAATCGAACAATTTATTGTTCACAATTGAAGTTTTAGGGTTTAGGGAACAAGGAAAGCAGAGTGAAGTAAAAGGAAGATGATGATGTCGCCTTTCTGCTGGATTTTTGTAATGCTTCATTCTTGCAGCTACAGGATGAAAAGTGACGGCATGAATAGAGAGATAGAGAGAGAGGGATGATATGGCTCCCTGACATGTAGCCTCATGTCCTCCAAGGAAGATACTTGTGCTTTTGTATATGACGCAATTTGCAGAAAGAAATCCAAAGCAAACTTGATGAGGATATGCTTCACAATAGAGTAATATATGCATATGAGAAGTCTTGTGAAGAAAAAACTTTGGGGTGGCATCCAGAAGCAAGCAAACAAGCTGTAAAAATTGATCCAAAACTCATACAAGAGTGACTCACCAAGCGATCACGATGGCGGAGCTTACCCCTTCAGCAGCTCCAGTACCGTTGTTGTTTCCATGGGGTGACATGCCAGAAGAGGAATATTACAAATCCAAGAAGCTGAAAAACGAAAGAGAATGGGTGAAAACGCCTCGTGGAAATTCCGTCTTCACCCAATCATGGGTGCCACTAGAGCACCCACCAGAAGCTCTCATCTTCATGGTGCACGGCTACGGCAATGACAGCAGTTGGGTTTTTCAAAACACCGCCATACTCTTCACCCAAATGGGTTATGCCACATTCGCACTGGATCTGGAAGGGCATGGACAATCCGATGGGCTCAAGGGATTCATGCCCAATCTGGACAATGTTGTACTGGATTGCTCTTTGGTTTTCAACCGCGTGAAACAGCGGCCTGAGTTTCAGAAGCTGCCTTGCTTCTTGTATGGGGAGTCATTGGGTGGTGCCATTTGTTTGTTGCTTCATTTCCAGGAACCGCAAAACTACGATGGAGCTATTCTCATGGCACCCATGTGCAAAATCTCGGAGAAGATGGAACCTCCTTGGCCCGTGCCACAGATCTTGACTTTCATAGCTCACTGGCTTCCCACATGGCCCATCGTGCCTACCAAAGATCTGGTGGACCAGTCTGTGAAGGATCCTGTGAAGAGAGAGATCGCAAGAAACAACCCTCGGAGGTAGACAATGCTTCTTCTCACTTCATTCTTCTTCTTCTTTTCTTTAGGGTTTTTTTAGGGTTTCTTCCTCACTTCAGGGTTCTCTTCATTGTATGTTAGGTTGGCCATCTGTGACATCTTGCAGCTCAACTCCCATACTTTGCGACTCCCCATGTGCAATCAACATGAAGACAAAAAGAGTTACCATTTGGATCTCCAGGCGAATTGATGTTTGAAGTTACCTTAGGATTTTGTTAGGGTTTCTTCCTTTCACTTCAGGGCTTTCTTTCTTTCATTGTATGTTAGGTTGGCCATCTGTGACATCTTGCAGCCCAACTCTCATCATGCTTTGCTACTACCCCATGTGCAATCAACAAGAAGACAAAGGAAGTTACCTTTTGCAGTGCAATTGCAGTAATCTTGCAGGCTTTGATACAGTGACCTTGAGCATTGCACACCTCCAATTTGGAGTTGCCAAGTTCATGTACTGGCAATTGCAGTGATCCTGCAGGCTTTGATACAGTGACCTTGAAGCATTGCACACCTCCAATTTGGAGTTGCCAAGTTCATGTACTGGCAATTGCAGTGATCCTGCAGGCTTTGATACAGTGACCTTGAAGCATTGCACACCTCCAATTTGGAGTTGCCTAGTTCATGTACTGGCAATTGCAGTGATCTTGTAGGCTTTGATACAGTGACCTTGAAGCATTGCACACCCCCAATTTGGAGTTGCCAAGTTCATGTACTGGCAATTGCAGTGATCCTGCAGGCTTTGATATGGTGATCTTCTGCTGAAAAGAAAAAGGATGAGTTAGAACACCATAGCTTGACATCTGATTAATATTCCATGAATATGACCCAGTATAGCAACATGATCTGCAACTGTGCCATTCAAGATGCAGCTACACTTGGAACCTTGCAATATGCAATTAGGGTACCACTATTGGTTTCAATCAATTTTTAGGGTTTGAATCAGATCATTTCGCAGTTATGTAATGGGAGCAATAACAAGGGTTCACGCTCGGATAGCTTATCTTGCACCAGAGCTCTCACTGGGTTCTACTGAAAGTCCACATCACATAAACCTCACAGATACAAAGTTGCTGCTGATTTGAATTTAGGGTTTTCTTTTTTCTCTCTTGCAGAAATATCCAATCAGGTCTTTGTTAGATCCAGTTGTGACATGCTTGTTGGGAAAGATGCTAAGGAGGGGTTGAGTTATCAGGATTCAACTTTAAAAGGTAGACTGTTTCAAGAGAATTGTGCATCTCTCAGATTGCCTGGTTTTCTTCTGTTGTATTATCAGCAAAAGTACCATATCCAAAGGAATGTGTTGGGATCATGGATGTTGTTGGCATGTGAATCTTCTGTTGCATGGCGATTATTTGGATATGGATTGTTGTTACCTTTCTCTTACTATTGAGCTCTTTGTGGTTTGTTTTCAGAAGTATGGAAAACTGTGTCCAGAAGTTGCAGTAGGTCGATAGTTTGTGCTCTTAACAACAAACTATAGTTGTTCTACAATATGATCAGATTCTTGCATGCTGGGTTTTCAGTGTTTCAGATTTTCTGATCCCTTTTGCCATGAACCCATCAGGATGATTGCTGGAATTTTCTTATAAACACCCTGTGATCTGCATTTTGCAGGTATGCAGGAAAGCCAAGGCTAGGCACAGTGCTGGAATTGCTTAGAGTGACAGCACGCTTGAGTGAGAAGCTCAAGGATGTAAGCTTCCCATTCCTAGTCATACATGGGGATGCTGATGTTGTAACAGACCCTGCGGTGAGCAAGTTTCTTTATGAAAATGCAAGCTCTGAGGACAAGACACTCAAGCTTTATGAGGGCATGCAACATTCTCTTATACAAGGGGAGACTGATGACAATGTTGCAATCATCTTGAGTGACTTAAGGGCTTGGTTGAAGGTGCATGTTGAACAAAAGGCTGTTCTAAGTGGTAACAAGAACTCTGATTGACCAAATTGTGAATCTTTAAGAACTATTTCTTCTTCCTTAAATGAAAAGGAGAAGCACCCTGCACAGATTAAATTACATTGCATATTGACTTCACATTGTTCTCAGTCCTCTATATTGGGTCTTTGAAAACACATCCACTGACAATGTCAGGACTTGTCTGTGATTCTGAACAAAAGGAGGGATGCTTGTTTTGAATGTATAGCTAAAATTGGAGGCAATTGATATTTGCAGACTCTGAATTGTGCAGCAGGGATGGGTGGATGCCCCAAGGAACACCTGCACAATATGAAAGGGTGAGAGTACTGAGTGTATACAATTCTGAGAGTGAATTGGGCAGTGTAAATTTTGTCCCAGTTTTCTTTTCAACGTTAGGTACGTCCTTGGTGAAGGGTGTCAAGGGCTAAGTATCTAATAGTTGCAAAGTTGTTCCTTGGGTATAGATCCACAGGTGGGTGCATTACTGTTTCCAATTGAGAATGCTAAATTTGGGTGAATCTGGGAATTCTGTTGTTGAGATACAATGGTATGGGGGGATGTTGTTATCTTAATGTTGATGTGCACGGAACAAGAACTCTTCAACTGTCTGAATTATTTTGTTGAGACTTGCTCTATTTGTTGGTTGTCATTAGTTCAATGAACCCCAAAAAAAATTAAGGATGTGATTTTGGCATATGGGATTATGGAGTGAATGTGGGATGTCATTTGAACTTTGATTTGAGATTCTGGATAATATTTGAAGGCATTATTTATGTCTGCCAGCTTGTTTTGTTGTGAATTGTTTATGTTTGAGTCATTTGTGGAGTTGGGGTGAAGCAGATTTGTCATGTTCAACAGTTTGATAAAATAAATCAAAGTCTTATGGTCTGTGACCTGGTTTGTTGAAATGTTGTGAGGAGATTTGGACATTTGAAGTGGGTTAATAGGGTTGAGAGAAGGACCAGAGATTTGGCAAAAGTGAAAGTTTGATTTCAAAAAACATCCAAGTAAAGATTGATGGACTTTGAATGAGGAGATTGATAGGCTTAGTGGCATTGAAGTTGACAGAATGAATGTGATATCTTGGACTCCTGTTGTAGGGGCAATGCAATCTAGTTGATGCTTTCTGTGCATATCACAAACTAGAAATTGAGATATTCTATTGTTGGTTATTGTTTGAGGTAGTGTTTACAAGCTACCAGTGATTTATTAGGTAGCATACTTTTAGGCCACAACTCTACTGGACACAAATTCCACTATCAAAACTCTTTCTCTGAGCACCCACTTGAATAGCTTTATAACTTTCCTTGTTGAGGTTATCCATAGACTCTGGCACTCTATGCCTAGTAATACAAAAATGGTATATGACAATTGCAATTAGTTTACATTATTGCACTTTTAATCAGGGTGTCATGTATGAAAAGCTCACGAGTCTTGCCAAGGGCCACCTTCTACATTATTAGACATTAAATATGACATTTAGTCAAACCCAATGACATGTCACATGGACTTGTCTCATGTCATCTACTTATATCCTTCATCAAATTAGATATGGAGTGGTTAAACTAATAGGTAGTCATCATGGGCAAAAGTATACTATCTTTCCCAAAATGGGATTATTGACATCATGTGACTGCTGTGTCATGGAAACCATGTTGTGTTATACTCACATGTCAATGCATGGATGCCGTAGATCTTTGTAACATAATGCAAACAACATTTATCCATCCAAGTCCAAAAACATCTAAATTGACATCACATGTGACTTGCCATTTCCAACATAGGATTGATCCCACCCATCCACTTGTTTTGTTAAAGTCAACATTTCTACTTCTTTGAATAACAAAATCTCAATCTTGAACCCAATGTTAGTTTCATTGTTGCTTCACAATGTACATATGCTTATAAGATCTTCTCATATTTAATTTGTGTGGTGGGCATGTTGAGTAAATATGTTAACTAGTTTCATGTATAACTGAATGTATATATATGTGTGTAAGAGCACCCCCTAGCAATGCACTATATTTGAGGAGGTATCAATATTAGCACATCCAAAGTTAGTGTTAATGTTTGCCCCTCCCCCACCAATAAACATTGGATAGTAATACATTGAGGGAGCATTATACGTCACATGTGAACCAATCATTGTGGCCAACCAATCATTGACAATCAATGTGTGATCAATCATTAACAACTAGCAACCAAAAGTAGTCATTTAAAGTTTTTCTTAGTCTTTTGAAACCTTCACTATCTCAAAACAAGTTTATAAGAGCAAACCCATTTTCACACCATTGTGGTGCTTACCTCATCTGAAATTTGGTGCATGGGTCATTTTGGCATACATGCCACTTTAATGTACATGCCAATACATTATTTTGAAAAATACATAAAGTGAAAAATGAAACAAACTTCAAGTTGTGTGGCAATACAATACTTATTCATTCTTCATCCTATTAGAACTCATATGCAATGTAAATGGCAATCTGCTAATATGATAAACCATGAGACACTAAAAACGGGAATTTTATGTGTGACACTGAAGAAAAAACCTTTAAAGTTCATCCAATTGGTGTTCACAAACATGTCTTTTATCTTCTTATGGGTTGGGATTGAATTAAAATGCTCAACTTTGCCAAGTTCCAAGACATGATAGTAGACTGCAAGAAGCCAATTATTCTTCCCAAGTACAATAAAGTTATTGTGGACAAAAGCTAAATGTTAATTACTTTGTGAATTAGACAGTAAGTAAAAAAAAAGAGTAGATTTGTTGAAGGTTGCTGAGGGACATGCCAGTGATGCAAAATTGAGAGATGACTACCCAAAGAGCTTGTTGAACTGCTGTTGAGCTTCTTTCTCAATTGCATAAAGCCATAGAATGTAAACCTTTTTCAACATTTAAATGCTTGCTTGTGCATTCTAGAGTTCCAAAGGGCAACTGTAAATACTTAAACTTGTAGAACTCTTCTCCAATCAGGGCAATGTTTGGAGTTCTAGGGGGATGTGATTAGGTTGACTGCTTGATACCCAATTGAATCTACTTTGCAGTTTCGCTATTGATTGATTGATTGTCTTCCACTAATAACTTGTTCACTACTGGTGGTGTCATTCAAAAGTAGAGTAAGCTCACATAAAGGACAATAGGCTTAGTCCACCACAAACAAACATTGTTACCCAAGGCGAATTCTTCAGGACTCCAATGTACACATTGTTTTTGACAGCCAGCACAGTATTTCCAGTTGCAGTGCAGTATCTACAAGCAGTCCTGCAAGTTACACAAAAAATCCACTCAAATTTTTAGCCACTGTCTACAACTGCAAACATAGATGATGGAAAAGCTTGAAGAAGAGAACATGACCATGATGATATGCATGTGGAAATATGCTACTGTGAAGCAGATTTGAAAATGATATGAAATTGATAAGAAGTTCAATATGAGCAAATGTCTCCCAGGTTAAGCAAAAACATCACCCACATACAAAGTGGAGCAAGCCACTGAGATGGTTATCAAAAAGGATCTGTGGCTTAAATTGGCCTCAGACAAGCTAGCCATGCCTCCCATTGAAGACAATGCTACAGCGAATGATGAAGCTCTTGAGCAAAAGATTCAGAAAAATGAGAAAGTGTTTTAATAAAGATTTGACAGGGAGACTAAGCTATCAACAATATATATTTGCACTCATCAACCAGATCAGCACTGGGAGGATTTTTCCTACATGCAAAATGCTGGATACAAACATGCAGAGGACAAGTCAAAGGAGGGAGGACTCCATAAAGCACTGCCTTACACTACAAAAGAGTAATTGAGAAGGATCATGCAATACAAAACATACATCTAAATTCGTAGCTCATATTCACCAGCTGTAGTTATATATCGAACCCATGGCAAAGCCTGATATCCACTCTTCTCAATGATCTTCAAGTAACGGACCTGCAACAGCAACCAAAAACTTCAGTCAACACCCACAACAAATAGACCAGAAAGGACTTGAGATGTACAACCTCTGTTGTTCCCATGAAGAGTTTGGAATCAGTGTTCAATTCAAATATCAAGTTCAAATTTCAGGATGTTGGGGTTGAGAGACCTAGCATTAGCAGGACTTTGGCTTGACTGGGATCAAATTGGTAGCCACAAGAGTCAGGGTTATTCGCAAATGGAGTCTACTTAAATGAAGCCAAAGACACCACTGGAGGCCCAGTAAATACAGTTACAGCCATCAGAAATCCACCTGAATTCCAGAGACAGTAAAATATGGTATCTCAAACTTGACACGAATTGGTGGTCGTTTCTCAACCACAGTTTCCTCAGCTTCAATGCTTGGCAGTCCAAACTTAGCTTTCAACATATACTCCTGCAAGCAACCCGCATGAACATAAACAGACATGCCAAGCAAATAACACTACCCATACACTCTGCAGCAGATAACATACAGAAATCCAATGATGCCAAAAACAATTTTCTCTATTTAATTCTTCTTGGTCTAGTGAAAATGATGCCAAAGCTTCCAAAGATCTATCACTAGCAAAAAGAATAAAGAGAAGATTCACATCCATTTTGTCAAAATGCAGAGAACCAGAATGACGTACCTTTCCTCCAGGGAAAGACTTTATTTTCCACAAGAGTGCCTCCTTTTCAGGAGCATAAACAGCAGTTCCCATTGATGTCCTTACACTAGGTGTTGAGGCATCTGAGGGCACAGGCAACTCAATCTCCACATTGGACGCTGTACTGAAATCACCCAAAAAACAACTCAACAAAGTCACAACTATGAGATTACAAGGACATCTCAACAACAACACTTTCAAGGTAACATGACAATGAGTGTAGTCATAACCTTTATGAGAGTCACTCACAAAGTGTCAGACCATCACCTTCATCACACAGAGAAGTGATGAGTTCCCATGACTACCCACTGATTTCATCAGCTCCTAATGGTGGCTGTAGATAAGTGTATAACAATCCACCCAAAATTCTGGGCAACCCATTACTCAATATCTGTATCCTGAGTTTCTGTCACGTTTCCTGAAGACTCAGTCATGATGTTGGTGAACAATCAAGAGTTGCCACTAATCAAATAGTAAATAGTATGCTCATTGGAGCCATAATAAGCTTGTGAGGTACAATTCATTTCATTTTAGCTTGTCCCTGTACCATAAAGCATCTAATCATAAGGCATACACAGGCCTACATCTGAAAAAGTTCAATCAAAACCCAAACCAAAATTAATGATTGATCCAAAACCCCACAGGCAATGTCTCAATTGAAAGGACCCAGCCAAAGTCTTCCTACACAAAATTCATTCAATACTCAAGCATATTGCTCACTGAGGAACAAGAAAAATGTGCCTGATTTCCAAGTACCTGCGCTCCTTGAACTGGCTTCGAGCTTTGATAGTGAATTCTACACGGCTTCTGGAATGTCTCTCAATTTGTGCTTCCACCCATATTAAGGGTTTCACCTGTAAGCACAGAAATTGAGACATCCATATCAGACAGAAAAAATAGCAAGCCACCAAAATGAAACCCATACAGAACTGCAAGTAGCAGCTACCACTATTAACTACTCATGAGAGGAACTATTGGATATCTGGCTCAGCTTAGCCACTCAAATTACCTTGTGACATTTTCCCTTACAAATTCATCAGTGATGGATTTATAACTTTATCCTTTCCTCACAGCATCTCAGAATTTACCTGACAACCCAGTATAAATGAAGCTACCACTCAGCTGACCATTACCCCTGGAAGACGAACCCTAGGAAGTCATGATCAGAATATATATAATAACCATCATCAGAAGATTGTACACCAACTCACCTTAATCTGTTACAAAGCACTATGATAACATTGGTTGGAGTTTTACTGTACCTGTGTGCTCAAGCGGTAGGTCATCAAATCAAAAGAACCATCCGGTGGAATGAATGAGATTGTCCGGTCATTCTCAAAACGGGCCAATCTGACACACCTGCACAAAAGGATTGAATATACATGGATTTGGCATCAGCTGTTCTCAAGACATGCCTGTCAACAACTTCTGAGAAGATCCACATCACAAAAGAAAAAACACTATATAAGACTATTAGAAAACTCCAATCAATTTCCATTCCACTTCTACATAATCATTTCACCCAAACTGATGAGAAATTGTGAAACAACATGATAATAAGGTTATAGATATTTCAGACCAATGGTCAAGAGACCATAATAGCATGCTGTGGATGTAGAGAAGAGAACACCAAATGAAAAGAACAAAATAGAACTGAAAAACTGTATAAAAGTAGCAACAGTTTCCTGTATGTTCAATGACTTTGAGCAGCAACATGTATGGTATTGACTAACTAGTACAACATCTCACTGACTTTGTGAGATCCTAGCAGTGGCATAGATCAATGTTGAATATCAGTCATCATACTCAGTTTCTGTTACAAATCAAGGAGTGATGGGTAGGTGTACAAGCAGGAGAAAAATAAAGCAACTCTGAAAAATTTATGAACATACAACTTTGAGACCCCAAATAGTTAAAAGGTCCCCACTTGGAACAACGAAACCCCTTTAAGAACCATTTTGAAGATCCTGAAGGCTGATTATTGATTCAACTCACCAGTTGAGACTACTCTTCAGAATTATAGACCTTAAGGACCTATCAAACTGATGTGTAGAACTACAAACATATAACTGTCTGGAAGATATATGACTTCATGTTGTCAAGGGCTTATATGACTGAGAATGCTTACAGAAAACATTGATGTTCAACCTGAGTCTAAACTATTGCAATATGTAAGGCCTTGCAAGACAGTCAATAGAAAAACAATTCAGTTCACAACACGATTTAGGACATATATAAAAAGCCCTGCCAAAGTTTGGTACAGCATCTGCAACTTGCAACAGCCACCAAATGAATGTTTACGACTTACTGATGAAATTTGATATCATCCAGATCTATTGCCTTTCCCTTTGCAGCTCGCCCTTGTGCTTCCAAGAGAACTCGGTCATTAAGGCCCAGCTTGCATTCAGGCATGCCACTGAAAGAAACCACCAGTCAAGTTATTACCACTTCTACAAGGAATACAATTGACCTAGCCTCTCACCACCTCCTTCTAGGCAACACAGAAATGGAAAAAAGGTGTACCTCAAATATGTGCGCATCTTCAGTGCACCAACAACATCAGACCGGATGAGCTGACCATTGCTATTAACCAAAATGTTGACACTTTCAACTACATCAAGAAATACCTGGAGAGCAAGACACCACCATTTCTTGGAGGTCAAAATCCAGGATATTATCAATTGCTGTAACTTTGTCTGCCAATGAGCAAACAAGATACATAAGACTGCTCTTCACATCATTGGCTCTAACATGATGTAAACATGTCACAAGATAGTATGAAGAACATCATAAAGCACATGTGAAACTTGCCTCATTCTTCTTGTACTTGATGCCTTCCATCCGCCATGAGACTGCATTCGTAACAGCCATTGGAGGGCGGACAGATACCTCCATTCTGTATGCATCTGTTTTGATGAACTCACTAAGAATCTTGGCCTCTGTGTACTGAGGATATCCAAAGTCCATCATCTCGTCCAGCAACTCATACTGCAATAAACAGCAACAGAAATAGCCTTCAGTAATCAATGGTGCTGACATCTATGATAACCTTTTGGATATTATAACGGGAGCTTTTGGTCTGATACTCCGGTATAGCCAAGATACTTACCACAACAACAAAATTGTCACGCAACGACTCCTCCTCAAGCTCCTCAAAGTAGTGTTTGAACACCTGGAAAAATTAAACACCACCTATCAGTCATTTATATTCTCTTCACATGCTTATATCTAGAAGATGCATAGGCCCACTTGCTACACGACACTCCAGATGAGGATAAATTTCACTATGCAGGTGAAGCACAGTCATTCAATTGCAGATCTCTATGGCCCCCCAAGTCAGAGACTTATGCAGGACTGAAGATATTCAACATGTTTTAGTGATGCCATTCTGTTACTCTGCTATCATGAAACAGAAACTGGGGATTCCCCAATCGCCTGTGCACCTATCATCCTCCCCCTAAAAGAATATTGCCTACACAAATTGACCCTCCTCCAATAATACAGCAAACACAATCTCTGACCATTTTTTTGTTATTTAAGTCACACACTACAGACTTTTGCTCCAAACTCAAAACAACAGAGCAGCCAAGACAACAAATGAAACATCATAGGACCAAGGAGATGCTGATGCTGATGCTGATGCTTAAAACCAGGTTATATGCTGCAAGGGTTTGGATCCTAGGACACTGCTCAATCACAGTCCAGAATTTATTAGATTTTCAGGTTCAACATATTGTATCCAAACAGCCCATAAGCATAACCCTAAACCTAAATACCACATGTGGAAAAGAAAACTGCTATACAAGGGTTTGTTAGAATACAACAGACCTCAACAACACGGTGGAGGAAGAGCAGGAGACTGGCAGCATTGCAATTTTGTCTTGATGCTGTCATGACATAGACGTTGTTGTGCTGAATGAAGAGGTAACTCACACCACTTTCCAGCAATACTGGTTCATGAGAGCTCGGATCACCCTGTTCATTTGGTAAAGCAAAAGGAAAGCAATCATCCAAATCAAAACCCCTTTAAAGCTTTCAATATAGTGGGCAAGTAAAAAAACCTCTGCTCATATATATCACGTATATTGTGATTGACAATGCATGCAAGGAAATGAAACTTGTCCAAGATCCACACTGGCAAGTGTGACCTGGCTCATAACCCTAATCCTAATTGAGTTTCATACAAAAGCAACACACTGCAAAGACTGTAGCACGGTTCCTAAAGAGCAAGAGGAAGAGAAAAGAAACTAGTACCTCTCCCTCCATAAGCTTTGCAAAGGCCCTTTCTGCTTGCTGAGAGGTAACATCACCCCGGTAATCTCTTGAAAGTAGCACTCGACCCTTCACATCCAAAATAAACAAAGCAGAAGCTGCCCCTGACATGATGCTATCGTCCTGGATAAGTTTGTGTAATATTAATTGGTGATCACAGCTTTCTTTAGTGGACTAAACTCAGGTGCACCACCTGCCAGTGTCTTGAGAAGTTGAAGCACCAGCATTGATGCAACATCACTCTGCATCAACTCCCATAACTGCAGAATCAAGCACCTGGACTTGATGAGAATTCCATACCTTCTCCCTCAATACATCACCTTTCCCACACTATTGCTCTTAATGCTGCAAAGAACTAAAGGAGAAACAGAAGCCCTGGCTCCATTGACGACATGCTTATGGCATGTTAAACTCACAATTAGAAAAATGTCTCCACGGATGTTCAGCCCTGCAAGCCTGCTTAGCTCCAACAAACTTTGCTGATCTGCAAAACCAAGAAATGAAAAAAAAAAAATTCAACGGAGACATCAGTCTGGAAGCGGACGAACCGGCCAAAAACACAAGGGGTCTCCACATGAAAGTAGACACCCTCCCGAATCTCCAACAAAGACGAATAACGAGACAAACGATCTAGAATCCCCACTACAACAACAACGCAGTTTTCTGGTGTACACTAACCATTAGTTCTCATGCTTTCTCTCTCGAGATCCAGAACAAAGTAAGCCACGGCAACAACATGATAGCACGAAGATCTAAAACTTCTCCGTAAACAAAAACCTCGTTTCCAAAAGACAACGCACCAGAAGCAAATGAGTTTCAAAGCCATCCCCGAATTGAAGTACCGCTCGGACTTCCACATCTTTGTTTCTCCGATGCACATCAAATAATCAAACAAATCAAAATCTTCCAAAAGGGAATGTAAAAAAGAGTCGAAAGAATATGAAGCAGGGCATGATGAAGTGAACCAACGTACCAGTGAAGAAGGGCGCAACAGAAGAAGCCATAACGCCATCACCACAGACAGTAGTAGCGCACACCGCACACACAGCACAACACAAGAGACACACTAGGGTTGCACGCTAGGCTGTTCGCATCTTACGTCGTTGGATCTTGCCGCCTACCGCCTACCGCCTTGCAGCTGAGCTGTAAGCTGTTTCTTCTTTTAGAATTGTTCTTTTTGTTTCAAATGTGACCTTTTGTATTAGCCACACTCCCCCCCCCCCAACCCGCCCTTTTTTTTGGTTGCCAAGTGACGAAAATTCATCACAAAAAATTTCAAAATTTCAAAAAATATAATAGTAAATTTTTTTATGAGGTTTTTCTTTATATTTTTTAATTATTCTATCCTGCTAGTATTTGTTTCAAATTTACCCTATTTTAACCTTCCCTACTTGGTAGATCCTAGGGACCTTTGTATTTGAGGTTTATCCTTTACCCAGGGCTAAATATTCATTTTGAAGAAGTATAAGAGTAAATCTTTGAAAAAGATCTAGAGCTTTAAGTGCATTCCTTTATATTATTGTTTTGAAGTGCACACTTGGTAATCATAATGGATTTGTTTTGTGTTATGGTAAGTAAACTTATTATAAAAAAATCTTTTTTTTTCTTTGGTTCTTTTGGTGTTTTTTACCTTGTATAAGCCCCAGTTCCTTCAAATCTTGTAATTGAGATTGTGCACATGAAAACACTATGATTCTTCACCATGAAACAAGTGTTTTCATGTTTCCAACAAGGAATGCAAAAATCAATTATATTCCCACATGCAAATTTGGCACACTTGTATGCATGTATCTATTTTCTTAACTTTTACCATGTGAAATAGGGTAAATATTGTTCATTTACTTTTAAGATAAATCATATCATCCCAATTATTATGGGGAATGATTGCATGACTTTCCAATTTTTTTTAACATTTTATGACCTCACTTGGAAAACCGAACTAATCAACTACAAATAATGTGAAATTACATAATAAAAAAGTTAACAAATTTAACAATGGTTGAAACCACAATAACCTATCTCATAACCACCTATGATTTCATATACATTGTGTTAATTCTTATGTATTATGTGTAGGGCATGTTCCACCCAAGAAAACATTGAATCCATTACATCAATCCATGAAGGTGAAGTATCCTTAGTTGAAGAGGAAGCAATGTTATAGACAATAAACCATGATGGAAGTTTGTAAAAGTTTTTTTAAAACAATTGAAGAAATGTGTTTAAATTTTTTTAGAATTTTTCTAAGGCTTTTTTGAAAAATATCTTTCAAATTTTATTTTAATTCTCAAAAATATTTTTTTAATTATTTTTATTTTTTAATTCTAAAAAATCCATGAAAAACATGTTATAAAATGTTTAGAAGATATAAAATTTGCAAAAGCTTTTTTTTAATTTATAGAAGAATAATTGATTAAAAATTTTAAATGTAATTTTTTTGAAAAATAATTTATGGAAACTTTTAAAAGACATGGCCAAAAAAAAAAATGGTTATTGAGTAGAAACATACAAAAAGTTTAGTTGGTAAAACTTTTCAAAAGGTTAATGATTTTTTAAAAGGTGGTATTAAATAATATAAGAAAAGGTTTAGAAAACATCATCTCTACATTTCATCATTGTAAGTTGTGACCGTTGTAAATATTATAGTTGATCTCCTTTGTATCATGTTTTGTTCAAGCAATAAAACAATTTAATTCTTGTTCATTGTCAAGTTTCTTGTTATCACCTTTTTTAATATTTTTCAAGTTATATCATTGTTTTGTCTTTGATAAGTAATGGGCTTTACCATGATGATCTATTCTAGGTTGTTGTTGGTGTTCCCCACCACTATTGATTGATGTAAATGGAATTCACAAAAATACAAGTGCAACCAATGATTAATAACCATTTGTCCCAACTAAAAAAAAAATTAAAATAATACATAAAAACAAAAGTTATCACTTGAACATGGAAATATGTTGGGCTCCATGACCATGACATGATATTTCTTGTGTTTGGATATTATACCAAATACATGTGTGTGTATTCTAAATTTTCACATGGTATTTACAATTCCCACTTATAAATCAAATAATATTTTTAAAAACATGTACATTGTGTTAGAACTTTAGCCTTTGGCTTACCAAGGGATGAAAGGAAAAAAAGGTCTAGGAAATTGTCCCAAAACTCAAACACATTCCCACAAGTGTGGGAGAACACAAAAAAATAAAATTTAACACTCCCATATGGTTTTCACTTTGGAAGTTGAAATCCTATAAATGCTCCAAATATTTCAAATAAAAATGTAAATAATAATCTTGTTTGAACCAAATATTATTTATATCATTGGAAATGAAAACATGAAAAAAAACATTTTAATAAAAAAACCATGGTCACCTACATGGTAATTATTTATTCATTGATTTTTTTGAATTTTTTAAAAAATTAACTTACAATATATACTATTATGTTAAGGTTTGTATTAAAATGTTGCCTAAAAGATGTTTTAAAGTCATTTGATTAGTATTTTTATTTTTAAAAAACATTAATTATTGTGTTTTATAAATGATTTTGTGTATTTTGAATTCATTATATTAATTTCAAATTTATTCACATGTTCCCATTATATATTATGAATATTGTTATACAAGTAAATCCAACAATTTCAACATCAAATTAAATTACCTTTTTAAAACATGAAAAACAAACATTGGTTACATTGTTATGGTCCTTATTAATGTGATTGCACCTTCTTAAATTGCATTTATCGAAAGTGAATTCATATTTTCCATTTGGATATATGGAACTCAATTATTGCCCCAAAAGTGGTTAAGAATCAAATTAACAATTCGATTTCCAACCACTAAAACCTAAGAAACAAATGTTAAATGGCCTCCAAATAGAACTTACAATATGGTGTTGTAAATGTTTCTTCAAGTTTACAACATTGCTCTTATGAACTTTTTAGTTAAAATTCATATGTGAGGATTATGAAAGGTCACAATTTTGTGGAACTCATAACTTGGCAAAATTAGGAATTTTCAAAATTCCCATTTTGGAGTCCTAAAAAGTTTTACCATTTCACACAATTATTTGCATCAATTACAAAGTATATTACAAGGAGAAAATGTTGATTCTTTTTTAATCTATTTGGGCCTTTATGAATTTTATGAAAGTTTATTTTGCATGGTTTGTTCATGGACGTTTTGCCTCCAACTTGCATGGAGTAATTTATTTATTTTTGGTTTGTGCAAGTTGACTTCATCTTGAACTCATATTTGTGAACTGGTATTAGTCCCATCTTGGAGCTTTCATCCTCTTGTTATTTTTGTGAATAAAGGCATGTGTTGAAGGTTTGGCACATTTCATTACAAAATCAAGAATTGGATGGTTTTTACCCAATACCACTTTATAAACTTAATGGTGCATTATTTTTTTAAAATCAACATTAGACCTTTTTTATTGACAATAAAGGTAGTATTTGAAAATTTGGTGCAAAAGGCCCAAAACTTAAAAACATGATTTTTAACTTTCCATGCAAGGATTTAGCAATAGAAATTGTGTGAAATTTATGATTCATAGGTTCATATTTTTGCAGATGAATTTTACACATCTATGACATGTATATTACTTTTAATCCCTTTGAAATAATTCATCTTTTGAAACCAAAATATTTTAAAAACATGTTTGATAATCTAAATTTTGTTTCAAATCTTTCAAAAATTTACACAAATCAAATGAGAATTATAACTAACAAAATCATATGATTAACAAAAGATTTAGACAAAATGAGAGAAATAATTACAATCTAAAAAAACCACACGTGAGCAAAACATTTAAATAAGATTTGGAAGGATTTAAGATTGATTCACCTTCATTGATCCACTAGGTTAAAAATCTAATGCAATATAGTTTTTTATGGTTTGTTCAAGAAGGTAGGTAAGTAGGTAGGAATATAGATAAGAGAATAGTGTGTTTCATTTGAACATTTGTGAAGTAATTATTCATTCCTCACTTCAAGTTATAATAGGTGACTATATGTGAGTATATGCTATAAGGGTTGGTGTGGGCCCAATATTAAAAATGAGAAATATGAATGTATTTGTAATTTAATGGTTGTTTAGGTTACAAGATGAATTGCATAGATATATGTTTCTTTTTATGTTTTTTTTATGTTATTATTATTATTTTATGAGTGAATAAGGTACAATAAAAGGTAAATAAAATAAAGGTAAACCATAATAAAATTAAAGCAAAGAAAAGTTATTATAGGATAAAAGTATAATAAGGTGTGAAGTTATGATTTAAATTATCATGAAATAAAAAGGCAAAGTGGATGTAAAAGTACAACCAATTTAACAAGTAATACACCTAGTAAATTCAAATTAAAACTCAATATGAAATGAAAATTTACATGAGGATGTATTTGGTCCAAGAAAAATAATTTTAAAATGAAGAAAATAACCTTTACATGTATTTGTTGGGAAGGAAAGGTAACATGCCCCCTTCATTGAAATGATTGCCATGGTTTCATACAAGTTCCAAATTTGATCATTTTAGGCTTTTTGGAAACTCAACTTGGATAATTTCAACCTCCATGGAAAAAAAATTAAATATTTATGAAGATTGTTAATCAATGTTATTTCAAAGTTGAAGGTCTTAAATGTCATAAACAATTTACCCTTTGTCATTTAAATGGTTGTTATGAACACTTTGCAATTTCACATGTTGTGAGCCTAAGCTTGTTGAAAAGCCAACAATAAGAGGTTTAAGCCAGCATCGTTTGATTATCTAGTTTTAGGACAAACCTTCAAATATCAACATAACAAATTCTTATTTTAGAAAAAAAAAACAAACAAGGATATGTATTTTTAAAATTCAGGAGATTGATTGCATAGACAGTTATGCATTCAACCATTTTAATTTCCCTTTGCCGGCTATGAATGAACCGGTTTTCAAATGCTAATAAATTATAGATATGTATATGGTCTAGTTATGAATGAACCACTTTTCAAATGCTAATAAACTATAAATATGTATATGGTAAATTTATGAATGAACCAGTTTTCAAATGCTAATAAACTATAGATATGTATATGGTCCGGTTATGAATGAATTAGAATTCAAATGTTGATAAATTATAGATATGTATGGAACATGTGAATATTACACAAAAACCCATAAGTGTAGTAACACAAACATGAACACCTTACCAAGTCACCCTACAAATTGAAATAACTTGTGGGGGAATTGAACCCCAAGTCTTGAAATAAAAACTATGACCACTGCAGCACAAGTTGCTTGCAAAAAAACCAAAAACCACCCTAACACCCAAAATCTAAAAGCCTAAAATAATATCAAAAGCTTGGGCAACAACATATGATGTTGGTGAGGAGTGAAGTGTGAAGTCCATAATCCATGCATAAAACTTGCACATAAAAACTAAAATCAATCACAATGATGAAAGAAAATCAAAGTGCAAGTTATGGCTAAAAAAAAGATAACAAAAAAAGATAGCCATTTGATTTACTTAATTGTCATCAATTGTTTAAAAAAATCATCATGTTCAATTAAATCATATTTTTCTTCAACTAAAAACATTCAACTTTCATATAATCCTTAAAAATAGCAGTCTGTAATTCAGTCGTGGATCATCAAGCCAATTTTTTTATAACCATGATTATTCGGTCTAAATTTTCCACTTGCCGATGACAATGCCATAAGGTTATTAACACACCAATAAGTTAAAAACATGTTCAATTTCAATTTGGGACCTTGAAATTCCAAGGATCTACTTGGCTAAAAAATCAACATTTGAAAATTAGTTTTCATGGCATTGCCACCAAGATAGAAAATTTATAAATGCAAATGCAAGGATAGACAACCTCCTAAATTAAAAAAAAGTTCTCTAGCAACAAAAGCACAAGAGGATTCCTCCATGGATGCTCCAACACCAAACATATTACCTTCTTTTTTTTCAAATTGAAAATTGGGCACATCAGTAGTAGTTGCACATGTTTGGGAAGTAGGATTCAATCAGTCAAATCAAGCCATCAGCAATGGAATCACTACTTTTGTATCATATTTAGAAGCAAAACAAAATATTGCTCCACAATGGCCCACATAATTTTTTACAATTTGTAGAGATTTGAAACGAAGATCCAACATGATGGCAACCATGTTGTGAACATCATGTGGATCAAATGTTTTCAAAAACAAAAAAGAAAGGTCTAGTCACCGTAATGACTTCCTATTGTTTTTTTTTTGCAAGGTGAAGAGCTCTAAATCAAATTCATTTAAAAATTTAGACCCATCACCAAGTCCCACAAACTTAATTTCCATGTTGGGTGAAATATTAACAACAATAGTCAAAGCATTTGATAGGAACCAATGCCCTCTTGATTGATTCATCACACGTGCACTCACAACAAGGTCTAGGCAAAAAGTAATTGCCTTTGCAATAGCCCAAACTTGGGCATCATGAACTCACTATTGTAATGCCAATGTCTTCTACCTACCATAACAAAGAAATATGGTTTTTTTGAATTCAAGACATTCTTTAAACATAATGATTTTGCTTGTAAATCTTGTTTTGATAGGTGTCTTGAGCTTGCGAGGCAACAACCCGCTTTGAACACAAGCTTTCTCCCATTCTTGCCTTTCCTTTCGGATTTTTTTGTCCAAGTAATTATTTTTTGTAATCTTGATTTTGCATCTTTCACACTCACTTGCTTTAGCCCCATAAAAACTTTGTCATCATTCATGAAATATTGGCATGCTTTAAACAACACATGACCAAAACAAGTGCCTTCATAAACCTAGGGAAGGTTTAACAACCCACAATCAATAATGGAGTGCAATGTGATAGCCATGGAAGCCAACTTCCTGCCCTCATCTTTGACAAAAACAAAAACTCGATGAATTAAACCAAATTTATCAAGCAAATATTGCAATTGGCATGCCATGCACGAGCCAGTTGTTTCATTTACCTCAAACAAGCCAACAATAACATGCATAAGCTTCCAACTTTTGGAGAGATAATTGATAACCAAAGCAAATGTGTCAATGCTTCCTCTAAACATCCATAAATCAAATGAAACAAAAATAGTTGCTACAATTTCAAGTCTTGGCAAAACATGAATGTCCATAGATTTGGTAACCATAGTAGGAAGCACTTCTTCCACAAAGTTGTGAATGAAATGGAAATAAAACACGAGGGCATTGGCATAAAACTAACCTTCTTAACCAGATATTCCCACAAGTGGACAAAGCCATGTAGCCCTTACAAATATACATGACCAGATATTCAAGAAATTTTTTTTGTTGTTCAATGTGTTGTTTGTAAGGATTTGAAGAGCCAAAAAATTCTATGATTGCACCACCAGTAACTCCAACCCTTTTATTTGTTGGTTATCAAATATGATCTAAGGGAATCAATTCAAGAAGCTATTTCCTCCTTGCAACAAAGAATTTGGGACGTGCACAATCAATGTGTGTTTTCATAAGAATCACCCCATTACACTTGTTGTATTTTATAAGCCCCTTCTTTATAATAGAACAACTTTCGATCAAAACATTCTCATTTGTTTGCTTAGACTTGTAAATAATGCATCTCAACATTTGTGGGTTCACAATTTCAATAGGGAGGTTATCATTAACATAAAAAAAAACCCTAGCAAATGGATGAATGATGGCGAGGCTTCCATAATGCAACTTGAGCTTTTATAGCTATAAATTACACAACCTTTACTACTACCACATGACCAGATGTTAAATTACCAATGCCATGCCCTCAACATCTAAACTATTGTGAACAATATTTGATGTTGTTAAATCAAAGCAATTAAAGTCAATCTTGCCCACACTTTCAACAACATCAACACCATGCAACTCCCCTTTTTATTCTTTAGCCATTACAGAATGAAAACCTTAC